>CEQE01102552.1_pt1 | contig 26172 bp, 19 predicted proteins | sample 356201 | NCBI WGS metagenome assembly CEQE01 (sample SAMEA2619970, study PRJEB7988) | marine metagenome | biome: marine biome (ENVO:00000447); feature: mesopelagic zone (ENVO:00000213) & marine oxygen minimum zone (ENVO:01000065); material: "saline water (ENVO:00002010), including plankton...
TCTCGCCATCAATGCGATTGAAATGCAAACAGCGCAAAGATCCTGACATCTGAAACATCTGGTGTGTATCGGGTTGGTGCCTCATGCTCACTTGCTTAACGTAACCAGAGCCTAAACGCTTTTCAGTTATTCAATCTGAGGCCACTTCGTCTTGCTGAAACCACATCTGCTGCTGGATATTTGCTGGATATCACCCGAGGAACATCTCATGGCAACACCAGATCAAACGTAACCCATTGATTTAATTGGTGGGTGCGGCGGGATTTGAACCTGCGACCCCCGCCATGTGAAGACGGTGCTCTGACCAACTGAGCTACGCACCCGTGACTCTGAATCCGGATATTACACCCTCGATGATGGTCTATGGAAGCGCGTACTCGGAATCCAGTCTGAGTTCCCCTTTGCAGCTGACCCTGTCCGTTTCCACCAAGCGTATGATAGCGGCGAATACCGAGCGTGCCGCTGCCGGGTACATATTGCTGTCCAGTTCTGTATACATCGTGGGGACCATCTTTTCGATCTTATATAGGCCGTTAGAGAGGCAGTGCAGAATCTGATCCTCCCGCTCGTGTCGGTGGGTGATGAAGGATCTGACGTAGGACTTTGGATCTGTAATGCAAGTGCCATGGTTGGGCCAGTAGATTTCGTCGTTTCTCTGCAGCAACAGGTCGAGACTGTTCATGTAGTCGGTCATGTCGCCGTCGGGAGGGGAGATGATGCTGGTGGACCAACCCATGACGTGGTCACCGCTGAACAGTGCTTTCTCTTCCTGCAACTGATAGCACATGTGGTTCGATGTGTGGCCGGGCGTGTAGACCCCTTCAAGGGTCCAACCGTCGCCCTCGATGATCTCGCCGTGGGCGACTTTGACATCGGGAACGAACTCCATATCGCCGCCTTCCTCCACCTTGACGCCCTGTTCACGCTTGCCTTCGCCATGGGGCCCGTATCCGTAGGTCTTGGCACCGGTGCGCTCCTTAACGATGTTGGCAGCCGGGGAGTGATCCATGTGTGTGTGGGTGACCAGGATATGCGTCACCTCTTCACCGGTGATGCCGTCCAGAATCGCATCTACGTGATCCGGCATCAGGGGACCCGGATCGATGATCGCTACCTTGCCTTTACCGATGATGAAGGTCCCGGTACCAGTGAACGAGAATGCGCCTGGATTGTTGGCGATCACCCTGCGGATTCTGGGGGAAAGCTGCTGCATCTTTCCATATTCGAAATCGAAACGGTGGGTAAAGGGGATTTTCACTGCCATGGCGGCGTCCTCTGCACGGGATGGGCAAGGTTAGCACATGTGCCCTGAAAACGTTTATTATTGGCCGTTTTTTGCCGGAACGGCGGGCGTCGGATCGGAATGGGAACTGCACGGTGCAGATGTGCAGGTCGAAATCGGTTGAAGTGGAGGTACGGGATGTCGTTAGAAGGTCGGATTGCATTGGTTACAGGTGGTACACGAGGAGTCGGTCGGGCGATCTCACTCGCACTGGCAGAGGACGGTGCGGATGTCGCAGTGAATTACACCCGTGATGAAGATGCCGCGGCCGATACGGTTGCTGCCATCGAAAAGTTGGGTGGACGGGTCAAAGCGTATCGTGCATCGATTCAGAATTACGATGAAGATGAGATGATGGTGAACCAGATTCTCGAGGATCTCGGCCCCGTCAGCATCTTAATAAACAACGCGGGGATCGCCAGTCGCGGCAACTCCGTTGTGGATACCGACCCTGACGAGTTAGTGCGGGTCGTCAGTGTCCACGCCTTTGCTGCCCACTATCTGTCCAAGTTGGTATTGCCTGCCATGCGCGATCAGCAGAGGGGGGATATCATTATGATCTCAAGCGCTGCGACCAAGGGTTTGGGAGCTAACGGTGCCCCTTACAACATGGGCAAATCAGCCCAGGAGGCACTTGCTCAGACCCTTTACAAGGAGGAACGAAAGCACAACGTCAGGGTGAACGTGGTTGCCCCGGGTCTGGTCGAAACCGAGATGGGCCGGCGTCTTGTCAGAGCCACTCAAGGGATCGATGACCTGCGCAAACTGGATGCCACTTCGCCGTTCGGCAGGGTCTGCCAGCCGGAGGACATATCCAATGTGGTGCGTTTTCTGGTTTCTGAGCAAAATTCCTATGTAACCGGTGAGAGACTCTATGTAAATGGCGGCAGTGACTGACATCATTTATCTGGACCGGGACGTCGATTTCGCGGAAACTATAGTGAAATCAGCAGCAAAGAGTGCAGCATGCCGGATCAAGAGATAACCAGTTCACTGGAAAAGCTGATACAAATCGGTCTCGCCCTATCCGCCGAAAAGGATACCGACAGCTTGATGGAACGAATCCTGCTCGAAGCGAAGGATATGGGGAATGCAGATGGCGGTACCCTCTACATTCGAACCGATGACGACACGCTGAAGTTCCAGATCGTGCGCACCGATTCCCTGGATTTCAAAATGGGGGGAACCAGCGGCAACGAGATCACTGAGGATAAGTTCCCCCCACAGCAGATGTATATCGACGGTGAACCCAATCATAAGGGGGTGGTTAGTCTTGCAGCGCTCACCGGTGAGACCGTTAGAATAGATGATGCATATGAGACCGAGGAGTACGACTTCTCGGGTGCAAAGAAGATGGATGAGGGAACCGGGTACCGATCCACATCGTTTCTGGCGGTGCCTCTAAAGAATCACCAGGAACATGTCATCGGAGTGTTGCAGTTACTCAATGCGCTGGATCCCGATAGCGGTGAGATCATTCCCTTTTCCGAGGAGATTCAACCCCTTATCGAGGCGCTTGCTTCTCAGGCAGCCGTAGCTTACGAAAATCAACAGTTACTGGACGCCCAAGTACACCTGTTAGATTCCTTCATCGAGCTGATGGCAACGGCGGTGGACGCGAAATCACACTATACGGGTGGTCACTGCGTGCGTGTGCCGCTGTTAACGGAGATGCTCTCGGAAGCAGCTTGTAAGGAGACGAGGGGGCCCTTTGCCGATTATGATCTCAATGACGACGAACGGTATGAATTGCACATCGCGGCTTGGCTGCACGATTGCGGCAAGGTGACAACGCCCGAATATGTCGTGGACAAAGCGACCAAACTGGAGACCATTACGGACCGAATACATGAAATTCGGATGCGGTTTGAAGTAGTAAAACGAGAAGCAATCATCGAATACCAGCAGGCGCTGCTGGACGGCACAGGGGACGAGGAAGCGCTCAAGAAAGAGTTGGATGACAGACTGGCCAAGTTAGACGATGATTTTGTCTTTCTGACGGAGTGCAATTTGGGTGGCGAGTTCATGGCTCCTGACAAAATAGCAAGGGTGGAGGAGATTGCGAAGATCGAGTGGACCCGAACGCTGAATGATCGCCTTGGGATTGCGGATGAAGAGTTGAGACGTAAAGAGAGGGTCGGCCCAGTTGAACTGCCGGTTAAGGAAAATCTGCTGTCGGACAGGCAGGATCACATTGTCGATCAGGACTCCGTCATTCACGCTGCAGATCCCAGCAATCCATATGGGTTCAAACTGACGGTTCCGGAACACAAGTATAATCTGGGTGAGGTATATAACCTGTGCATACAGAAGGGTACGCTGACGATAGAGGAGCACTTCAAGATTAAGGATCATATCGTGCAGACGATCGTGATGCTGCAGCAACTGCCTTTTCCCAAACATCTGGATAGAGTGCCCGAATACGCTGGTGGTCATCACGAAAAGATGGATGGAACGGGCTACCCCAAGTGTCTAGACAAGTCAGAGATGCCATTGCCTGCCAGGATTATGGCGATAGCGGACATATTCGAAGCGTTGACGGCTGCTGACAGACCCTACAAGCCACCAAAGACTCTCAGCGAGTCAATCCAAATCATGTCATATATGGTGAAGGATGAGCATATCGACGACGAGTTGTTCCGGCTGTTTCTCGAAAGTGGCGTCTATAAGGAGTATGCAGAGGAGTTCTTGAGTGCCTCGCAGATAGATGAAGTGGATGTAGCACAGTATTTGAATTGATCACGCGCAGCGCCAAGCATCACTACAGACGATAGTCACTCCATCAGTCCCTCCAGGTGCACATGGGTGCTCGCAGCGAGTGCTTGCAGATCATACCCGCCCTCCAGGGACGACACAATGCGCCCCTCTGAATGCGAGTTAGCAAGCTTCTTGATCAGTCTTGTCACCCACAGATAGTCCTCTTCCGTTAAGTTCAATTCGCCCATCAGGTCATCTGTGTGTGCATCGAAGCCAGCCGAGATAAAGATCATGTCTGGCTTGTGCGCCTCGATGGCAGGTAACCAGCCCTTTTCTACCGCCATTCTAAACTCGTCTGTTCCACTGCCTGCTCTCAGAGGGGAGGTGATAATATGCGCGTTCCGATAGTCCAAGTAACGATTGGGATAGAACGGATATTGAAAGCTTGAACAAACCAGCACTTCCTCTCTCTGCTTGAAGATGTCTACCGTGCCATTACAGTGGTGAACGTCGAAGTCGACGATTGCGACTCGATTAATCCGTTTATCCTGAAGCGCTGTCTGGACGGCCACGGCAATGTTGTTGAACAGGCAAAAGCCCATGGCCTCGCTCAGTTCCGTGTGGTGGCCGGGTGGTCTTACCGCGCAAAAGGCGTTATCCACTTCTTTTGCGAGCACCATCTCGGTGGCTTGAATGCAGGCTCCCGCTGCCAGTCGTGCTGCGCGCAGACTGCCGGGGCTCATATAAGTGTCCGGATCCACGCTGGCGGTACCACTCGATGGTGAGAGGCCCTGGATGAATTCGATGAATTCGCGGGGATGAGTCCTAGCCAGCAGCTGGTTGCTGGCTTCCCGGGCAGTGACCTGATTCAGCTCCCGGATGAGCCCGGTCTTGTCGACGTCTTCCAGAATGGCCTGCAGCCTTTCCGGTCGTTCCGGGTGGCGCGGCAACTGATGGTCCAGGCAGGCGGGATGGGTGATCAGTGCTGTGGTCATCTACATCGGCTTTTCGGTGGCGCGTCGGAAGTTGATGTTACAGTTTCCGCTGCAAGGTTGCATCCTTGTAGTCCACCACGAGGTCGAATGCAGTACGTAACGGATCGAGGTATTCGCTACGGTTAGCCGGTTCATCATTGATGGTCTCAATTCTGATTTGCCTGACGGGCTGAAAGTGTCGGTAGAGCAGGTGATTGAGTACAGTCAGACAGTCCAGTATCTGCGGGTCGTCCGCAGCAATATTGAACAGCAGATTTCTACCATTGCGACGGGAGATCATCACGAGGTGCATGCCTCTGTATACCAGGTGCGTGGAACTCAATCGGGAGGGTAGCTGACCCTTGAACCCCGCGAGCTGAATGCCGCACAGAGAGACGGGATCGGTCGCATTGATCCAGAAGATCTCGTCTTCGGGCAGCTTTCTCTGCAGAAGTCGAAACATCTGTCGCGAGGCAAACTGGGGGCCCGGAATGTCCTTCAAGAAGTAACCAGACAGTACTTCCCCTGACATTTCCATTAAGCGGAGAGATCGGAATAGATTCGCCCACCTGAAAAGTGGATCCTCGCGCAGCAGCAGCTCTCTGAACAGTATGCCGTAACGATCCAGTAACACTCTGACTCGATCCTTATTGAGCTCTTCAGACTCCAGACTGTCCGTTGGTGGCTCAGGGTAGATCAATCTGTGCCAATTACCGGCAAAGGGGATTGATCCCTTCCAGCGTGAAAAGCCGCCACGTCTGGAACTTCGTCGCTGGCGCAAGGCTGCGGAAAGGGCGATAGGAGCGGGGACCTGATAGTCATGTTCGATGCCGCGGCGCAGGGCAGTGAAGGTGTCGTTGGTGACTTCGCCCTCCCATACGCCGTGCCACAGCAGATCGGATATAGCGGCGGCCGACCGGTCCGTTCGGCTCATGAGAGCGGAAAAGTCATAGCGGCTTAGGTGGTCCGGCAGCAGAGCGCCCAGGTCTGCGGTATCGTTCTCCTCCCCGTGGCCGTCACTCGACCGCAGCAGATCCAGATCGTCTGCAAAGCAGAAACTAATCAGCTTGTTTTCTCGCCCCACCCAGTGCAGGTTGGATTCTTGAATAAGCTGGTCAAGCTGACTGGGTTGGTAGTCCGGTAGTCTGGCGGGAAGGAATTCAGATTCCCACATGGCAGGTTGTGCCGGATAGCAACGTAACTGTTCTACACTGCCTAAGATCTGCTGTAGTTGTTGCTTGGATTGATCCTGCGACGATTGATAGGTGTGCAGAATGAGCGGCAGCCAGTGCAATTCAAGCGGATCAAACGTCGGCACGGCCATCTGCCTGGCCTGACGCAGCAGTGTTTCGAAATTGCCGCTGTCACAATAGGTTGAGTCGGTACTGCCTCGGATCAGCTTGCCTGCTATAAGGCTTCGGTCCTCAAGCAGGTCCTGCAGCGTGCTGGAGATTCTGGTTGGCTCCACCTGTAGTTCTTGAGCGATGCTGTCGGCTGTTATGGGACCATAGAACTGCAGCCAGTTTCCAAGCAGGGTGGCGAGTAGCTCATCCGGCGTGGCGTCGTCGGGGCGACTCATTTGAGAGGCTAATGCAGGTAGTTTCCCTATTTCCTCCAGCGGGAGGATTACCACGTCATCTTCGTTGATAGCGCGTTCGTAGAACCCCCACGCCACAGCGGGCAGGTTTTCCAGTGCGATGATCAGTTCACGGCCGGCAGCCCGCAGTCGAACGACCTTGGCATTGAGATCCGTGAGCCATGCAGCTGGATCACTGTCAACATCATCGGCGTCCATCCGTAGCAGCAACGCCTGCCATTCGTCCGGGCCGATGACGATGCGTTCCTTGATCCAATCCAGCAAATCAGCCGCGGACTGCGGTGCATAACCCGGATTCAGTCGCAGTCGCTTACGTTGGAAATCATCGATCAGTGACTGCTCGACCCCGGGTCTAAGGCCCGGGGTGAAGACCACCTGTTGGAGGAGATCCTGGTTCAGATTGGACATCTGGTCCGACTGCGGCTGATCATCCTGATACATGTAGAGATTGATCTGATTCCAGGCCACGTTATGGGCCATGGGGCTGGGCGTGGCTGTTTCGACCTCCGTCCACCCGATGGCACCGGAAGCCAGTTCATCCAGAACAAGCTTCAGCGATTGCAGGTCGAATTCGTCCTGCAGGCAGGTTCGCCAGGTCTCCAGCAGAATGGGGAAGTCTTCATACTTGAGGACGGAGTCCATCAGCTTCTGGGATTGCAGACGACTCATCCAGAGGGGTTTGCGTTCGTTGAACTTGCCTTTGCTGAGCAGCAGGGCGCGGCCCGCACATTCTCTGAAGCGCGCGCCAAAGAAACCGGAACCCTCGAGTCTCTGACGGATAAGCTCTTCCACCTGCTGCGCGCCGACCAACGAGAACAGTTCCTCTGCTGCAATAGGGTGGGTCTGCTGCAGCACCAGGCAATCGTTGGTGACAAACACCTCAAGCTGCTCTTCAAAGCGTATACGCCATGCAGCCTCCAGCGCCATCGCGAAGGGGCGTAGCACTTTGGCTCCCCAGGGCGCATGCAGAACGATCTGACTGCCGCTGGCTCTCCCTGGGGCAGACTCTATTCTCTCCATCACGAGATGGTGGCGATGGGGGAGATCGCAACCGCAATGTTGGCGCTGCCGCCTGAGAAACTCGATCAGGTTTTGCGCTGCAACCAGTTCCATTTTGTATCTTTGCGCCATCTGTTGCGGCAGTGAATCGGAATCGAGGTGTGAACTGATTTCCTCCAGGAACTTTGCGATTCGTTCGGAGAAGTAGAAATCCCTGTTCAACTGTTCTGCCTTCCAGAAAGGCGGTGCCGAGGTTTTGGGCCGGCCCGGCTGGACGAATACGTCGTTGTGAGTGATCTTGGCGATCTGCCAGAATTGGGTGCCAAGCGTGAAAACCTGTCCCGGTCTTGCTTCCCAGACGAACTCCTCGTCCAGTTCGCCGATTCGGGCATTGCTGTCCTGGTGGCGCAGCTGGAAATATCCCCTGTCGGGAATGACCCCGCCGGACAGATACAGGGACAGAAGCGCCCCCGGCCTGGCTTCGATGCTGTTGTCCAAACGGTCGATGGATACTTTCGGCTTGAGTTCCCTGATGCGGCTTTCAGCGTAGCGCCCGGCCAGCATATTGACCACCAGATCGAACTGATCTCTGTCGAGCAGATGATAGGTGTAGCTGCCCCGCAAGTGGACATACAGATCGTCGAGGTCCCACTTCTCAACGCCTACCATGGAGATGATAACCTGGGCGAGCACATCCAGCGGGCAGATGGTGGCCGTCACCGGCTCGATCTCGCGGCTGACGATCGCATCTGCGAGTACCGCCGCCTCGAGGAAGTCCTGCGGATGCGTGGGATAGATGGTACTGCGGCTGATTTCACCAACCTGGTGGCCCGCCCTGCCGATGCGCTGGATGGCCGAAGAGATGGAGGTGGGGCATTGAATCAACACCACTTCATCAAGGACGCCGATATCGATACCCATTTCCAGAGAGCTGGTTGCCACAATCGCGGCCAGACCACCGTTTTTCAGTTTCTCCTCGACGTCTGTACGAATCTCCCTGGACAATGACCCGTGATGGGCGTAGGCAATGGTCGCGTCAGCGGCGCTGTTTATCTTGTAGGTGAGTTTTTCACACAGGACGCGGCTGTTGGTGAACAGCAGAGTTGATCTGTTAGCAGCAATCTTCTCAACGAAATCCTCGCACAAGCTGTCCCATACTTTTTCGTCCTTGGCTCTTTCGGCAGCTTCCTTCGGATATCGCACCGTGACCCGGTAGTCTTTCTGCTGCTTGGACTCGATCACCGTGACCCCCCTCTTGTGATACCGGGGATCGACGAGGTAGTCCTTGCGACTGGTGTCGAGTCGGTAGCCGCCTATGAAGTTGGCCACGCCGTCAAGTGGTTTTATCGTAGCGGAAAGGGCGATTCGCTGGAATTCTCCGGAAAGAGCGACCAGCCGTTCAACTGCCGAGGCCAGGTAAGCCCCCCTTTTGCTGCCGACGACCGCGTGAATCTCATCGAGAATCAGGGTGTTGATTCCCTGCAGCAGCATGCGTCCGCCTTTGGAGCTGAGCAACAGATTGAGACTTTCCGGCGTAGTTATCAGAATCTCCGGCGGGTGTCTCAGCATGCGGCGACGGTCACCGGCAGGTGTATCGCCACTGCGCGTGCTGACGGTGATTTCCGGGAAAGGCGTATCTGCTTTCGCGAATAGCTGTGCCAATTCCTGCAGGGGCCGGGTGAGGTTACGTTGGATGTCGTTGTTGAGCGCCTTAAGTGGCGAGATGTAGAGTATTCTTGTCTGCCCGGTGTCCAACTTGCCGTCGATGAATTGGTTGATTGCCCAGAGAAAAGCCGTCAGCGTTTTGCCACTACCGGTGGGGGCGGTGATCAACAGGTGTTCACCTGATGCGATTTCCGGCCAGGATCGATCCTGAACATCGGTGGGCGTGCCGATGCTCTCCCTGAACCACGCGGCTACCAGCGGATGGAACTGGTCAAGTGCTGTGCTCATGCCGCTAGCTTACCATATACTGGTATTATATACAGTATCACGGAAGCTGCTTGTCTTGGCAGTGAACTCAGGGGGCGAAACTGGAGCGTGCCTGGACGCCCCAGCGATTCTCTATGCGCGCGACGATCCACATGGAGGGGTATACACCTATCACGCTGTTGTCAGCACGATAGCGGCTGAATTGCACTGCGAAATGCACCTTGTCGTCGGTACTCTGCACCGCTCGCCGATAGTCCCACAGACTGTAATGCCACTCCGTTTGCTCAATGAAGCGGTCAAAGAAATCCGGTGCACGGGATGTGGGCTCCTCCATGATGTGGATACGTCCACTGGCAATCCGGGCGTGAGGGAAATGAAACGTTGCATTCATCCCGTCTAGGTCACGCAGGTTCCAAGCATCCATATAGGCACTGATTACCGACAGCGCCTCCTGTTCCGGACCAGCCGCTGCCACCACGTCATCGGAGTGTTCGTTGGCATGATCGTGTATTTCGGTCATGGCTATCCACCCTGTAGAGTCCAATTCGGCAGGTCAGGATATCACGAATCACGGTGAGCAAGGTCAACGTTGCGGCTGAGCACGAAGGGCCGATGCGAAGCTCTGAGAAAATCCGTATAATTTCTCCTGCTCGCTCAGAGGTTCAACCTGCGATGAATAACGATCGATCCGAATTGCAGTTGTCGTCCGCAGACAGGCGCCGATTCAACGCCGCTCTCAGGAAACTGCTGCCGAGGGCCTCGATCATCGACGATGACGACCGGCTGGTCGTGTATGAATCCGATGCCCTTACAGCGCGTCGGGAGATTCCCTGGATCGTAGTATTGCCTGACAGTATTGCGCAGGTGCGGGAGATCATGAAACTTGCCTCCAAGTTTCGGGTCCCGGTCGTGGCGAGGGGTGCGGGAACCGGCCTGTCCGGGGGCGCTATGCCGACGAGTACAGGGATCCTATTGAGTCTGGCAAAGTTCAATTCCATATTGGCGATAGACCAAGACAACCGTACCGCCAGGGTGGAACCCGGTGTAACTAATCTGGCAGTATCCGAATACGTGAAGCCCCTGGGGCTTTACTATGCGCCAGACCCCTCTTCGCAGATCGCTTGTACGATCGGCGGCAACATCGCGGAAAATGCCGGTGGTGTCCACTGTCTGAAGTATGGGCTGACTGTGCACAACGTTCTGCAGCTGAAAGTGGTCACCCCCGAGGGCGAGTTGATCACCATAGGGTCAACTGCCTTGGACAGTCCCGGCTATGATCTGTTGGCCGCAATGATCGGGTCGGAAGGCATGCTGGGTATCGTCGTGGAAGCAACGGTCAAACTCATGCCCATGCCGCAGACGGCGAAACTGGTGATGGCGGCGTTTAAGAGCATTGCCCGGGCGGGCGATGCCGTCGCTGCGATCATCTCCCGGGGGATCATCCCCGCTGGATTGGAGATGATGGATCGAATGGCGACCAAGGCGGTTGAGGAATTCGTTGAGGTCGGCTATCCGCTGGATGCCGCGGCGGTGTTGCTCTGTGAAGTGGATGGTGCCGTAGCGGAGGTCGAGGACCATATGGCGACGCTCACTGAACTGTTGCAGCGGGAGGGCGCCTACCGCGTCAGGGTCGCGCAAGATGAACGGGAGAGACAGGAACTGTGGCGCGGGAGAAAGTCGGCGTTTCCGGCGGTGGGTCGTATTTCGCCCGACTACTTGTGTATGGATGGAACCATTCCGCGGCACAAGCTGGGTGAGGTGCTGGAGGAGATATCGGATCTGGCCGGTTCCTACCGACTACAGGTCGCTAACGTCTTTCACGCCGGTGACGGCAATCTGCACCCGCTGATTCTGTACGATGCCAACAATCCAGATGAGCTTCGCCGAGCGGAACTGTTGGGTGCCGAGATTCTCGAGCTGTGCGTGGCCAGGGGAGGGACGATCACTGGCGAGCATGGCGTTGGCATAGAAAAGATAGATCAGATGTGCGTTCAGTTTAGCGAGGCGGAGATATCCCAGTTTCACGAGCTGAAAGCATCGTTCGATCCGCAAGGCATTCTGAATCCCGGCAAGGCGGTGCCAACGCTCAGCCGTTGTAGAGAATTCAGCCCCTTAGCGCCGCGTGATGGAGTTCGCCGTGACCCTGTCAACTCCCGTGGGTCGGCCGATTCCTGATGAGTCGAACTGATCTGGATGCAAGTGGAGATCTGGCAAGCGTAGTTGAGCAAGCTGCCAAAACCGGGAACGAACTCCGAATCTCTGCAGGTGGAACGAAGGACTTTCTTGGCACTCCGGCAGATTCGGATTGTCAGCTACTCGATGTGTCCAGTCATCGTGGCATCCTGCAATATGAACCGGCCGAGTTGGTCCTGCGGGCCCGTGCAGGAACAACATTGGCCGAGATCGAACAACTGCTGGCAGATCACGGTCAGATGTTACCGTTCGAACCGCCACACTTTGGTCCGGCAGCTACGCTGGGCGGTTGTGTGGCGGCTGGATTATCCGGACCCAGACGAGCCTATGCTGGGGCGGTGCGTGACTTTGTGCTAGGGGCCACCATCATAAACGGTAAGGGAGAGGTCCTTACCTTTGGTGGCCAGGTTATGAAGAACGTTGCCGGATACGATGTGTCCCGTCTGATGGTCGGTTCTATGGGGACGTTGGCGGTGATTTTGGATGTGAGTCTGAAGGTGCTGCCGCTGCCCGAACTTGAGAGGACCTGTGTGCTGGAGTGTGACGGTCAAGATGCAATCGGAACGATGTGTGGGCTGTCCGGGTCTCGCCTGACCGGGTCACCTCACCTCGTAAGTGCAACGTGCTATGTCGGCAAGCGACTCTACATCAGACTGTCCAGCACGGTGCAGGCGGTAGAGTCGTCGATTGAAAAGATCTCTGCAGAACAGCTTGACGATCAGCAACGCTTCTGGGAGGACCTGCGGGAACAGAGAGACCCGTTCTACCAGACCGACTGGAATCTCTGGCGGTTGAGCGTTCCGCCGGCTACGCCATACGACATAACAGCGGGTTCGCTGCTGGAGTGGGGTGGTGCGCAGCGATGGATGAAATGCGACGCAGGGGTGGATGTGCGCCGGAAGGTCGAGGCCGGTCACGCTACACTCTTCCGCAGGTCCAGTGATGACAGGGAAGGTGCACCTTCGGAGCAGGTTTTTCATCCACTGTCTCCCGAACTCATGCGGATTCACAGACGCCTAAAAGAGAGCTTTGATCCCCATGGTTTGTTCAACAGAGGACGCCTGTTCAAAGACCTCTAATCATGCAAACCATCATCCACAAATCACTCGCGTCTCTGCCGGAGGTCGCGCAAGCTGAAGAGATACTGCGCAGTTGCGTTCATTGTGGATTGTGCACGGCAACTTGCCCCACCTATCAGTTGTTGGGTGACGAGTTGGATGGCCCTCGAGGTAGGATATATCTGATCAAACAACTGTTGCAGCACGATCGATTCAGCAGAAGATCGTTGCAGCACCTGGATCGTTGTCTGACCTGTCGCGCCTGCGAGTCGATCTGCCCGTCGGGTGTCGAGTATGGCAGATTGCTCGACATGGGGCGTGCCTTGGCTGAACGACGGGCCGGCAGGATTGTTGGGGGGGCACTCTTCCGCTGGCTGTTGACGCGAGTATTTCCATTTCCAGCCAGATTCAGGTTGCTTCTCTTGCCAGCGCAACTCTTCAAGCGTCTGTTGCCCGCCGTGCTTGCCCGACGCGTTCCGGATCGTAAAGCGCGCTCTGTGGCGCAACTGCTCCCCACCTGGAGACCGGAAAGGTCGGGTCACGAACGGCCGCGCCACGAACGGCCGGGCCACGAACGGCCGGGCCACGAAAGGCCGGGCCATGAGAAACCTGTTGAAGCGGCAGGCGAAGAGGCCCTACCGGATGGGGCACAGGAATCGTGGCCACAGAATCGTCACCACCGAAGTATGTTGCTGCTGACGGGCTGTGTTCAGTCGGTCGCCACGCCCAACACGAACCTTGCTCTGGCGCGACTGCTGGATGTGCTGGGTATCAGTGCCGTCCGCCCGACCGAATCAGTCTGTTGTGGCGCGCTCGACTATCACCTTACACATCAGCAATCTGCCCGGCAGCACATGCGTCGGCTGATCGACCGTTGCTGGCCATCGGTGGAACAGGGGGTCGAAGCAATTGTCTCCACTGCCAGTGGCTGTGGTGTGCAGGTGAAAGAGTATGGGGATCTTTTCAAAGACGACCCTGACTACGCTGCTAAGGCGAAGAGAGTGGCGACTCTGACGCTGGATGTAAGCGAAGTGTTGATCAAGGAGATTCGGACGAGCCCCGATAAGCCACAGCCCATCCGAGTTGCATACCACCCGCCTTGTTCTTTACAGCATGGCCAGAAGATTTCCGGTGTGGTAGAGGCTCTGCTGCAGCGGGCTGGAATCAGCCTGCTCCCTGTCAAAGAAACCGGTATGTGTTGCGGATCGGCCGGAACTTACTCGATCCTCGAGCCAAAACTGGCGGGGCAGCTATTGGAAAGGAAGATTCGCAATCTCGAGGTGGATCGACCGGACGTAATCGTTACAGGAAATATCGGCTGCCAGTTACACATCGCAGCGAAGGCACAAGTACCTGTCTTCCACTGGGTTGAATTGTTAGAGAGGATCTACCTGCCGTAGCCAGGGGCCGGATCGTTACGACACCGTCAACCGAGTAATCAGCTCTTGCATGTGTGCTGACAGTTGATCCACTTGTCTGCTGTGGGTGGTGATGTCCCGTGAACCGCTGCACGTGTGAGCCGCTTCCTGAGTGACATTGATGACATCATTGCTGATCTGCTCAGTTACGGAACTCTGTGCATCGGAAGCACTGGCAATCTGATTCGACGTCTCTTTGATGGTAGCAACGGCATCCGTGATTACGGTCAGTGATGACTTGGCTTTTTCGGCCTGCCTGACGCTCGCGTGCGCTTGGTTGCGCCCCTTGTCCATGACCTGCACGGCGTCTCTGGTACCGGATTGCAGTTTCTCGATGATCTCCTGAATCTCCTCGGTAGAATCCTGCGTTCGGCTCGCCAGGGTGCGAACTTCATCCGCCACCACAGCGAATCCGCGACCCTGCTCACCAGCTCTGGCGGCCTCGATCGCTGCGTTGAGCGCGAGCAGGTTGGTCTGTTCCGCAATGCCTCTGATAACCTCCAGCACCGAGCCAATGTTGTCGCTGTCATGTTGTAGCGTTGTGATCACTTCCGCCGCAATTTCGATATCCTGCGCCAGAGTTTCAATCGATTTCTTGGTGTCATCCACCACGTCACGACCGCGTCTGGATTCAATGTCCGCCTTGTGCGCATCTCTGGCAGAACTGGCGACGTTACGGGCAACTTTGTCCACAGTGGTGGACAGTTCGGTCACTGCCGTTGCCACTCGATCCATGTCGTGCTGTTGGGCGATGATGGATTCGTTGGTCTGCCGGGATTTGCTGTGTAGAGAACCTGTCGCTTGTGACAACTCGGTGCTGGTTTCATTGAACTGACCGACCAACTGCTGAACGTTGTCTACAAACAGGTTGAACCAATTTGCCAATTCTCCCGGTTCTCCTCCTACGTCGGTGGGTAATCTCCGCGACAGATCGGTGCCACTTTGGGCCATATCCCTGAAGGCTCCCACGACCTGGGCAATCGGTCTGACGGTAAGGGACTGAACCAGCAGTGCGAGCAATAACGAGAGGAGGGTGACCGCGCTGCAGATAACGATCGAATTGCGTTGATGGCTGGAGATGGTCTCATCGAGGGCTTGCCGATCCGCCTGTATGTAGATCGTCCCAATCGCCTTGCCGTCGAGCTGGATGGGTCTGACCAGGCGTATGCCCGTGGTATGAAAAACCGTCTTCGGAAAAGGCGCCCGTCGCGGGATGCCGGCAGGCATGGTCTCACGCGTTCCCATTTCAACTACGTCGGCGGGTCCGCCGTTCCATCGATACCAGGTGAAGGGTTTACCCATCCGGTCATAGAGCGCCATGCCGCGTATGCTTGGATCCGCCTTGAGAACCAACAGTGCCTGCTGTGCTGAGTCAACATCTGAGCGGGCCAGTGCATCGCCGATATGTGCACTGGCCACGCGGGTAACCGTGTCTATCTCACTCACGGCCCGTTGCTTCAGACGGCTGGTTTCGATGGTCGTGACGGTGAGCATCGCCAGCACCACCGAGATGGCGCCGGTAGCCGTGACAGCCATCGTGATTTTCCATCGTAACGAACTATTCAAAGCGCCATCCATCGGACCGGTTGCGTCTATACCGGACCAGGTACCTACATTCGGGCGATCTACCGGGCCGGTTGCGTATATATAGAGTAGCTGCTTTTTTGGAAAATGACGGAATTTTGACGCAGATAGCGCGTGGAACTGTCGTAAACCGGAGCGGCTACAGCACTATGGCGTGGCTTAGGCCCCCTCGGGAGGAGATCAGCCCGAAGTCGAATTCGTCTGGTGATCGATCCACCACAGCAGCCCCTTCTGGGCGTGCAGACGGTTTTCGGCCTGTTCGAATATGATGGCGCGCGGATCTCGCACCATCTCCGCAGATATCTCATACCCCTCATGTATCGGCATGTCGTGCATAATCCTGCAGTCGACGCCTTTCAACAAGTCGGCATTGATCTGATAGGGCATCAGTTGATCGAGCTTCGTGTTGTTCTCCGTGACGAGGCTGGGATCGTTAAAATACTGCATGTCAATCCAGGTATCGGTATAGACAAAGTCCGCTGTCTGCACCGCTTCGAGCGCGTCGGGCGTCTGCTGGATGACGGGGGAGTTTTCCAGCAGATCTTCGACCTCGGCGTCGCGACATTCACCGTTGTCCGTGCTGCCGTCCCGTTGCGGCGTTGCCAGGGTCAGATTCACGCCGAGCTTGTCGCAGATGATGGCCAGCGAGTTAGCGACGTTGTTCTGTACGCCCACAAAGGTCAGTCTGATATCTCTGAGATCACGAGAGCAATACTCTCTCACGGTAAACAGATCCGTGAGTGCCTGGCAGGGGTGAAATTTCTCGCAGCAGCCGTTGATGACCGGCACCTTGCTGACCTCGATAATCTTCTGCAGGTCACCGTAGTGGAGCAGTCTGGCCATGATGCAGTTTACATTTCTGGACAGGTATTCGGTTTCATACTGAATCCCGGACAGCACAAAATTGGATGTATCCCAATCGATATAGATGGCATGCCCACCCAGGTCGGTCATGCCCACTTCGAACGAGACGCGGGTACGGGTACTGGTCTTCTGGAAGATCATCGCCAGCGTTTGGCGATGCAGCGCGTGTTCAAATCTGGCAGGGTCCGCTTTGATCTCAGCGGCTTTATCCAGGATCTGCAGGATCTCTTCGCGCGTTAAGTCCTTGAGGTTGGCGACATGTCTCATAATGCAATCCAAAAAAAAAAGACCAGCATTGGCTGGACTCTCTTTTGGATCAGACAGGGGGGTAAATTAGCGTAATATCCGACTCTTGTACAGTAGATGATCACTGTTTTTGTTCTCCGAGCGGGCTCTGTTTCGGCGCCTTGAAAAGAGAAGCGCTTTACAAACGAATATTGAGGACAGTAATCTTCCACTGGGTCAGCCACGATTGATGACGGCGCAACCAGCCATACCCGATAAGGTTGTGCTGACACCGTATTGGAGCCGCGTGCAATCCGCCCGCAGACAAAGATCACATAAGGACGACTGATGGAATATCGAAATTTAGGTTCAACAGGACTCAAGGTCTCGGTGGTTGGGATCGGCTGCAATAACTTTGGTCGACGTTGTGACCAGGGGACCACCAAGAGCGTCGTCGACAAGGCGATCGATGCCGGCATCACGCTGTTCGATACGGCCGATGTCTATGGCCCGACCGGATTGTCGGAGGAATATCTCGGTAAGGCGCTACAGGGGCGCAGGCAGGAAACTGTAGTCGCCAGCAAATTTGGATCACCCATGGGCGAGGGGGATCTCATGCGCGGTGCGTCACGCCGTTACATATTCAACGCTGTCGAGGCCAGCTTGAAACGGTTAGGTACCGACTACCTTGATCTCTATCAGCTTCACTTCCCGGACGTATCGACACCCATTGAGGAGACGCTGGGCGCGTTGGACGATCTTGTCAGCCAGGGCAAGGTCCGATACCTCGGGAACTCGAATTTCAGCGGCTGGCAGATTGCCGACGCAGACTGGCAGGCCCGCAGCGGCAATCTGAACAGATTCGTCACGGCCCAGAATCTCTACAGCTTGCTGGATCGTCGCATCGAGCGAGAAGTCGTGCCGGCGTGCCAACGATTCGGGTTGGGGATCCTGCCCTATTTCCCCCTGGCAAGTGGCATGTTGACGGGCAAGTACACGCGTGGCGAAGCCCCCCCGCAAGGGTCCCGTCTGGAACAGTGGGGCGGGCGGGCGGCAGCGGCGCTGTCCGACAAGAACTTTGACATCGTGGAGAATCTGACCACATTTGCCGCGGAGAGAGACCACAGCCTGCTTGAGTTGGCATTTAGCTGGTTAGCCTCACTGCCCTACATATCCAGTGTGATCGCAGGTGCGACCACACCCGATCAGGTCGAGGCCAACGCGGCGGCGGCTGATTGGCAATTAAGCCCGAAGGAGCAGCAGCAGGTTGCTGAAATAAGTAAACAGTGAGGCGCGGTTCTGGCCAATATCAGCCATCCCATGTGCGGCAGATTTAACATCATCAGCGATCCACTGACCCGGTTGCTACTGGAGATCACCGGCATGGAGTACGGCATGGAGGATCGCTATAACATCGCTCCCACGGAGCAGATTCCGGTCATCGTCAAGCAGAGCTCGCCGCCGGAGCTGCCGTCACGTGCGACGTCCCGACCGGATGCGAGCCAGGTGCGCGTAGCCGCCCAGCAGTGGGATATCAGGGAGATGCGCTGGTGGCTGGTTCCGAACTGGGCGAGCGAACCGAGTACCAAATACAGCATGTTCAACGCCCGGTCGGAAGGTCTCCACAAGAGTCGAGCGTTCAAGGAGCCCCTCAGATCGAGTCGCTGTATCGTACCTGCCTCCGGTTATTATGAGTGGCGCAAAGGGAACAACGGCAAGATTCCCTATTGGATCACCCCGGCCGACCGACCTGGTTTTGCTTTGGCTGGATTGTGGGACCGATGGCAAAGGGGAGAGCAGGTGATCGAGAGTTGCACCATCATCACCTGCCAGGCACATCCTTCACTGGCGTTCATCCACCCGCGCATGCCGGTCAGTCTCGACCTGGATCAGGTAGACCGGTGGCTGAATAGCGAAACGGATGCCGATGCACTGCAGCAGATGTTGCTGCCGAAGCCGGATATCTCGCTGCAGGTGACTCCAGTCTCCATCTACGTGAGCAATTCCCGCAACAAAGGGGTGCAGTGCATCGAGCCGATCGGCGAAATCATGCATATCCATTGATTCCCCCTCTTGAAGGTGATCTGTAGCGCCGCAACTGGCGATATGTACAAGTAACAGCTGGTCGATGTATTCTCTGCGTTGTCTGCGCAAGGGACGCGGAACATAACCGAGGATGAATCTTAGAGGAGGGCCGCAAGGAACATAGTGATGAGTGAAGCTTCAACGGAACAGATAACAATGCAAGAGGCTGCGTCCACAGGCATGCTGATCGCATACCACGCCCAGCAGGCACCAGACCGCATGGCCGTGACGACAGTTTATGGAGAGCGAACCTTCGATGAATTGAATGGCCGCATCAACCAGTTGGCAAGGGTGTTTCGAAACGCCGGTCTGCAGCCGGACGACGCCGTGGCTCTGCTGTTGGTCAATCGATGTGAGTTTCTCGAAGTGTATTACGCTGCTATGCGCACCGGTCTACGAGTCACACCGATAAACTGGCATCTGACCGGCGATGATGCGGCCTACATCGTAGAGAACTGCGAGGCCAGAGCATTCGTCGCGGACGTGGAATGTGCCAACGTCGCAAAGCAGGCTCTTAGTCAGGCGAGCGGAGTTGCAGTCGCCCTGGCAGTGGGGGGTAACATCGAGGGATTTGATGACTATGGGGAGACGGTCGGTCAACAAGCGTCGCACAATATAGAGGACCCGAGCAGCGGCAGCCAGATGCTGTACACCTCCGGTACGACCGGACGGCCGAAGGGCGTTTATAGAGATAGGCTGGCGCGAAGAGGGGCACTTGCCGCTGCCGCACAGCCTAATCAGGCTGCGCCTGCAGCCGCCGCTGGTGCACCTGCAGCCCAGGCAGTCGTAGGACGTGCAGGCGGTGCGGCCGCCTACAATCCCGAAACCGATCGGGCGCTTTGCACGGGCCCCGGCTACCACGCCGCCCCGCTGGCATTTAACATCGTCAGCCCCATCGCTCAGGGCGTGGGCATCGTGATGATGGATCGTTGGGACGCGGAGGAGTGTCTGCGGCTGGTAGAGCAACACAAGATCACCCACACGCACATGGTCGCTACCATGTTTCACCGGCTCCTCAGTCTGCCGCAAGAGGTGAGGTCAAAATACGACTCCGGCAGCCTGCGCTATGTCCTGCACGGCGCAGCGCCCTGCCCGGTACACGTGAAACAGGCGATGATGGATTGGCTGGGTCCCGTTATCCATGAATACTATGCGGCGACGGAAGGGGGCGGCGGCTTCTTCATCGGGCCGGAGGATTGGTTGAAGAAACCGGGTAGTGTTGGTAAGGCACCGGAGACCAATGTCAACAAGATCGTCGATGAGGAGGGCAATGAACTTCCCCAGGGCGAAATCGGCACCATCTATTTTCAGGCGCCACAGGTTGGTCGTTTCGAATATTTCAAAGATAGCAAGAAGACTGCCGCGAGCTATATGGGCGACTTCTTCACCCTCGGTGATATGGGATATTTCGACTCGGATGGCTACCTGTTTCTGACCGGGCGCAACGCCGAGACCATCATATCCGGTGGGGTTAACATCTATCCCCAGGAGACCGACAACGTGCTGCTGAAGCACCCCGCCGTAGCCGACGTGTGTACCATCGGCATTCCCAATGAGGAGTGGGGTGAGGAGGTCAAATCCGTGATACAGCTCAGCGAGGGATATGGAGAGACCAAGGAGATGGAAGAGGAGTTGATCTCATTCTGTCGAGACGGGTTACCTGCCTTCAAGAGTCCCCGCTCCATCGATTTCGTCCACGAGCTGCCGCGCTTGCCGTCCGGCAAGATACAGCGCCGCAAAGTACGTGAACCTTACTGGGAGGGGATGGATAAACAGATCTGAGCGTGTTGCTCAGAGGCTCAATCAGATGATATTCGAGCCGCCGAGGATACTGCCCGCTCACGGAGTCAAACTGACACTATCGGTGATCGGGGCTGTAGCATCGCTTTGAAGTGGTATGGCTCAACGCGGTCTATCGCGACTCGGTCACAGCCGTTGAAGGCCGCGAATCTAACGATCTCCTCTGACAGATCTTCCGCCAGTTCCGGCAAGTGCTTGCAGCTCTTCTCCAGCACCAGATTTCTGATCTGGAATTCCTTGCCCTTTCTTTCCGCTTTGGCATCCATCCGCCCGACCAACTGGTCGCCCCAAAGGATCGGCAGGGAAAAATAGCCAAATGAGCGTTTCGGTGCAGGCAAGTAGCACTCCAGTTGGTAGTCGAAGTCGAAAAGCTCCAACGTTCTCTTGCGTTGGATGATCAGGTTGTCGAACGGGGATAGAAAACGAGTGACTTTCTTTCCGATCCTTCGGGGCATGTTCTCCAGATGCTCCCTGGTGGTGTAGCGCCTTGTGTCGCCTATCGAAACCTGCACCACGCTGCCCTCTGCCAACATATCCTTAAGGGTGCGGCGGACACCCTTAAGGACACCTGAGGAGAGGATCCTACGGCTGCCCAACCGAATGTAGGCCAGCTCGTCGTCCGAAGCCAGGCCTAATGCAGTTAACATGCGTTCGGTCAGGAATCGATGCCATTCCTCTGTCGTGGGCTGTACGAGTTCCAGATCGTCCGGCAGAACTCTCTCCCGCAGATCATAGACCTTTTGGAAACCATCCCTGCGCACCACCATCAGATCTCCGGCCATAAACAGTGTTTCCATGGCGAGCTTGGCCGGCTTCCAGTCCCACCAGCCGCTGCTGCGATGATTCGAATCCTGAAAGTCTCTGGATTGCAGGGGTCCCTCGGCGCGGATTCGATCCAGCACGTATCGCTGCGTTTTGGAATTGCGCCGTGAGGCGTCATTCCCTCTGATACGCATCATGCGCTGAAAGAACCGGTAGCTGCTCATGGGCAGATAGGAGGCCGCGTGGAACCAGTACTCGAAGATCTTCTTGTGCCGCCATTGGAGCTCGTCCAGCATCTTGGCGGTGTAGTTGTCCACACGGGTCCAGCAGGTGTGGTGGTGAGCTCGTTCTACCACAGAGATCGTGTCGATCTGCACGTACGCGAGTTGTTCAACCGCTTTCAGGAGCGCCTTCCTGCCCCTGCCAAACTGGTTGTGGCGCAGTAACCCCTGGCTTTGCAGGGATAGTCTGCGCGCGTCTCTGGGACTGAGTTGAATAGGCACCAGCGTGCTCCGTGTCACTGGATGGATGCAGCGTGAGTGATATTAGCCTGAACGGCGTCGCTTATGAAACCAGCTGTCACTCATGCTAAGCTTGACGCTGGCAACTCGTTCCTTCACTCCAATAGATGGTCAAAACATGAGAATAGTCGCAATCCTGCTGGCCCTGTTGAGTTTGCCCGCATTTGCTGTCAGCCCGGCTGCGGTCCAGGCAAGAAACGGCATGGTCACTTCCCGTTCAACACTTGCATCCATAGTTGGCGTGGACGTGCTTAAATCGGGTGGCAACGCGATCGATGCAGCCGTCGCCACCGGCTTTGCGTTGGCGGTGACCTACCCCTCTGCCGGAAATATCGGGGGCGGCGGCTTTGCAGTAGTACGTCTGCAAAGCGGCGAAGTTCTGATCCTGGATCATCGCGAAACAGCACCTGCATCCGCCACGCGGGACATGTACCTAGACCGGGACGGCGAGGTCATCAGGGGGCTGTCCACGCGCACGCATAAGGCTTCGGGTGTTCCCGGTACGGTGGACGGCTTGTTGCTGCTGTTGCAGAGATATGGCACGAAGTCCAGGAAGGAGGTGATGGCGCCGGCCATCCAGCTGGCTAGGGATGGTTTTCCGCTGACGCGCAATCTGGCCGCACAGTTCGCTCGTGTGCTGCGCGCGATGGAGCCCTATCCGGCATCCAAGGCCAAGTTCTCCAACAGTGGCGCGCCATACGGTGAAGGGGAGATCTGGAGACAACCGGATTTGGCAGCCACCCTGGCGGAGATTTCCGACAAAGGTCGCGATGGCTTCTATAAGGGCAGGGTCGCCAAGTTAATCGTTGCCGAGATGCAAAGGGGAAACGGTGAGATCAGCCTGCAGGACCTGGCGAATTACCGATCCGTCTGGCGGGAGCCGATCAAGGGTACCTATCGGGGCCATGAAATCTGGGGCATGTCACCGCCCTCGTCCGGTGGCGTACTGGTTGTGCAGATGCTCAATATGCTGGAACCGTACGATCTCAAGGCGTTGGGTTGGGGGAGCGCAAAGCTGATTCATCTGATGGTGGAAGCGGAGAGAAGGGCATATGCGGACAGAGCGGAGCACTTGGGAGATTCGGATTATTACGACGTACCGATTGCCAAGCTTACCTCGAAGGCCTACGCCCGCAAACGGTTCGCGGATTTCGATGCCGACAGAGCCAGTGACAGTGAAGCGATCGGCGCCGGTAGCTGGCCAGAGGAAAGTGCAGAGACCACGCATTTCTCGGTATTGGACAGCAAGGGCAATGTGGTGGCTCTCACCACGACCCTCAACAGTGGCTACGGCAGCAAGATCGTGGCGGCAGGATCCGGCATTCTTATGAATAACGAGATGAACGACTTTTCAATCAAGAAGAACGTCCCCAATCAGTTCGGCCTGATCGGCCGAGTGGCCAATTCGATTGAGCCTGGTAAGCGCATGTTGAGTTCCATGTCACCGACCATCGTCACCAAAGACGGCGTGCCGTTTTTGGTAACCGGTTCGCCCGGGGGCTCGACCATCATCACCACCACTCTTCAGGTCATCATCAATGTGATCGATCACGAGATGACGCTCGAAGATGCCGTATCGCTGCCGCGCATTCATCATCAGTGGAAACCGGATTCGATCACCTATGGCAAGCACGCAATCTCGCCCGACAGTCTGAAGGTTCTGCAGCAGATGGGACACCGCAACTTCCGCGCCATGAGCTGGGGCAGGGGTATCGGGGACGCCAACTCAATCCTCTACCGCGAAGGCGTCATCTACGGCATGAAGGACCCCCGCAACGAAGGTGCGGCGATCGGATTCTAAGGAATGTCGCCGCACGTCTTACTGATCGACGGGTATAACCTGATACGACGCATCTTTGAAGCGCGCCCACGACAAGAAACTGAAGAGCATTTGCAGGAGACAGTTGAGAGCGCCGTGCATTCGTTGCAGCGGGCGCTCGGAAGACATCAACCCAGCCACGCTTGTTGCGTCCTTGAGGCCCACGATACGACCTGGCGCCACTTGCTTTACAAGGGTTACAAGGAGGACAGAAAGCCGACCCCTGCGCCGCTGCTAAACGGGCTTGCCCGGTTTGAAGCGGCCTTTTCAGTTGTTGGGGTGCCCTGCGTCTCGGTGCAGAGCTACGAAGCGGATGATGTCATCGCCACATTAGCCTTGGGCATAACCGACAATGGGGGCAGTGTGGTCATCCTGTCCACCGATCGGATGTACCTGCAGCTGCTGCGCGATGGCGTCTCGGTGTTCGATCACTTCGGAGACCGATTCCTGACTACCGAGCACGTGCGTGAGAAATTCGGCGTCAGACCGGACCAGCTGATCGATTACTGGGCGCTGAGCGGTGCTGCTACCAACCATATCAAGGGGGTGCCGAAGATTGGACCGAAAAGCGCGCTGCAGCTGCTGGATCGGTTTGGTGATCTGGATGGCGTACTGAACGCTGAGCCATCGGACAAACTGATCGCCAGAGTCCAACAGTATCGGCGGGATGCGGAAGTCAGCAGGCAGTTGGTGATGCTTAAGACGGACGTGGAGGTTGGCGTCAATCTTAGGTCACTTCGGTATGTGCCGGATGCGGCCCCTCAGGAGTCCAACTTGTAGCCGGCACCCCTAACGGTTTTAATCAGTTCGGGGTGCTTTTGGTCAGATTCAATCTTCCGTCTCAACTTGACGACGAGTTGATCCACACTCCGGTCAGAAGGTGTCCAATCGCGGTCCGACAGCTCATCCATAATTCTGTCTCGAGTCAGTACCATACCTTTATTCTTGACTAACAGTGACAGCAATACGAACTCGTGGCTGGTCAAGTCGATGATTCGGTCGTTGTCGTCCGATAGCTGATGGCTATCGAGTCCCAGCGTATAGTGGGCGAACCTCAAGGTCGATGGCTCACTATCGTCGCTGCCGAATGGTTCCTGCGTGCGACGTAGCACGCTGCGAATTCGTGCCAGCAACTCTCGTTCATCGAAGGGTTTGCTAACGTAATCGTCAGCGCCCACTTCGAGTCCAACGACCCGATCTACAGCATCGGTGCTGCCAGTCAGAATGATAATCCCGAGTTTTGGCCTCTTCAGCCTGATCTCTTTGGCCAGGTCCAGGCCATGCGCTTCAGGCATGTGCAGGTCCAGCAGAACCAGCTTCGCCAGGTGCAGTTGCTCTCGCATCTCATCAGCAGTATTGGCAGTAATCACGTCAAATCCTTCCATCCCCAGGTAACGTCGGAGCGTCCGGCAGATTAGCTCATCGTCATCCACCACTAGAATGCTTGTTGCTGAAGACGTCATTACAACTCCTGTTGTCACTACAGACAGAACCGATGTGACTGCAGACTGATTATTACATACCTGATATCGCCCATAAACAGTCCGCAGAGCGCCGAACGTCCCAAAACCACTGGCCTGGGTACCATAATAGTAGTTGGATATTCGCTCCTCCGCCCGCTACATGGCGGTTACAAAAAACACATTGGACACATAATTCCCTTACATAACGTAGGTATATTGAGATCAAATCCCGTTAGAGGCGACATGATCATGAAGTCAGTCAGAAGGTGGTTCGGCATGAAGTCGATGACCCGTCTGCTAGCACTTGTGTTGATCCTCACATTACCGTTGGGCGTTGCATTGACGCTTTACCAGGACCGTATTCCCTCCCAGAGCAAGCCGTACATTATTCAAGGTTACTCACTGGCCAAGGCGCGATCGGCAGTCGAGAGCACGGGTGCTGAAATAACGCAGGTGTTGACGATCATCAAGGCTGTAGCGGCGAGGTTGACGATCAATCAATATGATCAGCTGTCTCACCACAGCAGTATCAGACGCATCTATCCCGATCTGGAACTGATTGCGTCATCCGGCAGTTACGTCAAGCAGGGAAAGAACAGGGACACATTCTACCCCGGCGAGGTCCAGGCTGATCACTTGCACCTTGAAGGCATCACCGGAGACGGCATCACAATTGCGGTGGTGGATTCAGGCCTTGGGCACCATCGTGCCCTGATCGAAGACACACGAGGAGAGGATCGGGTGTTGGCTTCCTTTGATGTGACCCGGACTTCGTCGTGGAAACGAAGCAGTGGCGATGACGAAGATGAGGAAGATGACGGATTTTCCTTGGACTCACTTTGGTCCTCCTCGACGGTCTTCACGCGTTCCTCAAGGTCATCCAAGCATTCCTCAAAGTC
>CEQE01088406.1_pt1 | contig 26141 bp, 24 predicted proteins | sample 356201 | NCBI WGS metagenome assembly CEQE01 (sample SAMEA2619970, study PRJEB7988) | marine metagenome | biome: marine biome (ENVO:00000447); feature: mesopelagic zone (ENVO:00000213) & marine oxygen minimum zone (ENVO:01000065); material: "saline water (ENVO:00002010), including plankton...
ACTGATGGCAGCTGAACGCAGCCCGGTCCGACTGAGCGCAGCCCGACTGAGCGCAGCCCGACTGAGCGCAGCTGACCGCAGCCCGACCCGACTACACCGAAGGCAAGAGGACGGGGGAGGGTTCCCTGATGGCGGCCGTTTCCGTAGCGTGTTCCTCTTCGAGATCGAGTGCCTGCTGCAGACATTCACTGCAGCCCGCATAATCACCTTCCTCGGAAAGCAATCTTCCCAGCTCACGCAGGGCATCGATCGACTTACTCAGTTCAAGGCTGGATCTAAAGTACTGTTTTGCCTTGTCTTTTTCGTTGTTCGCCAGGCTGAGCCTGCCAAGGCAGATCATCAATTTCGCGTTGTGTTGATGCTTCTTCGACCAGGATTCGGCCGTCTTGAGACGCGCCGTCCGATCATTGGCGGGCAGCGTGCCATACAGTTCCACCAACCTATCGCTCCAATTGGATTTCATCGTGCTCTTGATCAGCCGCTCTGCCTCCTGTTCGGCATCCATCTTGAACAGACACTGCACATAGAGAGCGACGAGCGCATCATCCTGCTTCGATGTCACCGCTATCCTCTTCCAGATCTCGCGCGCCAACCCAATTCCCGCCGCATTGTCCTTGAGGCCACCGTTTGCCAACAGATCAGCTAAGAGGCGCGTGGCGATCTCTTTCTCCAGGCGTGCCAGTTCCTCAGCAGACTCCAGCTTACTCTTGTTGAGGTCCGGCAGTATCTCCCATAACGACTGCCAATCCTTCAATTCCAGGTAGGCCTGCTTTAACAGCTTGAACACGTAAGGCTTAGCTGGAAGTCGCTTCAGCGTGGCCAGGCACTGCTCCCATTGCCCCCGAGAGAGTTGCAGTTGAGCCTGGGTTATTCCTATAGCCAGTTCGGCTTCAGGCGTGTTCTCGTGTGCGATGCGCAAATACTCGTCCCTCTTTTCCGAGTCATCCATTTCATGAACCGCCCGGGCGGCACCAAGGTAATTCAGCAGCGGCGTATCGGAGCTTTCCGCTGATGCCGCCAGATACCGGCTGGCGCGCAGCCAGTTTCCCTCCGCCAGGTTTATCAGGCCCTTTATGGTTTGCGATCGCGCTTTGTCACGCCGCTGGTTTGACCGCCAAATATTCAGGCTGTCACCCGTTGTGAATACAAAGCGCAACACCCGGACTACCCAGTAACCCAGAAACACCGATAGCGTAATCACGATCAGCATCACCCACAGACTAGTCTGTAACGTGGCATTTCCGTAGGAAATAAGCACTAAACCAGGCCCCTTATGCATCATCGTGCCAAGTCCGCCACTCAACAATAGTGTTAGCACTATGTATAGAAGAGTCTTGTTCATGTCATCTACTCTTGTTGCTGCTGACTGCTCTTTTCCGCAACCAGATGAAATTCAGCCAGATACTTCCTGATTACATTTAGGGATCCGGATATGTCGGGTATCGTTTGCTCAACCTTGGCATGCGAAATCTCGTCGAGCGTGGAAAGCACATTTCGAGTCACACCATGCTGCTGGTCAAAATGGGTTCTTACCCACTCAATGCTATCAAGCACGCTCTGATCATAGGCGGTTTGATTGCCTCGGAGCAGCGCCAACTGCGCATGCTCAAGCTTGAATACGAGGTTCTGCTCTAAGTAGTACTCTTCCGTCGGGGGAAGAATTGGCGTGACCCGTTCAGTGCCGCTTCGATAGTCCACCAGTGCGTATAGCTTGTCACCGATCAACTTCGTCGCAGCCAACAGCTTCTGATCCCAGCTTCTATCCGCGTCAGCTTCGCCCTCTTCAGTCTCCGCCTCGTCGATCCGCTTGACGCTAAATGCAAGCTCACGTCCGACAAGCTCATTCACCTGCCCGATGACGGCCCCCAACGCAACATACGTGCCTTCTATGTCGAGGCGTTGCAGGCTTTTCAGGCTGGCGATATCCGCTGCAATCGCTTCCCGTACGGGTAATGCACTGATGTTGTCCGCCTGTACGATGATTGTATCGGCAGATTGCAGCAGCGCGATCGCGCCACTGACTTCCTTCTCGATCATGATGCGCTGATTGGCCAGACGCAATAGATACTCGACCTCCGCCAGAATCCAGTCCTGGCTGCTGGTACCCGCCGACGCCCTGAACTCAGCCAGGCCCGCATCCAGTTTCTCCTGCATACCGGCGACCTCGGCCGACTGCTGCGCACTGAATCTCTCAAGCTCGGCTGCAACTGAATTCTGATTGGATTGTATATCCTGAATGCTTTGTTCGACTGCTGCGATCGTGTTAACAAGCTCTGTGGTTTGCTGGTCCACCAGGTAGAACTGGTAAACCCCGTAGGAGGCCGCGCCAATCGCCACAAAGGACACCAACGTGGCTATGAGCAAACCGGCGCCGAGCTTCAGATTGGAAGCGCTTACCGGTTCCCCCTTGCCGTTCCCTTCAACCTTCTGCTCCAACTTATCTAACGCAGCATCAAGATCTGCACCGACTTCCGACGACCTTGTCGTTTGATCAGTCAACTGATGTACTCTCCATGCGATTTAGGAAGCTAATTCTAACACTTGTGCCCGCGACCACGCTCGATGGCCCGCTCTAGCTGTTCTGCTGCCCCCGTGCTGCCATCCACTCTGAGATGCCTTTGGCAAGTGCGCGACTGTCAGCACCATCGGTTTTACGAACGCTGTCAAATCCCAATTGCCTGCCCACATCTACCAGGCGAGCCGAGGGGACCAGCAGGACCAGATCTCTACAGCTCGTTCCCGCCAATTCAGCAAAGTACTGCAACGCTTCACCGCTAGTCACGATAACCGCCTGAACCCGTTCTTCGGTTACGAGGTGCATAAGCTCTGCTTGAGTCCAAGAATGCTTCTCCCTACGGTAAACTTCCAGGTAGTCGACCTGCGCACCCCGTTGCCGCAACGTTGAAGCCAGCACTTCTCGGCCCCCCTCGCCCCTGATAATCAGGACTCTTTTGCCCTTCATATCCCGGGTCTCAGCCATCGACAGCACACCCTCGGAGGATGCCAGCGCAGGAGAGGCAGCGGCCATGCCGGCGCGCTTCATCTCGGCTGCCGTACTACCGCCAACTCCAACCCAGAGCATATGCTGAGGCAGTTCTTGCCAGAGACCCTGGAGTATGGGCACTCCGAAACGGACCGCATTCCTGCTTATGAATATGGACAGCTGGTACTTATCAGGAGCCATGATCGCCCGATCCGCCTCGCCATCCTGAGAGATAGGGAGTATTTCTAACAACGGGAATGGAACGGCGCGTGCCCCGCCCCGCTCGATCAGTGCTGCGACCTCTTCGATTTGATCCGCTGGTCGTGTTATCAGCACCCCGGGACTGTCAATCGCGGGCATTATCGGTCGGCCGGCTGCTCGGGTAACAGATCGGCAGCACCCTTTTGCAGCAGTTCCTCGGCCAATGCTTCGCCCAATGCCTCTGCCGCGTCCGGTTCGCCATGCAATTCAGCCTTTAGAATCCTCTTGCCATCCAGGCTGGCGACCATACCGTTGACATGAAGCTTGCCATCCAGCAACCGCGCGTACGCGGCGACCGGCACTTCACAACTCGCCTGCAATCTTCGCGACAGGGACCGCTCGCAGGCAACCGCCGTGAACGTGTCCAGGTGGTTAAGCGGAGCAAGCAGTTGCCTGGCCTCTTCATCCCCTGCCCGGCACTCGATGCCCACGGCTCCCTGACCGGCAGATGGAATGCACACCTCGGCCGGCAAGGCGGCGGTGATTCTGTCTGCCCAGCCCAATCGGATGAGACCTGCCACAGCAAGTATGATGGCGCTGTATTGCCCTTCATCCAGCTTGCGCAGGCGCGTGTCCACATTGCCACGCAAATCCGCGAAATGAAGGTCCGCTCGCAGAGCAGATATCTGGCTCTTCCTGCGCACACTGGACGTACCTACGGTTGCCCTCGGGGGCAGGTCCTCTAAAGTGCTGAACTGGTTGGAAACAAATGCATCCCGCGGGTCCTCCCGCTCGCACATGACCGCGATCTCCATATCGCCGAGCAGCTCCATGGGGACGTCTTTCATCGAATGCACCGCAATGTCGGCGGTTTCGCTCCTCAGTGCACTTTCAAGCTCTTTGACGAACAGGCCCTTGCCGCCGACCTCCACGAGGGGTCGATCCTGAATCTTGTCTCCCCGGGTGGTCATGCCGATAATCTCTACCGCCAATCCCGGATGCGCCGACTCCAATCGAGCCTTCACGTATTCGGTCTGCCACATAGCCAGTGCGCTCTGTCGCGTGGCGATACGAATGGATTGCATGACCATGTCACTACCTATTGCAGGGGGTAGGCCCGGACTTCCGGCTACGCCTAAATCAGTAGTGAGTATATAGAAAAAAAAAGCGGGATAAAGGTATCCCGCTCGATTCAAAGGCAGGTAGTAATCTACAGGGTTTGGACCAGCTTCCTCAGTCCGGAAATATGTCGGCGGCTAACGTCCAGCCGCTCCTCTACGCCCCGCATACGAACCTGGTAATGACCTCTGGAATCTCTCTCCAGTCCTTCCAGATGATGCGTCATGACCAGCGCATTACGGTGAATTCTGACCAGTCTATCGCCAAATTCGTCTTCCAAGTCGCGCAGCGTATCGTCTATCAGTACCTCTCCGTTCTCATGCCGGACCGTCACATATTTGTGGTCAGCCTGAAAAAAGCGCACCTCGGTCAGTGGAATCAGCTCTATACCCCTACGCGTCTTGGCACTGATATGGGTACGCGCTCTGGCATTTTCGTCTTCGTCTTCATCGGTATGCATGCTGGCTGCCTGCACCCTGTTGACCCGGCCGACCTTCGACAGCGCGTCGACCAGCGCATCCCGTCTGACGGGCTTCAACAGGTACCCGGATGCCAACAGATCAAAGGCCGCGATGGCATGCTCACTGAAAGCGGTACAGAATATCAAGGCTGGCGGGGACTCTAAACTGGTCATCTTCTTGCCAACCGACAGCCCATCCATGCCCGGCATCCTGATATCCAGCAACACGATATCAGGGTCCAACAGCAGGGTCTTTTGCAGGGCTTCTTCCCCATTTGCCGCATCGCCGACAACCTCATAGTCGTGCAGCGTGCTGACCATACGATTCAATCTGTCTCTCGCTAACCTTTCATCATCAACGATGAGCACTTTCATCTGGATTCTCCTCGCCCAATTCTAATGATAGACACCAAATCGCTTCCGTTCTAAGTGATACTCCGGCCAACCCTGGCCCGTTAGATGTGTAAATTACTCGGATCTGAGATTAAAACTGCGACTTGTCGCACAGATTTTGCGACGGGCGGCTGTCTTTCGGCCAGGATTGAGCAGTGCGTCACACTTTTACTGGGGTCTCGATGGGATACGAGACCAGGGTTTCAAATACAGACCCCTTCAACTGGGTCTGGATATCGGATGCCGTGCCATATATGGCCCGCAATCGATGGCGGATATTGTCCACCGCCATCTTGTTGCCCTCTTCGTGTCTGTGACTCTCCATGGCCACCGGGTTGGTGACCCTGATTTGGAACCGACCCGACGCAAGCTGTAGCTCGACTTTGACCGTGCCGCCTTCCGGCAGCGGTTGGATACCATGGTAGATGGCGTTTTCCAGAAGTGGTTGCAGCGTCAACATGGGAATCTTTATCGTCTCCGTGTCTACATCGACCTGCCAATCCACGTTCAACCGGTCACCCAAGCGCAGACCCTCGATTCGGATATACCTCTCACACAGGCTGATCTCCTCTGTCAAAGTGACCGGTTTGTTGGTGGATTCGTTGAGGCTTGCCCTGAAGAGCAGGGATAGATCCTCGACCACCCGTTCTGCAGTATCCGGTTCAACGGCGATCAGGCTGGCGATAATGTTCATACTGTTGAAGAGAAAGTGGGGCCTGATACGGGACTGCAGCGCCTGGATTCGGGCGGTCAGTTCCGCCTGCTCCTGGGACCTCAGTTGCTGTTGCAGATAGAGATAGCGAAAGCCCAGACCGGTAATGATGGCACTCATCAAGACTTTACTGGTGACCGCTGCCCAATCGATCTGCTGCCACGCGAATTCACTGCCCTTAACTGCCCACTCAGCCAGCAGGCTGAACAGCAGGGTGATCACGAGGACCAACCCGTACGCCACCATCACCGCTGCGTTTATGTTGAGAAGTTTGAGGAACGGCCGGATGTTGCAGAGAACAGCAGCACTCGATAGCACCACCCACTGTACAAACAGAGAGGTGGCGCCCAATCCGGTCCAACTGAAGCTCGAAAGCCCGGTAGCTGACAACACCAGCACCAACACGAGCAGCTCAGCCACCAGAACCATATAGAAAAGACTCTGTGCCTGACAGAGATCGGGCAGGAAGAAGTCATCACCTTCAAGTTCGTCCAGGGAACCATGTTCCGTAAGCCAACGTCTGATCCAGCCATCTGCCATCGTGCTACCCTCAACCTCGGTATCGGATCGATCTCTCATATCGGAATCCAGCAGGCCACATCGACCCCCCCAAGGCTCGAAACGTACCGTGTGTACTCGGGAAGACGCGCAGAGCAAACCCCTGGATGTTGTTATAATCTGTCGGCAGATTAGACTTCGCAATCCAAACAGGCAAGCAGGATCCGCCATGACTGACAAAGATGGCCCAAAAAAACTCTGGGCGGGCCGATTCAGAGAAGCTACCGACCGATTTGTGGCCAGGTTCACTGCGTCAGTTCATTTTGATCAAAGACTGGCTTATCACGACATTCAGGGCTCAGTCGCGCACGCAACCATGCTGCAGCAGGTGGGAATACTGTCTGAAGAGGAGTTGGCGAAGATCCTGAGCGGATTGCAGTCCATTCAAGACAGCATCGACAGCGGCGAGTTCATTTGGTCTGCCGATCTGGAAGACGTACACATGAACATAGAAGCTGCCTTAACCGAGAAGATCGGTTCAGCCGGAAAGAAACTGCACACAGGTCGGTCCCGCAACGATCAAGTCGCCACGGACATTCGACTCTACCTTCGCGATGAGATCGATCTCATTGCTAACGAAATTACAGTGCTGCAGAAAGCGTTGCTGTCGCTGGCCAAACGTGAAGTGAATACCATCATGCCGGGCTTCACCCACCTGCAGATCGCGCAACCGGTCACCTTTGGTCATCATCTGATGGCTTGGTACGAGATGATAGAGCGCGACTATCAGCGCCTGCAGGATTGCCGTCGACGCGTCAACATCATGCCTTTGGGCTCCGCTGCTCTGGCGGGAACCGACTTCCCCATCGATCGGAACCTGACTGCTGAGCTCCTCGGCTTCGAGTGCCCGAGCGCCAATTCACTGGACTCGGTCAGTGACCGCGACTTCGCCATCGAGTTTGCGGCGACAGCAAGTCTCATCATGGTGCACCTGTCACGCTGGTGCGAAGAACTGGTGCTGTGGGTGTCACCACAGTTCGACTTTATCGAATTACCGGATCGATTCTGTACCGGCTCTTCCATCATGCCGCAGAAGAAAAACGCTGATGTGGCGGAACTGATCCGGGGCAAATCGGGCCGCGTATACGGTGACCTGATGTCCCTGTTGACGCTTATGAAAGGGCAGCCTCTGGCATACAACAGGGACAATCAGGAGGACAAGGAACCGCTGTTCGATGTTATCGACACGATCAAAGACTGTATCAGAGCACTCGCTGACATGATCCCGGCGATGCAGCCCAAGAAGGAAAATATGAAGCTGGCTGCAGAGAAAGGCTATGCAACCGCCACCGATCTTGCCGATTATCTCGCCAAGAAAGGGCTGCCGTTCAGAGATGCGCACGAGGTGGTTGGCAAGCTGGTGGGGTATGCCGTGGATCGTGGCAAGGATCTGTCCGCACTGTCCGCGCAAGAGATGCAGGAATTCTCAGACCTTATCGATGACGATGTCTTCAGCGTCCTTACGCTGGAAGGCTCTGTTCACGCACGGAATCACCCCGGCGGCACTGCACCGGAACAGGTCACAAAGGCGATCAAGCAGGCGGAATCGGTTGTCAACGGGCGCTGATCTCGCAGTGTGTCTGCGTGTTTGCCCTCGGCCTATGAGCGAGTATACTTGTCGCCCCGCAAACAGCGGCCAGGGTCCAGTCATGAGAATATTACTTGTGGTACTGCTTTTATGCATGGTCTTGCCAGGTTGTGGCCAGAAGGGTCCTCTGTTCCCGCCCGCTTCTGAAAAACAACAGCCAGATAATCAGCAGTCCCAAGAACAGCAGTCCGAAGAAAAGTCCTCCAGCCGTTAACCGGCGTCCTCTCGGTTCATCAATCCATCCGATCTGGAATGCAACATGGGTCATTTTCACTATCAATCCGGTGAGCTGTACGTCGAAGACGTGCCTGCAACCCGCATTGCCGATCAATTCGGTACCCCCTGCTATGTCTATTCGAAGGCAACGATTGAAGCCAACTACCTGCGCTTCAAGGCGGCGTGGCGCAAACGCCGCCATCGAATCTGCTATGCCGTAAAGGCGAACAGCAATATTGCCGTTTTGAATCTCTTGGCTCGGCTGGGTGCAGGATTCGATATCGTTTCCGGGGGTGAACTGCAGCGCGTTCTCAAGGCGGGCGGTGATCCCGCCGGCGTTGTTTTTTCCGGTGTGGGCAAACAAGCCGTTGAAATCGAGCAGGCGCTCGCAGCCGACATCCACTGCTTTAACATAGAATCGAGAGCGGAACTGGAACTGGTGAATCAATTGGCAGGTGATGCAGGCAAAACTGCCAGGATTTCATTTCGCATCAATCCCGACGTAGATCCGCTCACTCACGCCTATATCGCCACCGGGCTGAAGGAAAACAAGTTCGGCGTCAGCAGCGAGCAGGTCATCGAGATCTACCGACGGGCTGCCGCGATGGCCCACGTCAAGATCGCGGGAATAGACTGCCACATCGGATCACAAATAACCGAACTGTCACCCTTCCTTAATGCAATGGACGAAACGCTGAAGCTGGCAGACCAGCTCGGCAAGGAGGGAATAGAACTCGACCATATCAATATGGGCGGCGGTCTGGGCGTTCGATACCGACAAGAGAGCCCGCCGGACATAGAGGAGTATGCCGCGGGCCTGTTGCAGCTGCTGGGATCCAGGGAGCTGGAACTGGTCTTCGAACCAGGTCGATACATCGCGGCTGATGCCGGGATACTGTTGGCCAAGGTGAGATATCTTAAGAACAATCACGACAAACACTTTGCCGTGGTGGATGCTGCCATGAACGATCTTATCAGGCCATCCCTGTATCAGGCTTGGCAGCAGATCACCCCGGTGAGACCCGGCAACGCGCCTGCACGCACCTATGACATCGTCGGCCCCATTTGCGAAAGTGGTGACTTTTTGGCCAAGGACAGAACCCTGAAACTCGAAGAGAATGATCTGGTCGCTGTCGAGTCAGTCGGCGCATACGGTTTTGTAATGAGTTCCAACTACAACAGCCGCAATCGTGCTGCAGAGGTAATGGTAGACGGCGATCAGCCCCATCTGATAAGAAAGAGAGAATCGATCGAAGATCAACTGGCCCTGGAATACCTGCTGCCGTCTTAGTGTCCTGTCCCATGGCGTTTGCCCATCATAAGCCGACATGAAATATCAGTTGCAATAAGCAACTCACTAAGTAATCTACCCGCTATGTTACTCAGATTCACGAAAATGCACGGTCTTGGCAACGACTTCCTGATGTTGGATCTGATCTCTCAAAACATCCAGATTCGCGACGAAAGGATAAGGTGTCTTGCTGACCGACACCTCGGCATCGGCTTCGATCAGATGTTGATGGTCGAGCCACCCCAAGATCCGGCGATGGACTTTCGCTTTCGCATATTCAACGCTGATGGCTCTGAAGCTGAACAGTGTGGCAATGGTGCCCGGTGCTTTACTCGATTCGTAAGAGACAGAGGCCTAACGACTAAGACAGAGCTCAAGCTTGAAACCATGAAAGGTCCGGTTGAGTGCAAATTGCAGAAAGATGGAAATATCACCGTCAACATGGGCGCGCCTCGACTGCAGCCGGACTGCATACCATTCATCGCTGACGCGACTCAAATCAGCTACAACCTGCAATTGGAAGACGGCCTATGTGCCAATAGGACCAGTATCGACATCTCCGCCGTATCCATGGGTAACCCTCACGCAGTCCTGCTTGTAGAAGACGTAGACACCGCGTCTGTTAAGACTCTTGGCCCCGTGCTCGAAACACACGCCAGATTCCCACAAGGAGTCAATGTCGGCTTTATGGAAGTTATCGACAGAAAGAACATTCGGTTGCGCGTCTACGAACGTGGCACTGGCGAGACCAGAGCTTGTGGGTCGGGAGCTTGTGCGGCAGTTGTCACTGGTCGATTGCAGGGATTGCTCGAAGAGGAAGTCAATGTACACCTCCCAGGCGGCACGCTAACAATTGAATGGAAAGGCGATGACTCACCTGTGCTACAAACAGGACCTGCATGTCGCGTCTATGAAGGCCATCTGCTCATATGACAAAGCAATCTACTGAATCAACCGGCGACATAAAAGATACAGTCCCTGTTGAGAAAGACGTTGCCAATTACCTACAGAACAATCCGGATTTCTTCCTAGACAAAGACGATCTTCTGATCACTTTGACCATCCCTCATCTGAGAGGCTCAACTGTATCGTTAGTAGAGCGCCAAGTATCCTTGCTCAGAGACAGAAACCAGAATCTGACGAAAGAGCTCGGGGAGCTGATGCAAGCTGCCAATGACAATGACAAGACATTTCAGATATGTCGAAAAATCGTACTTTCTCTCGTTGAAGCCGAAACTGGTGAGCAATTGCTAACAAATCTTGAGGGGGGCTTGCTAACCGAATTCAACTGCACCGCTTACACTCTGATTATCTTCGCCAAGGATCAGTACAAGATAAATGATTGGACGTCTGCAATCCCGAGCGAACTGGCAAAGGAGCATGTCGGCAGCTTGATGGACAGCAGAAATCCAATTTTGGGCGTGCTACGAAAGAAGGAGCAGGATTACCTTTTTGGCAAGACGAGCAAACAGATAAAGTCATGTGCGGTATTACCGGTGAGGAGCGATGACGATATCGCCTTGCTGGCCATCGGCAGCTCCGAGGTAGATCACTTCCAAAGTGGCATGGGCACAATGTTTCCAGGTTTTATCGCCGACATATTGGCGCGCGTGATACCCCGATTCCAGTATGCGGAATGTAGGCCGGAATGACCAAAAAAGGTAAGCAGCAACTTGACAGTGACATTGCTGCTTTTCTTGCCCACCTTCAAAGCGAGCGCCAGCTCTCCCCCCATACGATAGCTGCATATCAACGCGATCTGTCCAAACTGCTACGATTCTGTTTGGCCGAAAGCGAGCCGCCCATCAGCGCTTGGACGGAGCTCAAACCCCACGTGGTGCGGTCTTTCATCGCTGTGCAACACGGATCCGGCTTGTCCGCGAGTAGCCTGCAAAGGTGCCTGTCATCCATCCGCTCCTTCTATGGATTTCTTTCTCGGGAGCTACTGGTCACGCATAGCCCCGCGAACGGCATAAGCTCCCCGAAGAGGGACAGCCGGCTGCCTGCAACGCTGGATACCGATCAGGTCGCCCAGCTTTTGAATTTCAGCGGTAGCGGTTGGCATGCATGTCGGGATAAAGCGATGATGGAGCTGCTGTATTCTTCCGGATTGCGGTTGGCGGAACTGGTACGTCTGGACGTCTTGGATATCGACCAGGGGGACGCCTCCCTGACTGCAACCGGAAAGGGTAACAAGACCCGTAAGCTGCCGATCGGTCGATACGCCCTGACTGCCGTACAGCAGTGGCTGCAGCAGCGGGAGAACCTGCCGAAGAGAGTGCCCCAGAGCAATATAGACAGGCGCGCGCTGTTTCTCAGCGAGCGGGGCACCCGCATCAGCCACCGCAATGTTCAACGCCGCCTGCAGCGCTGGAACATCAAACAACAGCTACCCGGTAAGCTCCACCCGCACATGCTGCGCCACTCCTTTGCCACACACATGCTCGAATCCAGCGGTGATCTCCGCGCCGTGCAGGAGCTGCTGGGTCACGCCGACATCGCTACGACGCAGATCTACACGCATCTCAACTTCCAGCACTTGGCCGAGGTGTATGATCAGGCACATCCCAGGGCAAAGAAGAAGACCGGTTCTTAGACAAGATGGCGATCAAGGTTCTGGCATTCGATCTGGATGATACCCTCTGGGATATGAGGCCGACGCTGATCAGAGCCGAGCAGAAACTGCATGAATGGCTCAAGAGCAACTGCCCGCGCATAAGCTATGATCCTGAAACCACGCGAAGTCTCAGAAATGAAGTGCTGCAGGAGCATCCGGAGCTCAAGACCAGCATCAGCGAGTTACGGCGCCGGGTAATAGAACTGGCGCTGCAACGAAGCGGCTACACGCCAACCGAATCGGAAAGCTACTCACATGAGGCGTTCGAAGCGTTCTTGCAGGCACGCAATCAGGTGCTCTTTTTCGACGGGGCCCTGGATGCTGTGCGCGAGCTTACCCAGCGCTATCTGCTCGGTACGCTTACCAATGGCAATGCGGACATCCAGCGGCTGGGTCTGTCCGACTACTTCAGTTTCTCCTTTTCGGCCGAACAGGTGGGGGCCCCAAAGCCCGCTCCCAACCTGTTTCACGCGGCGCTCGAGCACACCGGCGTCAAGGCGCAAGAGATGATCTACATTGGCGATCATCCCGAATTCGATGTCGGCGCCGCCCATGACGTCGGCTTGCACACCATATGGGTCAATCTGAACGAACGAGCTTTTCCAGGCGAGGTCCTTCCGGATGAAGAGATCGGGCAACTGTCAGATCTTCCTGCAGCAGTAGGCAGGATCGACAGTTAGTGTGCTGTCCCACAATTACCTGGCCTTCTTCGCTGGCCTATTTCGTCCCTGGACTACGTTGCTCGTCGTTATGGGGCGCCCGGCTAGGGTGCCCAACCCACGACGTCCTCGAGCCTTGCCAGGAACGAAATATGCCGACCGAATAATGACCACTTAATTGTCGGACAGCACATCAGCGGGCAACCTACCGGCCGTCAGGGTTTCAGTCTTACTCTAACCAAGCTGGCTTTCAAGCCGTGCGGTGCCGGCAGTACCTGGGCCGGTGACAATGTGATCTCATCGATCAGCGGCACTTCCTCAACCAGCCAGGACAAGCGCAGCAGGCAGTCGATGATGCCCTCCTTGTCTACCGACGGGCCTCCGCCGTAGCCCTCCAGGATGGCCCGTGATTTGATCTCATGAACCATCTCCACTGCAGACTGGTCGGTAAGGGGCGTGATTCGGCAGGAGACGTCATCAAAAAGATCGGTCGATATACCGCTCAGCCCGAACACGGCTACCGGGCCATAGGCCTGGTCTTCAGATATGCCTATGCGTACTTCCAGGGAGTCTCTGCTTGCCTCCTCCACGATCACCGGATTGATCTCGCTGCCTTCCTGCAGCTCTTCCCAGCCAATCCACAGTTCATAGGGGGTGGCGATCTGCCTCTTCTCTCGATCCGCATCGAGGGTGCGTAGGTACACAGGATAGGAGATCTGTTCCGCCGCATCTGCACACGCCTGCCAGTTGCTGCAGAACTGGCTTTGGGTTCGCTTTATGCCAATCGCGTCCAGCAGCTGGGCGGACTGGCTGAACGACAACCAGACGCTCTGACCCTGCACGGGGTGAGCTTGGCGAGCAGACTCGCAGATATCCCAGGCGTTTTCGATATCGATTCGGTCCAACAAGGGAATGACGCCAACCGGACGACGCAACCAGCTCGCATAGCGGAGGACGTGCCCCAGCGCACGGGCAGCCGACTCCGGAAAGTGATAGCTCGGAACACGCTCATGCTGGTTCTCAATCTCGGGCTGTCTGCTGGTCCTATCCATAAAACAGCAGATGATCGGTTTCTCGTGCCAACTGGCGGTGTTCTGCCGCGCCTGCTGGATCGCCTCGACTATATTCGCTCGGGCCCGGCTATTCCGGGCAATGTACATGGCGATGACAACATGCACCGCGTCGTCTTGCAGCAGTTGCTCGAGGGCCTGGCGGTATAGTTCGGGATCTGCGAATGGGGTTATGTCGACAGGATTTGCCCAGGCGGCGCCGGCCGGGAGCAACTGTTTCAGTCGTTCGGTAGTGTCCTCGTGTGGCTCCGCTAGCAGCAGGCCGCTGGCGCTACAAGCCTGAGCACAGATCTCCGCCATACCACGGGAATTGGAGATAATCGCTAATCTGTTGCCGGCCGGAAGTGGCTGACTGCTGAGCAAATTCGCTGCATCGAACATCTGTTCCAGGGTATCGGTTCTGATCACGCCGATCTGACTAAAGAACGCGTCAGCCTGCAACGGATGATCGCTGCGATGGCCGCCCTTCACCACCAGGATCGGTTTCTTGCGACCTACCCGCGGCGCCAAGCGTGCGAATCGTCTGGGATTACCCAGTGACTCGAGGTAGAGAAGTATCAGTTTGGACCGGGGGTCATCCTCCCAGAACTGCAGCAGATCGTTGCTCGAAACATCGGCCTTGTTGCCAACGCTGACGAAGGAGGAGAATCCAATGCCCTGATCACGGGCAAAATCCAGGATGGCCACCGACAGCGTGCCGCTCTGCGATGACATGGCCAGATTTCCTGCCGGCGGCGACACCTCAGCAAAGGTGAGATGAACGGGAAACTCAGGATCCGTATTGATCAGACCCAGGCAGTTCGGTCCCACCAGGCGCATACCATTCTCTCTGGTCAGTTCCAGCAGCTTGTTTTGTCGCTGCAGGCCCGCGTCATCCCATTCGGCAAAGCCCTCCGACAGCACCAGCAGGCTTCTGGCGCCGTTGTCGATGCACTCGTAAACGACCTGCATGACCTGCTCGGCAGGGATACATATCGCCACCAGATCCAATGGATCTTCGATTGCAGACAGACTGGGTACCGCGGCAATCGAGTCGATCTCGACCGCAGTCCGATGCACCGGATAGATGTTGCCACGGTATCCGAAGTTCGTAAGGTTCCTGAGCAGTTGACTGCCTAACTTGTCGGGATCCTGACTCACGCCGACGATGGCAATCGAAGCTGGATGAAAGAGAGGATCGATCGAGGCCCGACTGGCAAGCCGGTCCCGCATCTCCGTAGATTCGGTGCTCTGCTCACTGGGCTGGATGTCAAACGCGACATGTATCTCGCCGGTCGTCTGTTGGCTTACGGTGTTGTAACCGCAATCGTGAAACACCTTCAACATGGTCTCGTTGTCAATGACGGTGGTGGCGACCAACTTATGCATGCCTCCTATGTCCGCAGCGAACGCTAATCTCTCGATCATGAGCGTGCCGATGCCCTTGCCGTGAGACACGTCTTCCACCAGGAAAGCCACTTCAGCTTCCTGTCGATTGACGGGCACACAACTGGCTACCGCGGCAACCTTTTCGTGATCGCCGGATCCAGTTATCAGAATCAAACAGAGCCCCTTGAACCTGCCACTGTCCACCCCTTCAAGTTGCGTGCGCAGCAGGAACCGCGCTGTTCGTTCATTACGGCGCATGGGGCCAAAGAAACGCAGTTTGATCGACTCGTCAGATGATCTGTCGAGCAGATCGATCAGCGCCGGGATGTCGCTTTCGCCCGCTTCGCGCAATATGGCCGAGCGGCCATCTCTGAGCAGCACCGGTCCATCGAGCCTTAGATTCTGGGTGATGGGCCTCGGATAGAGTTGCGCTGAGGCGGGCATAACTCACTCCTTGTTCCTAGTACTCCATCTGCCTGGAATTGACGGAGTACAAGCCAACGCGGGTGAAACGATGGTCCAACTCGCCCTACCCGGGTCGGCCGCTCCGATTCTTCGCAGCAGCATTTAAGTCTAACAGACCTCAGCAAGCCGTCACACTAGCTTCGGGTTGCGCTAACAGCAGCAATATGATCCTTCACGCTCTGCACGTTGGCCTGAAGGACGACCTTGCGCGTCGGCAGGCTCTGCAGATTTGCCAGCGTCGGATGGCTGATGGCTTCAGTTGGGAGAATGTCGGCGCTGATCTCAGCGAATTTCGCCGGATGGGCAGTAGCCATGCTTACCATCGGAACTTCTGCACGCACAAACTTGCCGGCGATGTTAAGCCCGACAGCCGTATGCGGATCGATGGCATACCCATATTGCTGCTGATACGATTTGATGGTCGCAAGGGTATCCTCGTCGCTGGTCGACCCGGCCCGGAACAGATCATCCACAAGGGGCGTATTGACGTGCAGACTTGCCTCACCGTGCTTACTGAAGGAAGCCATGAATTCATTGACCTTGTCTGCAGACTCACCCATCCGATAGTAAAGGTACCTTTCAAAGTTGCTGGCTACCTGGATGTTCATGGCGGGACTCAGGCTAAACCTGACTTTCCCTCGACGATAAACCCCGCTGTTGAAGAAGACACTCAAAATGTCATTTTCGTTGGTCGCCAGAACCAATCGATCGATTGGCAACCCCATACGGCGGGCGAGATACGCGGCGAATATGTTGCCAAAATTCCCGGTCGGTACGCACACATCAAACTTCGCCGGTCGTTCCAGCTGCAGCCAAGCAAAAAAATAATAGACTATCTGGGCCAATACGCGGGCCCAATTGACCGAATTTACCGCACCGAGGTGATAGGTATCTTTGAATTCAAGATCTGAAAAGATCGACTTCAAGATATGCTGACAGTCGTCGAAGCTCCCCTTAACAGCAATGTTGTGCACATTGTCATCGAGGACGGTGGTCATCTGCCGTTCCTGCATCGGACTGGTCTTACCATCCGGAAACATCACGAAGATGTCGATATTCTCTCTTCCTCTGACTCCGGCTATGGCGGCACTGCCGGTATCACCGCTGGTGGCGCCGAGGATATTCAGCATCTCTCCTCTTTCAGCCAGGATGTATTCAAACAGGTTGCCCAAGAACTGCAGGGCGACATCCTTGAACGCCAGGGTGGGGCCGTGGAAGAGTTCGATGACGTTGACATCGTCCAGCCTGACCAGTGGTGCGACCAGTTCGTGATCGAAGCTTCGATAACTCTGCTCGATCAGCTTCCTCAGGTCCTCTTCCGGCAAGTCGTCCGCAAACGGCTGCATGATACAGAACGCCAGTTCCACATAGGAGTAACCTTGCCAGTCCGCCATAACACCTGACAGATCGGGAATGGTCTCCGGGATCAGCAAGCCACCATCTCGCGCCAGTCCCATCATGACCGCGTCCTTGAAGGCCACACCCTTCGTCTTGCCGCGCGTACTCTTGTATCTCATGTCTGTCTTCGAATCACACCAGGCCGCGGAGCGGCCATTATAGTGATTGGTGAATCACGATCAAGAATTAAGGGAGGAAGTGGTTGTCAGACGTCACGGTAGGGCGGTCGCACGTCCCTCCTGCCACTGTCACTTTCGACGATCTGGCAGGCGCAGAGCCGAATGCGAGATTATTCCCGCTTGCCACTGGTGCGTTTATCTCCTCGTGCGTTGACCCGCAATCAGATAGGTCGGCCACCGTATTTCGACACGGGTTTTGTCGGCGGATCACCCGTTACGTGTGACTCTACCTGCTCGATGTGGCCTCCCTGGGACAGGAATTCGTCCACGTCGTCAGATAGTTGGTTGCGGATTCTCTCTCGAGACGACAGGGTTCTTTTGTCGGTGAACGACACATGATCGTCATCGAGACTCTTGAGTTGTACCCTATCCACTGGTTTTTTAGATTCAGACATTTACTTCGACCTCAATCCAAATACTTCACCGTGACTGCATGTAGGATCAGTTGGTTGATTTCCTTGGTTAAAGATTAGGGGATTTTTTTCGGTTCGTTCGATCAATTTGAAATAAATCTGTTAGCCGTGCAATGAAGGGTGAATAAGCACTGGTCATCGGCGCGCGCGTGCCAAGACTGTCTCCCTATTTCGGCGCGGACGCGCTGGCTTTTGGGTCAGTCCTGCGCCCCGTCGCAACATCCGGAATGGGCCGGGGTACCGCTAACGGATCTTGCAGGAAAGCGTGAGCAGGCCGGGCTGGCCTACGACTAACCGACCAGCGCTCGAGTGGTTGAGCTCAGTCGGTCAGTTGGTTGGTCAGCGCCAGCCGCGAGTCGCTGCAGGCGACTCACTCAGTTTGGCTGGCGCATGTGGGGTTGGCAACCGAGTGCGGGCCGCCGTGTGTTCAGACCGCATCGCCACCGGTTTCGCCGGTGCGGATTCGAATGACGTCATCCAGCGTGGCGATGAAGATCTTGCCATCACCGACCTTGCCTGTATTGGCGGCATTTGTGATCGCTTCGATCACGCCCTCGAGCTGTTCATCTGCTATGGCTACTTCCACTTTTACCTTGGGCAGGAAGTCAACGACATATTCAGCACCTCGATAGAGTTCCGTGTGCCCTTTCTGTCTGCCAAATCCCTTGACTTCGGTGACGGTCATACCCTGAACTGATATTTCAGACAAAGCTTCGCGTACATCATCCAGCTTGAACGGCTTGACGATCGCAGTAACTAATTTCATGAGTCAATCTCCTTTGCCGGTATGTCCCGATCCAAGTGATTCTTGACAACCGTTATTCTACAGGCTCTTTGACAGGGCAAAAACAATCCGGCTACCCATGATGTCGACACTGTTAACGTCCGTGTCATGCCAGCCAAGTGAAAAGTCAATACCTGCGAGCTCCTTGGACAGGGTCATGGAATACTCATCATACCCTTGCCCTTCGTCGATCCCCTGAGAGCCATAGTGCAATACGAGCGAAAAGTCGTTGGGCAGGGAGAATTCATACTCACCGTATGCATAGGTCGCACTACCAGTTTCGCCGAAGAAATCACTGGAGTGAGCCAGACCGACGGTAAACGCGCTGTATGTGAGGTTGAGATAGAGTTCTTGAAAATTGCTGTCCATCTGACCGGCCGGTTGGTTCGGATAGTCGTAGTGAATCACACCGACGTCGTAGGTCAGTCCTTCGAAGATATCGTTGCTGAAGCCGAGGTAGAAGTCGATTTCAACCGACCCATCAAAATCGACATTCGATCCCCAGACTCCGACATATGCGCCATTGTCCGCAGCTACGTCGAATCCGCCCTGGATGGTCGCCTCTTCCGTGGTCTGAGAGACCCCACGATAGACGTAATCCGATGCTAATGTCACATTGCCACTGATCTCTGCCGCCTGCATAGAAGCTGCAACCAGCATTAGTGTGCCACCAGCCAATAATTGTCTCATCTTGTTCATTTACCCTCTCCCTAATAAAATCAGTCAATGACTTTGAATGTAGCTCCTTCAGAGCATTGTCCATGCCAATCTCTAACTAGTATGTAAAATCAATAAGTTAGAGCAGATCCATTCACCTCGCCCGCTTGTGCCAGCACAATAGTAGTGCGCCCTAAACGGGGCTGCTCTGTTTCGGTGCGCAGCCCCGTGTACTATAGACTAATTCAGTTAATTCTCTAGCCAGATTGCGAGCTGGACCCGTGCGCACCGCTGCGAACCACTTTGCCGAACCCGCAAGCACAGCCAACAGTTCTACAGGTTCTTACGCACTGTAACAGAACTTGGGAATCTGCAGCGGCCCCCGGAACATCACCTACAGAGCCATCGGCAGAGGCGCACACTACCGAGAGTGTATTTCCTACATCAATCAGCGATGTAGATAGGGGAGTATGCACAGCAGGAACTGGAGGAGACATGGCACTTGCGGTGGTCTACAGCAGGGCTCAGCTCGGAATCGAATCACCCCTTGTGACCGTCGAGGTCCAACTGGGTGGCGGTCTGCCCGGTACCTCCATCGTCGGATTGGCGGAAACCGCGGTAAAGGAGAGCAAGGATCGGGTACGCGGTGCACTGAAGAATCTGAAGTTTGGGTATCCTCAGACGAAAGTTACAATCAACCTGGCCCCCGCTGATCTTCCTAAAGAGGGTGGACGCTTCGACCTTCCCATTGCACTGGGCATACTGGCTGCCATAGGGTCGGTCCCGCATGACCTTCTGAGAGAGATGGAGTTCATCGGTGAACTGGCACTCACCGGAGGCGTTCGCTCCGTATCCGGCGTATTGCCCGCGGCCATAGCTGCTCACAACGAGCAGCGCAGCATCGTCATCCCCAACCACAACAAGGAGGAGGCAGCTCTCCTGCAGGAAGCCAGCATCTACCACGCGGCTAACCTCATGGATATCTGTCAGCATCTGAATGGTGGTGCGTCGTTGCCGAAGACCTCGACGCGACTGCTTCCCGCTGCGTACAGCCCCAGTCTAAAACTGTCAGACATCCGCGGTCAGTTCACGGCAAAGCGAGCTCTGCAGATCGCAGCGGCAGGCGGCCACAATGTGATATTCATAGGCCCGCCGGGTACCGGTAAGACCATGCTGGCAAGCCGCCTGCCTTACCTGTTGCCATCCATGCCCGACGAGGAAGCAATGGAGGTCGCTTCGATTCAATCCGTTTCACGATTCGCTTTCATCCCTTCCCTGTGGCGGACCCGACCGTTCCGTACCCCCCACCACACCGCTTCACCCGTTGCCATGGTGGGTGGTGGCAATCCCCCCAAACCCGGTGAGATCTCCCTGGCGCATCAGGGCGTTCTGTTCCTGGACGAATTGCCGGAATTTACCCGTAAGGTTCTGGAAGTCCTGCGGGAACCGATGGAATCAGGTGAAATCATGATCTCCCGAGCCAAGCGACAGGTTCGCTATCCTGCCAGATTCCAGTTGGTGGCCGCCATGAACCCGTGCCCCTGTGGTTACTACGGTGACGAGCGGGGTCGTTGTAGCTGCAGTGAGGACAGCATCATCAGGTACAGGAACCGAATTTCCGGCCCCCTGCTGGATCGGATCGATCTGCATGTGGACGTTCCGGCGCTGCCAAAAGGACTTCTGTCCGATCCCCGGTCCACACCCTCAAGTGACTGCGAACATGATGAGGCAGTCAACAGGGTACACTCTGCACGGCGTCGCATGTACCAGCGCACGTCAAAGCCGAATCGTGATCTCAGCAACAAGGAGGTGGAACGACTGTGCTCGCTCGGGCCGGCAGACCGTGAACTATTGGACAGTGCGATGGAGAAGTTCGGGCTTTCGGCCCGCGCTTATTTCCGCATACTCAAGGTTGCGCGCACCATTGCAGATTTGTCGGGGTCAGATCAGATCCTGACCCAGCATTTGACCGAAGCGCTGAGCTATCGACAGCTGGACAGATACCAGTTGCTAGACGGTCCATAGTGGCACAGTCGTCGCCAGGCTAGTACCACAACTAGTACCACAGCGCCTTATCGACGATGTTCTTGAGCTGCCGACCATCACGAAAACGACGTGCATTTTCCAAGAGGATTTCGATGCGACGACCGGGAATGTCTTCAGCGTCCGCAACCGCAACGTGCGGTGTGATCAGCACGTTGGCCAACTGCCAAAGCCGGTGAGTCGCCGCCAGAGGCTCGACTTCGAATACATCGAGCCCTGCGCCTGCGATGGTTCCGTTTTCAATGGCATCAGCGAGATCGTCGGACTTGGTCGTCATACCCCTGCCGATATTGATGAAATATGCAGAGGGCTTCATCAGAGCAAACCGATCCGCATTCCACAACCCCTCCGTCTCAGGCGTATGGGGTACCGTGGTGACGACAAAATCTGCAGAGGGCAGCAACCTGTCAAGTTCACCGGGCGCGAACATGTCACCGGGGGATTCATGTTCCCCCCGCGGATCGATGCCAATGACCTGCATGCCAAACGCGGCGCAAAGGTGCGCAGTTTCAGCACCAATTCCACCGACGCCGTGGATCAGTGCCGTCGCACCCGTCAGGTTCGTGTAGCCGTGTTTGCGCGCGCGACGGTCCCAGCGTGCTTCATTCTGAGCGCCAATCCAATAGGGCAGACCGCGGGACAGCGCCAGTATGAACATCATGATGTGATGGCTGATGTGGTCGGAATAGATACCGCGGGGATTACAGATGGTCACCGGATGCTCGATGAGCCCCTTGTAGTAGTAGCCAGTGAAGGGCCCGGCAAAAGGATTCTGCAGCCAGGTGAGCTTCTTGGCCGAATCCAGGAGGTGGGGCGGCACCCAGCCGTATGCAGCATCGGCATCATGCAGGGCAGCGGCTGCGATCTCTTCGGTTTCCGCCAGCACTACCGACCATGCAGGTACCTCGTCGGCCAGACGCTTGGCCAACTCACTGCTCTGGTCGTCAAGGGGCGGCAGGATTACAAACTTCACATCAGCCATGGGCTTCTCCTGCAGGGATCTCTGGACCGTGAGGGTCAGCCCTTCAGGGTCGACTCTTCAGCCACCACAGCATCGTGGTGCTGACGATGTCCGCGGCTTCTCGCTGCACCCAGTGGTTCGAGCTCGGAATCGTGACCAGCGTGTAGTCCTCATTGACCCAGTTCCAGGTATCGCGAAGTCCATCCTTGTCGACCGCTCTATCCTTCAGCCCGTGAAATTGCAGTACCGGCATGGTGAGCTTGGGCAGTTCCGCGCCGGGCACTGGCGTTGCATTCAAGCTGCCGAATGCAGAGCGGTAGTAACCGAGCATGCCGGCCGCCGAAGAGCGTTCGAAGGCGGCGATGTAACGGGCCCTGATCTCCTCCGACACCGGTCCTGCCGAAATGCGTGCAAGCACCTGGGGTGTGAGTGCGTCCTCCGCGCCCGGCTTTTGGAAGTTGGTGATGTATTGCGTGTTGGCCTTCTGTTCCGCGGTGGCGTTTCTGCGCACCGTCATATAGCCGTTTGGGTGAGTCAGGTTACAGATAACCAGCTTGTTCACCAGGTCGGGATTGAACATGGCGAACCGCCATGCGATCGCACCGCCCCAGTCGTGGCCGACCAGGGTGACCGAATCGACGCCGAGGTCTTTGATGACAGCGCGTACGTCCCCGATGAGGAAGTTCATGGCGTAATTTTCCACACCTTCCGGTTTGTCGCTCTTGTTGTACGCACGCGTATCCATGGCGACTGTTTTGAAATCGCCGGATAAGGCATCCATCTGCTCACGCCACGAATACCAAAAGTCCGGGAAGCCGTGCACGAACAGAACGACCGGACCCTTGCCGAGCGTCACGTAGTGTATCGAGACGCCGTCGCTATCCACTTGATGATGTTTGACGCGGTCGAACAGATCTTTGGCATCAACCCGAGCGCTCGACAAAAAGGCGCTCGTGAACAGGATGGTAAGGCCGATGATCGTTGGTAGTCTCAGCATAGTCTTAGCTCCGTCTGCGGCGTCGTGTGAACACGCCTGACTTGGCGAATGAGAACAAGCAGTATACAAAGCGTCCGCCAGTTTGCGAAGCCTGACGAGTCCTGTTGCGCACCGGGTGCAGCCCAAATCGCTCAGTCGTCACACGACGAAACCGCAGGCCACAACTTCGAGCGGCGATGAGCTTGTGTACCATCAGGCTAAGCTTTAACATGCATTTTTCCATATGTGACATCACTCAGGAGGTCTAGATGATTGAGGTAGGGGCCACAGCGCCCGATTTCGAACTCGATTCCCATCTTGCTAGCAAGAAGTACACGTTGTCCCAGTTCAAAGGGGAGAAGAACGTCATGTTGGTGTTCTATCCGTTGGACTGGACACCTAACTGAAGCACGGAGATGCCGGATCTTCAATCCAACATTGAAGATTTCAAATCGGCAGATACCCAAGTCTTGGGTATCAGCGTAGACAGCAGGTTCTCCCACGATAACTGGGCCAGCTCATTGGGCGGAATTTCATTTCCACTGTTGGCGGATTTTCATCCGAAGGGTGCTGTGGCGGGCCTTTACGGACTTTACCTGGAAGACAACGGCATTACGGATCGAGCCACCGTCATCATCGACAAAGAGGGCATTGTGCGCTTTGTAGAATCGGCCGGGATACCCGGTTTGCGTAAGGCAGGGGATCTGCTGAGTGAGTGCAGGAAAGTGAATGGCTGATCCGCAGCTGGAATTATACTTCTATCAGCAGTGTGGCTTTTCAAGGAGTGTGCTCAACACCATCGCTAATCTGGGTATCGGCGATAAGATCACCCTCAAGAATATCCGTGAAGAAGTCGAATTCGAAAGAGAGCTTGTTGAAATATGCGGAGATCCCACCGTACCCACCTTGATGGTAGACGGTGAAGCGATGCGCGAATCTGAAGCGATCAACAGCTTCCTGGTGGACACCTTCCTCGACTGAACGCGAGTTCGGGGACGCCTAGTCCGGGACTACACGTCCCGGACCACGCAAGCTTCTACTGCGCTGCTTCCAGTCGCGACTGCAGCGCATCCACCTCTTCGCTGAGGCTCGCAGGAATGGCATCACCGAACTGAGCGTAGTGCTCACGGATACCCGGGATCTCCTTCAACCAGGCTTGTACATCCACTTCGAGCAGATCCCGCATATCCGCTTCACTGACGTCCAATCCGGTCACGTCCAGAGATCCTTCCAGGGGGAGATTGCCGATGGCAGTCTGGCGCGCGTCAACCGTCCCGGCACAACGCTCGAAGATCCACTTGAGCACACGACTGTTTTCACCAAACCCAGGCCACAAGAAATCACCACTGTCACTCTTGCGGAACCAGTTGACGCAATAGATCTTCGGCATCACAGCGCCATCCGTCGCACCTATTTTCAGCCAGTGTCCCCAGTATTCAGCCATGTTGTAGCCGCAAAACGGCAGCATGGCCATCGGGTCATAGCGTAGTTGGCCGAGGCCGCCGGTGGCTGCCGCAGTTTTTTCACTACCCATGATCGAGCCCAGGAACGTGCCGTGCTGCCAGGAGGTCGCTTCTGTAACCAGCGGTACCTGGGTTGCGCGACGACCACCAAACAGGATGGCGCTGATGGGAACGCCGTTGGGATCGTCATATTCCTTCGCGATCACCGGGCACTGGGACGCAGGTGCAGTAAAACGTGAGTTGGGATGGGACGAAGGTTTGTCGGAGTCCGGCGTCCAGGATTCACCCAGCCAACTGGTGAGATGGGCCGGTGACTCCTTCGTCATCTCCTCCCACCACACGTCTTTATCATCGGTCATGGCAACGTTTGTGAAGATACTGTTTTTCGTCAGCGCTGCCATGGCGTTGGGATTGGAGTGGTCTCCCGTTCCCGGCGCAACTCCAAAGAAGCCCGCCTCCGGATTGATGGCATAGAGGCGGCCATCATCGCCGAATTTCATCCACGCGATGTCGTCACCTACACATTCGACTTGCCAGCCGGCAACGGTGGGGTTCAGCATGGCAAGATTGGTCTTGCCGCAGGCGCTCGGAAAAGCGGCGGCAATATACCGTTTCTCACCCTCTGGGCTGATGAGCTTGAGAATCAGCATGTGTTCCGCCAGCCAACCCTCCTCCCTTGCCATGGTCGATGCGATACGCAGTGCAAAACACTTCTTGCCCAGCAGCGCGTTGCCGCCGTAGCCCGATCCGTAGGACCAGATCTCCCGGGTCTCGGGAAAGTGGCTGATGTACTTCTCTTCGTTACACGGCCAGGGTACATCCTGCTGCCCCTCCGCCAACGGCGCACCAACGCTGTGAAGACACGGTACGAATACCCCATCATCACCGAGCACATCCAAAACCTTGGCACCCATGCGCGTCATAATGCGCATGTTCGCCGCTGCGTACGCCGAGTCGGTCAGTTGCACACCGATGTGGGCGATGGGTGATCCCAGCGGGCCCATGCTGAAGGGAACCACATAAAGGGTGCGACCCTTCATGGCACCGTCGAACTTCTTCATCAGGATCTCTTTCATCTCCGCAGGCGCCAACCAGTTGTTGGTTGGACCCGCGTCCTCCTCTTTGGCGGGACACACGAAGGTTCTGTCCTCCACTCGAGCAACATCGCTGGGGTCGGAGCGGATGAGGTAACTGCCAGGCCTCTTCCCTTCATTCAGCTTGATGGCGGTGCCGTTATCCAGCATCAGTTGAAACAGCTGGTCATACTCCTCCTGGGAGCCGTCGCACCAGTGAACGTTCTTCGGCTGGCAGATGGTGGCCATTTCGTCCACCCAATTCAGAAGCTCTTTGTGATTGCTTGGCGTCGTCGTCATCAGTCTTAGTTCCATCCCCGGAGGTTTGCATTGCGATAAGAAGTGATGCCGTAAAATAGATCGAGTGGAAGATAAATTCAATGATCCAAACACATAATCTGACATGTGAGGGATAAATCTTGGTAGACGTCGGTTCAGCCAACGTCGTCGCAGAATGGCGTTCGTATCTGCAGGTCCTTGAGACATGGAATGGG
>CEQE01108612.1_pt1 | contig 26040 bp, 26 predicted proteins | sample 356201 | NCBI WGS metagenome assembly CEQE01 (sample SAMEA2619970, study PRJEB7988) | marine metagenome | biome: marine biome (ENVO:00000447); feature: mesopelagic zone (ENVO:00000213) & marine oxygen minimum zone (ENVO:01000065); material: "saline water (ENVO:00002010), including plankton...
CGGACTTTCCTCCCCACAAGATAATCTTGTGGGGCAACTGCCCAACATAAGAACTTATTGTATTATATCATAAATTATATAGAGTGCAAGAAAAATAGCTTAGTTTCGCAAGAGCGAAATTGAACTTTATTTTGATTTTTTACTTTTATTTAATATATTTTGGCTTCCTGATTTAGCTGTAGATGAAATTGGCTAAATTTCACATGTGCCGGAGGCACATGAAAGCTCTTTGGCGCCTTTTGTAGTATCTCCCTTTTCATATGTCACAAGCTTTGAGAAATCCACATCTTTTACACGCAATGAAAGCTCTTCATATTTTTCTTTTGTAATCTCTTCATATGGTGCAAGCTTGTACACATGATCTGCACGAGGAAGAAATGAAAGCCCGCCTACATAATCCCAGTTCTCGTACAAGAAATTTGCGACACTTATCCATTCATCTTCGCCTACATATATGGTCACTGATGGATTATGCTCGGTGAAATTCATCTTAAGCATCTTCCATTCCTCAAGTAGCTCCTTTGCGCCTATATCTTCTTTCAGTATTGCGCCTTTTGGAGACTCAACAGGAAACTCCAGAACAAATGTTGTCGCATTCTCTTCCGTCTGCCCCACCTCAGGATGATACGGCACGCCTTGATCTTTGAGCATATGAAAGACGGGATCGGTACCGGACACGCGTACTCTTCTTATATAATATTTTGAATATCTCGGATGCATGCCGGAAGCAGTATCGAGAAGCTGAGAAGAGTTGCCATGCGGCTTCACACATGTAATGCATTTTGATTCTTTTATTCTAAGCTTCTTTGCATACTTTTTATTCGCCTTAAGCCCTACCTCTCTGAGTTTCTTTAAAACTTCTTCATCCCTAATCGCCTTATTATCATAATATCCTGTAAGGGAAACTCCCAAGAGACGCTCCGCTTCACAATTCTTTTTCCACTCTGAAGAGAGATATCCAAAGTTGGTCAATGTCGCCTGATATGTTCCAAGAAGTGTTGCGAGCTCCATTTTTCTTTCAAGCTTTTCCACACTATCTCCAGCACGAATTACAATACTTGTAAGATTACAGAACTGCCTTGATTGCAAGTAAATCTCTCCACATGGATTGACACGAATGAGCGCTTTGCTTAAATCATTATTATATTTCTTTTTGAGAGATTTTACTCGTCTCTCCGGAAGTTGTTTTTCAAGGCCCGCCGCGTTGAAGATTCCCCGCTCGCCTGTCTTACTCTTTACAAGAGCTGTCCATTCGTCAAGAAAATGCTCTGCCGTCGGCTTTTCGGTATATACTGCAGAGTTGTTTGCCATCATTCTTTGTGGTTCTGTCATATAGAATTGTCCTTTTTTTGCATCCCGTATTTCAGTATCATCCAAATCAGACAGAGATATAAGAGCGCTTCTTCTCACTCCTCCTGCAACAACGATCTCGCCTATCTTGCATACAATGTCGTGTACATCAATGTTGCGGAGACGCTTGCCCTGCCGTGCAAGTATTTTCTCCTTAGTAAATTCCATAAGGCTCACAAGAGGCTCAGGGCCTGAGGAGCGGCCTCCCATTATCTTTAATTTTGCCCCTGCGGGCCTCAATTTTGAGTAGTCAAAATCTATATCTTTTCCGGAAAACCATGTTTCAAGGGCTAAAATAAGGGCATCTGCCCATCCTTCCTTGCTGTCTTCAACAATATGGGTTTTAAGCTTGCCTGTACTTCCATTTTGGCGTTTAATCTGAGGAAGCTGCTGTACATTATCTGATTCAGCAGAAAAACCAAGACCAGTCCCGCACATTGATATATACATCATTTCTCCAAAATCTCGCAGTCTTGTAGGCGCAACATAAGAGCAGTTATACGCGCAGACATTTGAATTGCGTGCAGCGGGACCCGCAGACCAAAGCAATCGCATTGATGGACAGATGTCCTGATTTAAAATCGCTTCGCGCACATCGGAATATTCTTTTTCAGTTAATTTCTCTCCTATATTCTCGCGCATGAAGTCAATGTATCTGTCCACTGTCTCAACCCATGTTTCTCTTCTTCCTTCTGCATCATTCCACTTTGAATATGCGGTGTAATATACAAATTCGGAAAGAGAATTATTTCTTAAATATTTTCTGCTCTTAAGCGCAAGCTCTTTTACTTTTTCCGGAACAGAAATTCCGCGCTCTCTGACTTTCGCGCGCCTTTCTCTGTAAATAATGTATGCCTTTGAGGTCGCAACATAGTCGCTCAATATAAGTTCTTTTTCTACTGTATCTTGTATTCCTTCAACTGTCGGAAGGAAATTTCTGTATTTTTTGGCAATTCTTACAGCATCTCCGACAACTCTGTGCGCCACAAGCTCTGCTTCTTTCTCTGATCCTTCATCTCCGGCAATCATCGCCTTATGAATCGCTTTTACAATTCTTTCAAAATCAAAAGGTACGATTGTGTCGTTTCTTTTTTGAATTTTTGGAACAAATTGGCGATAACTTTTCGTACTGCTGGCAAATTTCCTTGAACTTGTTCTAACAGGTTTTGTATTTATAACATCGCTAATTTTTTTATGCTTTAAAGTTATTTTTGAGGCATCAGACATGTTGCAAATTTATTTATCAGTTAATTAGAATTAGTAAAGTCATTCTCTAATTGTACACCAAAACAATAGTCAAAAATGCTGTGGATATCATACTATATCATACTAAAAAATAAAAAAAAGGGGGTGTAAACCCCATCAAAAAATACTCGCTTTAATTACTGCTGAAATATGAAAGTCATTGGATAATCTCCACAGGCACTGAAAATACTTGAGGTGATATTTCTCCCGTAATGCAAACCCCCATTTTTCCTTGCTTCTATAAAAGAAAGAGCGGAGTGAATTATAGTGTCCTTAATAAGTGCCTTTTATAAATTCAATTGCAAAATTCCATATAAAAGACGAGTTGAGAAATGTTTGTAAAATAAAGAGGATATATAAAAGACAATTACTGTCTTCCAATAAATATTTTGTTCTCGGAGAAATCAATTGAGGAGGGTTTCAGATATTTCTTAAATAAATCAAAAGATATTTGTCCGTCATGCTCGCCTCTGCAGCTGTATAAATTAAAGTATAGGGAATTATATTCAGGATATGTATGTACTGCAACATGTGATTCTGCAAGCAAGATTGCAATAGTATGTCCTTGCGGAGTAAATGTATGAGACACTTTTTTAAGGACAGTAAACTTATCTGTCCTTAATGCTTTAAGGAGTTTTTCTTCAAGATTTTTCGTATCAGAGAGTTTTTTGTCGGAAATCCCATGCATTACGCACAAAATCTCATTTCCGACTTGTGAAGATTTGTATGACATAAGGATATTATACTATAAGAATATTTTATTGAGAAAAAATAAGTTCGGAGGGTATGAGATTCGAACTCATGAAGGGGTTTAACCCTTACTCGCTTTCCAAGCGAGCGCACTAGACCACTATGCGAACCCTCCAATTATTTATGTCTTAGAGCTTTTACTCTTTTTTCTGTTGGTGGATGTGTCATAAAGAGCTTTCTTATACCACTGTGGGATTTACCTCCAAATGGATTTGAGATGAATAGGTGTGCTGTGGCATTATTTGCTTTTCTCATCGGGCTACCATATGAACCAATTTTTTCAAGTGCAGATGCTAATCCTTCTGGATAACGAGTTAGAAGCGCGCCAGATGCATCTGCCAGAAATTCTCTTTTACGAGATATCGCAAGCTGGATAAGAATTGCAATAATCGGCGCCAGAATTGCAAGCGCAATGCCCGCAATCGTCATAAACAGCCTTGCCCTGCCATCACCTCCTCTGCCACCTACATGCCCGAAAATAGACATTCGTAAGAAAAAGTCTGACAAGAGTGTAACAAATCCTACAAGGACTACAATAATGGTTGAAATTAAAATATCACGATTGCCTATATGTGAGAGTTCATGTGCTATTACTCCTTCAAGTTCGTTTCTGTCCAACATGCTCACAAGCCCCGTGGTTACGGCAACAACAGCATGCTCTTTATTCCGCCCTGTCGCAAAAGCATTGGGCGCGCGATCTTCTATTATGAAAAGTCTTGGCATTGGAAGTCCTGCCGTGATTGAAAGATTCTCAACTATGTTCCACAGTTCTCTGTTATCTTCTTTTTTCACAGATCTCGCTCCGGACATTTTAAGAACAATTTTATCAGAATACCAATAGCTGAATATATTCATTACAATTGAGAAAAAAATGGCAAAATATAAAATTCCAGGACTTTGATATATAAAGCTGAAAGCCCAGCCAATCCCTATAATCACTATTAAAAACATGGTCATAAGAAGCCATGTTTTTCTTACATTCTTATCCTGCTGTGTATATAGTGTCGCCATTAAAACTCTACTTTTACTGGTTCGCGGGATGGAGCTCCTTCATCAAGTTCAAAGAAATCCTGCTTTCTGAAGCGAAAGATATTACCGATTATGTTGTTAGGGAAAGACTCAAGGCCGATGTTCAAATCACGAACATTTCCGTTATAAAATCTTCGCGCAGCTTGGATTTTGTTTTCCGTGTCAGAAAGCTCTCTTTGGAGCTCAAGAAAATTCTGATTTGCTTTTAGGTCAGGATAATTCTCAGATACTGCAAATAAAGATTTTAGTGCGCCTGTGAGCATATTCTCTGATTTTCCCCGCTCTTCAATACTTCCCCCCTGCATTGCCTTTGCGCGCATTTCTGTCACTTTTTCAAGCGTTCCTTTTTCATGCTTAGCGTAACCTTTCACAGTCTCAATAAGGTTTGGAATAAGGTCGTAGCGACGTTTTAGCTGTACATCAATGTCTGCCCATGCCTCTTTCGTGCGGTTAACGAGGCGCACGAATTTATTGTATGCATAAATTACCCAAAATACGATAACTATCGCTATACCAATGAGAATGTTTGTAATAGCCATGATTTTAAAATTAATTATTAAGTACTATAATTTTACTTGAAAATTGTAGAAAATCAATAACCAAAACCGCCCCTTCTATGGTGGAGCGGTTTGATGGGTAATTAAAATCCTCCCATTGGCATGCCTCCTGGCACTCCATCTCCTGCATCGGGCTTGTCAACTTCGGGCTCGTCTGTCACCGCAGCTTCTGTCGTGAGTAAAATTCCTGCAGCTGATGCCGCATTTTGTATTTCACTCCTCACAACCTTCACCGGATCTACGATTCCTGCTTGCAGCATATCAGGGACTATTTCATCCTTTATCGCATCATATCCTGTATTGTTTTTTCCGGATTTTACTTTCTCAACAATTGCAGAGCCGTCGTCCTTTCCTGCATTTGCAGCAATCTGCTTTAGGGGTGTTTCAAGTGCTTTAAGAACGATGTTAAATCCAACTTCCTCCTCACGCGAGAGATTCTTTTGTTCACTGACTTTTTTAATTGCTTTTATAAACGCAGTCCCTCCTCCTGGCACAATTCCTTCTTCAATTGCGGCTTTAGTGGCATTTACCGCATCTTCAATTTTTAGCTTAAGATATTTCATCTCAGTTTCTGTTGCAGCTCCAACTCTAATCACAGCAATGCCTCCCGAGAGCTTTCCTATGCGCTCTTCAAGTTTTTCTTTGTCAAACTTTGAATCGCTTTTCTCAAGCTGTCTGCGCAATTGCGCAACACGCTCTTCTATTGCTGCTTTCTTCCCTTTTCCTCCTACAATAATGGTGTTGTCTTTGGTTGAAATTGTCTTATTTGCTTTTCCGAGTATTTTCACTTCTGCATTCTCAAGCTTTACTCCCATATCTTCCGATATCACCTGTCCTCCAACAGTAATCGCAATATCCTCAAGTATTTCCTTCTTTCTATCTCCGTATCCCGGCGCTTTTATAGCCAGTATATTAAACGCGCCACGGAGCTTGTTCACGACAAATGTAGCAAGTGCTTCTCCTTCTACATCATCTGCAATAATAACCAAGTCTTTTTTGCCGGTTTGTGCCAACTTCTCCAAGAGAGGCAAAATCTCTTTTACGGACGAAATTTTCTTGTCAGTGAGCAAAATCGGAGCATCTTTGTATTCCGCTTCCATTCTCTCCGTGTTTGTAATCATATAAGGAGAGATATATCCCTTATCAAATTCAAGTCCTTTAACGATATCGGACTCAACGCCAAATGACTGCGACTCTTCTACTGTCACTACCCCGTCTTCTCCAACTTTATTTATTGTGTCAGCTATAATTTTTCCAAGTTTTTCTGACTCTGCTGCAATTGAAGCAACCTGCTTTATTTCATCTTTGCTCTTTATCTCTTTTGAAATAAAATGAAGCGCTTTTACAATTTGTTCTGACGCTTTTTCAATTCCGCCTCTTACCGCCATCGCGTTTAGCCCCATAGAAGTCTGCTTCAGGCCCTCCGATACAATAGCTTGAACTAAAACAACTGAAGTTGTCGTGCCATCACCTGCGATATCATTGGTTTTGCTTGCAACTTCTTTTGCAATCTCACCTCCCATATTCTCAAACTTATCTTTGAGCGAGATATCTTTTGCAATTGTTACGCCGTCGTTTGTAATTGTAGGAGATCCGAAACTTTTATCCAAAACGACATTGCGCCCACGCGGTCCCAAAGTAACTTTTACGGTGTCAGCTACTTTGTCAACTCCTGTTTTGAGCGCCTTGCGCGCTTTTTCATTATAAAATATTTGTTTTGCCATAATTCTATTTTAATACTGCCAATATATTGTTTTCTCCAACAATATAATATTCAACTTCATCCAGTTCTATTTTGTCACCCCATTGGAACATTACAGTATCGCCTTTCTTTACGCTCATTGGGATAAGATTTCCATTGTCATCATATTTTCCCTCTCCCACCGCAATGACTTTCCCGCGATCACTCTGTTTTTGGTCAACTGTTTCGGGAATAATAATCCCGGAAGGTGACTTATCGGCATCATCAGTTGAGAGCGGTTTTATAAGAACTCTGTCTCCAAGGGGTAAAATATCGTCTTTTTTCTTCATATTTTTGGTCTTTTTTCTCATGATTTACGAGGTCATTTCATTAATAATTTACAATGTTTATTATATATGTCGTAGTTTTTTTGTCAAATCTCAATACGGCTTTTTAATTCCATCAGTGGTATATTCTCCGCAAAGAAGTTCTTTGCATTTACAATCACAAAAACAGGAGGGTGGTGTGATGTAAAATATATCTAGGATTATTTTATTGATTGTAAGCAACAATCTTTTCTTGTAGCAATCTGCCGATCTTAATCAGGAGTTGACCTGCGATGCTCTGGTATAAGAATCCGCTTGCCACTTTTTAGTCTGCGATAATGTTTGTGGACTTCAACTATTTTTTTTCCCTTTTGTGTTTTTGCCATAGTATTTTAATTATATTTATTTTCTAATAATTTTTCAACATTTTTTTTATTATAACATTTTTAGGAAATCTTTGAGTGCCACTTTTGCACCTGCAGCGTTTTTATGCCCTGCACCGCCGAGGATTTTGGCAAGTTCAAGCGCCGACGGACTTTGCCCGTTTATGCTTCTGAAACTAAATCTTATCTTATGGCCTAAAATTTTAAAAATTACAACAGCTTTTCCATTAAGCCCAGAAAGTTTGTTGCCTAAATCAGACACATAAACTGTTGAATTGTATGCTGGTACTAAATATTTGCCAATTCGCAGATTGATGCTTTCTGCATTACCAATAAACTTTTTTATCTCAAAATCTGAATATTTTGATATAATTTTTCCTTTCTCTTTTATGTCATTGAGATTTTTATCAAACAGTTCTTTTGTATAATCTGGTGATCCTGTATACATATAAAGATAGTTATTTATATTTTTTGTATCATCTCCATATTTCAGCCTCCATATATCGGAATCTTCCACATATTTAATTATTTCCGGCTCACTCTCTTCTGGAAAGAAATGGTTCCAAGCAAGCGAGCTTCCCGATTTATTATTGTCAAAAATATATGTTACAGCGTCATTTTTGGCTACAAGCTTGTCCATCAAATCTTTCACTCCTATGTGATGATCTATAACGGTCACTTTATGGCCGTCTTCAAGCAGTTCTTTGAGCCCCAGCATGCAGTCAACTATATAGACATCGCTCCCCTCTACGGCAGCTTTACGCACGGACGTTAAATCTTCATCTGTATATAAATGCGAGAGTTCAAAAAGTAGCACATTTGGGAATTTCTTCAGTAAAACAGCGGCCGCCGTCGTGCCGTCAATACAATCTTTGTGATATACTCCTATAACTGTTTTTCTCATATTTAAGAATTCATATTACCTTAAATCTTACGATTTTGACAGGTTGTTCGATGTTCGAGATCGAATCTCGAGCACCGCAACTTCTATCATATCCAATGTGATAATTTGTCTAATACCGTGTCAAAACTAGGAAGTAAATTGTAATTTTTTGCTTCTGCAGGTTCAATCCATTTGTAATCTTGCGTTTCCCAATCAGGTATTACTTTATCTGTATTTACCTCTACAAATACTGGATGGATAATCCATGTCTTTTTATACTCTGGTGCTTCCTGATGGAAAATCTCTCCAAGGCGAATTGATTCAATTTCTTTACTGTCAATACCCGCTTCTTCTTGAATTTCATCTTTCACTTTCTGACCAAAATCTCTGCTATCATCAAGAAATCCAGAAATGCCATTCCAATAATTTGGATAAAAGTTCAATTCACTGCTCCTTTGCATAAGCAGGATTTTGCCTTTATGTTTAAGCACACAATTAATTACCGGCGCCCAACGTGCATTTGTATAATCTATCTGTCCGTCTTTTGGCTTAAATTTCGGTCTTGTTTTTTGCATTATAATTTCTAAACTTTTTATAGATCTGATAAAAATCTTAAACTGTCGTATGGCCTCTTACCCAAATACCAAGAGCTTATCGCTTTCCTCAACTATTTTGAGCAAATCAGTCATTGTAGATATTGGGCAAACTCCAACTTCTTTTTTTTTGCGAAGCTCCAGACATGTGCCACAGGCATATAGATTTCCTTTCAGCTTTTTATACTCAGCAACCTTTTCTGAAATATCGAAATCTTTTGTGTCTGAAATGCTATCAAGCTCAGCACTTTCATTCATTAAGAAAATTGTGACTTCATGACCTCCTTTCAGTGAAGTAATGCCGAAACGAAATGTGTTCCAGACATGCTCTGGTTTATTTGATTGCAATACAATGCCAATTTTCATATTTTTATACTACCTCAAATTTTATGATTTTGACAGATATATTTTCTAAATTTTTCCTTTTAAATATTTTTGCTTTTTTCTGAGAATCTTTCAGTCACATAGCGAGACATTATCCTTGGCATTTTTATAACTTCTTCCTTATAATATTTGTAAGTGCTTATGACTTCCAAAAAAAGATTTTAGTAATATAATAAGGAGTATAATAATAATCGCTATACAGCAACTATTTATGCCAAATTTTGAAAAATTTAATCTCTCGAAGAGCAGGCAATTCTTGGAAAAGAACAAAGATTTTATTGATAGCAAAGCGGAAGAAGTACAAAACGAGATAGAAACACTCTCGGAAGATTTCAATGCAGAAAATATTCCAGTTGATAATAGATGCGGAATAAATATGAAAGCGTATAAAGATAAGTATGCTCCAGAGAAGTTAGAAAAGGATTATAAATACATTGAAAAGGCGGAAAAAGAGTTCGCCAGAATAGAGGGTTTAACGGTTGAGCAGTGGAAAAAATCAAAAGATAAAAGAAATGGTGAAAGATTTGAACAGTTAAAAACTGTAATTTTAAACAGAAATTTTGAAACTCCCAACATAATCGCCATACGTGCGTCTGATTATGATGATTATAAAAATAGTATTGACAATATAATAATAAACAAAAATACAGGAGACATAATCTGTGCACTTGACGCAATAGCGAACGATAAAAACAGTAAGAGATATAAAGAAAAAGAAGAAAAAATAAAAGAAATAAATGAAAAAGGCGGAGCAAAACTAAAATACGGCATAACATTTGAGGACGATAAGCCTGTTTTGAAAGAAATAAAAGGGGTTAATATTTTTATCTTATCGCTTTCCTCTAGGGAATTGTACGAAGCGTTAAAAAACTTTGGAAGCGGCAAATTTGAAAACAAACTCTTCAAAGAATTCGGCAAGCAAGCGATAGAACAATTGCAAAAATTGCCTTCAAATGTACCACAATCAGTGAAAGAAAATTGGATAACAATTTTAAAAAACTGATTTTCATAGAGTCAAACTTGGCAACCCTGTTATCAAGTGTGGTTAGATAGTATTCTTATATAAATTAGATGCGTATTACAAGAACATGTGGAATGATATCCACAAGTTTATAAAAAAATACAATAAGTAAAGAACAGTGGACAAATTGCTTCTAACAAGCTGGTTCTTGTAAAACCAACTTTTTATTAACCCTGTTTCAATTCCTCATTAAATTCATCTAATATTTTGGTGGTCCAACCACTATCTATTCCTACAATTAAAAAATCCTGCATATTGCCGTTTTCAACGTCCACAGCAATTGTTTCTTTATTAGTAAGATAAAATGGTTTGCCCATGTTTGGGAGTAAAACATTCATTTTGTTTCTACTAATCTTTTCTATGTTCATAGAATTTTCATCTATTAATAATCGATCGTAGCCGTATGATTTTTCATTATCAATCATTTCTTGTTCTTCTTTTGGTAAATCATCATAATCTGGATAATCTTCTACTCGGGCTTTATCCCCATGTAAAATATTCATGCTTTTACTTTCTAATTCTGATATCGGAGTAAGTTGTAATTCTTTTAATTCTTTCTCTTGCATAGTTGCTTTTATATTTTCAAATCCTGCATAAAGTTCCTTTATCTTTGTTTCATATTCGGTACGTAATGTTTCAGCTTCTGCTTCACCTTTTTTTACACCCTTTAAAAAGGGCATTTTTGATTCTCTATAAGGTTTCTCTTTTTCAGCCATTTTTCTAGCTAGAAATGATGATTCTACTCTACCTGAAGATTTTTTTGGATTTTCTATACTCATAAAATTATATTTATCGTTATTTATAATATTACTTATTATCCCTCTCCCGTATCTCCTCCTCAATCTCGTTTCTGTCCCTACCATATGTGAGGTACGAAAGCTGTTTGAGGTTTTCTACAACTTCAGGATTTTTTTGCGTTGGCGGAAGAGTTTCGATATTAAACGGCTTTTCGGGTCTTCCGTCAACAAGCATTTTTAGATATGCCTTTCTATTGTCTATATTAATAAGGTCTTTTGCGGTAAATACTGGCTCAAACTGATTTTTAAGGTATTCAGCGTCATCTACACCAACTCTAAAAGAGCATATTGAGCCAACATTGCCAAATACAGCATCCTTTATCTTATCATCAAGCTGAGCTATGAATTGGTGAGCAATTGAGAGGCTAAGCTTGTATTTTCTTGCTTCCGAGAGAATCGTGGAAATCGAATCAGTAGTAATGTTTTGGAATTCGTCAAGATAAAGATAAAAATCGGGAGAACCATTTTGTACATTATCAACACGTGAAAGTGCCGCCATAAGAATTTTACCGACAAGTATTAGCCCAATGAGGTTCGCATTGATGTCACCGAGACGCCCTTTTGCCAAGTTAACAAGCAAGATTTTCTTCTCATCCATTATTTGTCTGAAATCGAAAGACGATTTGCTCTGCGCGATAATCGGACGCATTATGTCATTCGTCAAGAATATATCAAACTTGCTAGTAATATATGGCACGATGTTTGCAAGAGCTGACTCACCGCCCGCTTTCTCTGCAATTTCTGTCCAGAACCGCACGACTATCGGATTATTGCATTTTGAGAGCTTCATTTTTCTAAACTCCTCATCCGCAAGCACACGGGACACATCAAGAAGTGTGTTGCCGCTTGCTGGATCCTCAATCACAAGCATTGTTGCATTTCTGAAGTATTGCTCAAACATCGGGCCACCGACCGTCGGCATATCAAAGAGCTTATTAAATATTGACAGCATTTCATTTACAACAAATGTCTTTTGTTCCGGATATTTTTCATCATATTCAAGCATATTAAGAGCCATCGGTCTTTGTGTATATCCGGGGTCAAAATAAATTACATCTTTTTTGCGTGCCTTTGGCACTGCTCCAAGTATGTCATCGATATCAACGCCGTGCGGGTCAATCACGCATACCCCGTCACCGTTTACAATATCTTGCACTGCCATGTTTTTAAGCAAAACGGATTTTCCTGTGCCCGTTTGACCTACTATGTAGAGGTGTCGCAGACGGTCGTCACGAGTGATATGGACTTCTGTTTCAGAATTCCTGTATTTGTTAATCCCAAGTAATATACCGTCCTCTGGCATATTGAGAGGTGCTGGTGCGGTGCCTGCTTTTGACTGTTTGAGCTCGCGCGATGAGATGATGCCAGATGAAGGGAAATGATAAAGTGTGGTGATTTCCTTGAGGTTAAATGGCATCATTTGGTCATCTGTAAATCTCCTGTATGAGAAATCTCGAAAGAGAGTTCTTAAAGAACCCTTCTTCAGATGTTTGAAAGAAAGAGAATTTCCTTGAGCTTCTTCAAATTGATTAAAGACAGCTTCAATGTCAGAGAGTATTTTTTCCGCCCTTTCCTGCGTTCCTGCTGAAGCGATTATGCGGAGATTGACTGTCGCAATAGGGCTTGAAATTTTATTTGTAATCTGGTCAACGACAATTTGATCAACTATCGGCGGTGTATCTTTTTCATCCTTTTTCTTCGATAAACTGTCTCCAAAAACCTCTTTGACTTCTTTAAATACTGAACCTGTAATACTCTCGGGCATATCAATGGCCTTGCCGACAGAAGTGCCTTTTTGGATTTTATCCAATGCAGATTTGTATTTTTTATTGTAACTGTCGCCAGCTGGGTTGAATATGAGCTGGACAGCCGCGCCCTCACCCTCTTTTTCAAGTTTTGAAAATGATGAGAGTAAAATATTAAGCGGGTCATAGTCAAATGTATCATATGTTTTAAGTGGGAAAATTTTGTTTCGAGTAAATTTTCCGTACGCTCCGACTGAAGCGCCTTGCTTGTTAAAAATATTATAGTCGTCTTTGTTTTCAATGACTTTCGCTTGAGGAAAAATTGAGAGGACCTGCTTTTCAAAGAGTTCTTTTCTCTCATCAGGCACGGCTACATAAAATATCGCTTCTTCACTTGCTCCTGAGACGGCAATCTCAAGAGCCAAATGATTTTTTTGCACTTTCTTTTTGCCGGAAATCGCAAGCATTCCTGCGTAGAACTGCTCCATTGAGGAGATGAGTTCTTTTAGAGGTTTTTCATTGTCGTCTTCACTTTCAGATGGAAGAGCTATCTCAAATAGCGTCATATGAAGCTGTTTCCATAGTAAGCTTTTCTCTTTTACGCCCGGGGTGTCAAACCCTTCCTTTATATATTCAACAATAAAACGGTGGAAATCGTCTTCAATGTGTGCGTCGTGCATTTTCGCAACAATAGACAAAGCGTTTTTAATCCCTTTCTCCTGCAAGATTCCGAGAAGCTCCGCCATCTTATCGTCATGCTCTTCCGGAGAGATTTTCAAGACAATTTCATCTTTTTGCTTTTCCGGTAATTTATATTTTTCTTCTAAAACCGCTTCAGGTTTTTCTTTTTTATATTCGTGGATTTGGTGGCTTATATTCTCTTCTTTTGGAACTTGTTCTATATTGCCAGACTCCTGTTCATGCTTGGCAACTTTTTCACGTAGAAACTCCAGCTCCTCATCCGGAGTGCTGAATTTCCTAATATTTTCTGAAGATGCTGGATTTTCCATTACTTACATTATACCAAATTTTTTATATTTACAAGAAAAGAAAAAACACACAATTGCTTGGGTGCTTATACAAAAGAACATAAAAAAGAAGCCGTTCGTAAATACAAAAAATACGAACGACTTTTTTTACTAAGATTATGGTCTATAGAATTTTTACAATTTTAAAATCTTCAAACCTTCCTTTACAATTTTCTCGAGCTTTTTTACCCGCTTCACTCATAAGGTCTCCGAGAGTAATTGAGTCATCCACTTGCATCTCAAAAATCTTTGCGTCTTCGCTTAGATTAGGTGGCCCATGCCGATATTCAACAGTTATATTAAAAACAGACATTGTCTTTCCCCTTTTCAAAAAATAAAGAAATATAGCGTTTTTAAATCCATAAAAAGTATATCACAAAGTCGCACTTTGTCAATCTCGCCCTAAAGTGCGGTGTGTAGGGCTGGGAGATTTATATTGTTATTAATAATCAATAACTTTGTCCATTTTCTCTGGTATCAAGAAAATTGCGATTATTTAGAGCACTGAAATTTTATGCTACAATACTATTATGAACACTATAAGCAGAACAGTGACAGGAATCGTTACAATAACTTTGGGCTTATATATAATCTATGGTACTCTTTCAGATCTATCCGAAGAGTGGTGGTTGGGTCTTATCTGGGGGGGGTTTTTTATCATTGTAGGTCTTTTTATTTTTTTAAACAAAAAAGAAGACCGTATTGAAAAAATAAATAAAAAATAAAATGTCAAATATAATTATTACAACAGGAAACGAAATTCCTAATAAAAAGATTACTAAAATTCTCGGGGTTGTTAGAGGTAGCACAGTAAGGGCAAGAAATGTCGGAAGAGATATTGGGGCAGGATTTAAAAGTATAGTAGGTGGAGAAGTAAAAACCTACACAGAGATGACCATGAACGCAAGAGATGAAGCGTATAATAGGATGGTTAACGAGGCTCTGGAGTTAGAAGCTGATGCGGTTATTAACGTTAGGTTTACAACTTCAATGGTAATGGCAGGCGCTTCTGAAATGCTTGCCTACGGAACTGCGGTTAAGATTGGTGAGTAAGATATTCTTTAGATTTTTTTTATTATTCGTATCTTAGGGCTTCAATAGGACTCTTTTTGGCTGCTTTTCGCGCCGGATAGAGGCCAAATATTAATCCGACAAGCATTGATACGAAAAATCCGAGCACTGCGGCTAAGATTGGGAAAGAGAAGGGCCAAGATAGTTCTGCGTATTGTGTAAGCGCAATTGAAAAAATAAATGACAGCGCTCCGCCTAATACAATACCGATAATCCCTCCTGTACCTGTCAAAATCACAGCTTCAAACAGAAACTGCATTAAGATATCTTTATTGGTTGCACCTACGGCTTTTCTCAAACCGATTTCTCTTGTACGCTCTGTAACAGAGACAAGCATAATGTTCATAACACCAACGCCTGCGACCACAAGGGCAATGGCCACAATGGAGGAAAGGAAAATAGTAAGTGCGCCTATTATTGTACTTATTTGTTGAACTACGCCTTCTTGAGTGACAACGAAGAAATCATCCTTTTTTGGATCGGTAATGCCGTGCGACTCACGCAGTGTCGCTTCAATATCATGCACTGCCCTTTTTACAACACTTGGGTCTGATACCTTTATCAAAACTTCATGATAATGATTAGTCCCTGTTAGATAAACCTGAGCAGTAGTTTGAGGTACAATCACCAATTCGTCAAAATTATAAAATGCTGTTTGGCCTTTCTTTGCAAATACTCCAACGACCCTAAATTTTTTGTCTTTAATTTTTATAAGCTTGCCAATAGCTTCATCGTTGCCGAACAATTCTTCCCTTACTTTTGTACCTATCACGGCTACATTTGCCCATGTTCTAATTTCATCCTCAGTATAAAACCTCCCTTCACCAGGTTCTAAATTCAAAATCTCCGCAAAAAATCGGACAGAACCTCCAAAAAGAGTTGGTCGATATGTCTCCCCTTCAAACGAAACACTGCCTGTCACGATAACTGCTGAGGTAACATCAATTAAGTCTGGTACATTTTCCTTGCGTTTCAACATTTCTATATCACGCTCCTTTAGAGAGTCTGAAAAAAGTGTCTCTGCAATATCAGTAGGCCCTGTGGGCTCCTGTCCTGGACGTACAACGATAATCTCTGCACCAAAGCCGGCCACTTCATCAAGTATCAGATTCTCAGCTCCTTGCCCTATCGACATCATTAAAATGATTGAAGTAATGCCTATAACAATACCGAGTATAGTGAGCGCAGACCTTGATTTGTTTGTCTTTACTCCAATGAGAGATGTTTTAAATGTTTGCTTAACACTCATATATAATTTACTTTATTGGGTGCTTGTGCGCTTTGTGCTGACTCGTAACTTTATGGTCATTTATAATAGCCCCATCATAAATATTAATGATTCGGTTCGCATGTTCTGCCGTATAGGTCTCATGAGTAATCATAAGTATCGTATGTCCTTCTCGATGCAATTTATGTAAAATCCCCATGATAACTTCTCCTGATTTAGAGTCTAAATTCCCCGTGGGTTCATCTGCAAAAATAACCTGTGGACGATTGACTAATGCGCGAGCTATTGCAACACGCTGTCTTTCACCGCCTGAGAGTTTGTTTGGTTCAAAGTCAATTCTATGAGACAAACCAACAGAATCAATTGCTTCTTTTGCACTCTTCTCCCAAAGAGATTCTTTAACATCAGAGTAAATAAGGGGCAACTTCACGTTTTCAAGTGCACTTGTGCGCGTCAATAAATTAAACATCTGAAATACAAAACCCATCTTTTTGTTTCTGACATGGGCAAGCTCGTCTTCAGAGCGATCATTTATCGTTTTGTCATCAAAGCGATAATTTCCTTTTGTCGGCCTGTCCAGAAATCCCAGTATGTGGAGCAATGTTGATTTGCCAGACCCAGACGGACCCATTATCGCCACAAACTCTCCTGCCTTTATATCAAAAGACACACCGGCAAGCGCGCGAGTACCGTCAGAATAAGTTTTTTCTATATTTCTTGCTTCTATAAGCGCCATATTATTCCTTTTTACTCTTCAAGAAAAATAATCACCCTGTCGCCTTCTTTTATTCCATCAGTTACTTCAATAGACCCTGCAGAGCTGCGAAGACCTGTAATGACTTCTATTTCAACAATATTATTTTGTTCATCTAATATTCGCACGATTCTTTTATTATTTTTTGTAATTACTGCACGCGATGGTATAGAAATAACATTGTCCTTTTCTGCTGTTTTAATATCAATATTTGCAGTCATGCCAGAGCGTATTCTGCTATCCATCTCTGAAAAGAGTAGAACCGTCTTGTATGTTGCAACACCTTCTATAATAGTTTCTGCAGGGTCAATAGACACCACGTTTGCCATAAACTCAATGTCGCTTCCGTATGCGTCAAGCGTCACTCTCGCCATATCGCCTATCTTTATTTTTGCAATATCTGCTTCCGGAACTTTCGCTTCAATTTCAAATTCTGCCTCTGATATAAGAGTAACTATTGTCTCTAGTGCAGTGATAATCTCTCCAACCTTTGCCTCTTGGAGAGTTACAACACCGTTTATTGGAGCAAAAAGATATGTTTTATCAATTTCCGCCTGCTTGCTTCTCACCGTCGCCTTAGCTTCTTCTACTTTCGCTTCTTGTGCTGTAATTTGCTCAATTCGAGTACCCGCAGTCTTTAGTGACAGTTCCTGCTCTTCTAATATCACTGAAGACTCTGCTGTTTGAAGTTTTTCTTCGGCTGCTGAGAGATTTGAAAGAGCTGTGTTTACATTAGTGCGTGCGATTGAGATGTCAGAGCGGTAATCATCAATTGTCGCCTGAGAATAATTTGTGCTTGCAGTCAAGGTATTTACTGCAAGTGATACATCATTTAAAAATATTTTTACATCACTGAGATTTTGTTTTGCATTATTTACAACTTCTTCAAAATCACTTTCTAAAGTTAAGATAACTACTGAATCTTGCCAGATATCAAGAATGGACTCGATTGAAACACGATTGTTTTCAATTGAAGATTCTAAGTTTGAATCGGCTATTTGAAATGCTATTTGTGGATCAGAACTTCTGGGATTGTTTATAAACTGGTCGACATTATTCCTTACCGCATCATCTGATTTAGTAAAAGCATCGTTAATTTTTACTATAAGATTTCTTTTTGCCTCTATAAGCTGAGCTTGCGCATTACTCACTTTGACTTTTTGTACATCAATTTCTTCTTCAGTATAGCCCTGTTTTAACTCTTGAAGTTTTGCCTCTTGAAGCTTCACATTTGCCTGGGCTTTCGCAAGTTCCGCGCTTGTTTGCCTGTTTTTAAGTTGTACAAGAAGCTGTCCTTGGTATACAACGTCTCCTATAGACACATTTACCTTTGACACGTGCCCCGATCCTTCAAACGCAAGATTAACGCTTTCTGACGGCTTTACTCGCCCTATGACATTAACTTCTTGTATTAAATTTCCCTTTTCAGCAATAATAAAATCAATAAATGAACCATTGTCTTTGGTTAAAAAATAAATTCCTGCACCGATGGCAATTATAATGATGACTACAATAGTGGTATATCTTTGAAAAGTGTTAGTCATGATTATAAGTATACCATTTTAAAAAAATAAAAAACCAAGAGTTATCCTTGTATTTTTCTAAATTCGGCGTTTTGCCAATTGTAGCGTCCGCCAGAGACGGACGCATGCTTCGTGCCGCACGCCAAAAATTTACTAAAGATGGAGCGAGTTTTATTGCTGCTGCCGGACTTGGACTCGAACCAAGATACCATGCTCCAGAGGCATGTGTCCTACCATTAGACGATCCGGCAATATTAGCGATATTATCATATTTATTAAACGCTCCTCAAGGTCGCACTTCTTTCCGCTTTGCTACACGAGGAACGACCTTTTTTCGCATCTTAATACATGTCTTGATAAACTCTGTAAAAAGCGGATGCGGAGAGAGCGGACGAGCTTGAAATTCGGGATGAAACTGTACTCCTACAAAAAACGGATGCTTGTTTTTTGGAAGCTCAGCTATCTCCATCAGTCTCTTGTCAGGTGAGATTCCAGAGAATACTAAACCTGCTCGGCTTAATTTTTCAATATATTTGGGATTGACTTCATAGCGATGTCTATGCCTCTCTGAAATCTTGTTCACTCTGTATGCCTTATGCGCAATCGTATCTTTTTTCAAGCGTGCCAAATATGAGCCGAGACGCATCGTTCCTCCGTAATTACTCTTTGTCAGTTTCTCTTTCTGGTCTTTCATTACATCAATGACTTTATGTCTTGCATTTGGATTTATCTCTCCCGTCGTTGCATCTTTGAGTTTCAAAACATTCAACGCATATTCAACCACGGCAAGCTGCATTCCGTAGCAAAGCCCGAAAAATGGAATTTTGTTTTCACGCACATATTTTATTACATCAAGCTTTCCTTTTATGCCTCTTTTACCGAAACCGCCGGGAACTATAATTCCGTCAAATTTTTTAAGATCCTTCAGTTCATTTCTTTTCTCAAAATCCTCAGAGTTCAACCACTCAATCACTGGTTCGTGCTTCATATGATATGCCGAGTGTTTTATCGCCTCTATGACTGAAATATATGAATCAGACAGTGTATATCCTCCTGTAGCGAAATATTTCCCGACAATACCAATACGCACCGGCTTTACGGATGAATGTATTTTGCGGACAAATTGCTTCCAGTTCTTCATATCCCTCCGACGAGGACGCAGGTCTATCTTCCCCAAAAGATTGCTGCTTAAGTTTGCCTTTTCAAAATTCAGCGGCACGTCATATATGCTTTTGACATTTGGTGCGGGAACTACATCTTCTTTGCTGATACTGCAGTGAAAAGCGAGTTTATCCCTTCTTTTTTTGTCTATCGGAACATTTGCACGCGCTAAAATAATATCTGGCTGAATGCCGGCTTCATTTAGCGCGCGTACCGCGTGCTGTGTCGGTTTTGTTTTGATTTCATTATCCTTATCAAGAAGCGGAAGAAAACTCACAAGGATAACGGCGACATCTTTTGGCTGTTTGATTTTGAGCATTTTTACCGCCTCAAGAAACAGAAGGTTTTCATATTCGCCGGCCGTACCGCCAATTTCCGTAATTACAATATCCACTTTATTTACTCTCGCGGCATTATCAAGACGCCGTATCACTTCCATGGGAATATACGGCACAACGCTGACAAACTTTCCTTTGTAGCCAAGATTTCTTTCTCTGTTTATGACAGAGAGATACACGCTTCCTGTTGTCATGTAATTTGCTCTCGTCAGATCTGTATCAAGAAATCTTTCATAATTCCCCATATCCTGATCGCACTCCATGCCGTCACCCAGCACAAACACTTCGCCATGCTCCGTCGGATTCATCGTGCCCGCATCCACATTCACATACGGGTCAATCTTAATCGCAGTCACTCTGAAACCTCTGGATTGCAGGATTTTGGCGATAGAGGACGCAGCGATGCCCTTGCCGACGCCTGACATAACACCGCCGACAATGAATATATGCTTATAATTTTTATTTTTCATTTTCTCAAGTATTTCCTGACAGCAAGATAGCTTGAGACAGCTCCCAAAATAACTCCCGAGCCCAGAACTATAAAGAAGATTTTTGAGAATTGGTCTATATAATAATCAAACAGATTTATATCGCTGAAGAAATTCTCTGTCAAGGGCCCCAGCCAGATAGTCATTGGATAAAATAGTATCAGGGTAATTATTGCCGAGACTACGCCGTACATTATACCTTCAAAGACAAACGGGCCACGAATGTACGAGTTGCTCGCTCCTACCAGCTTCATTACGGAAATTTCGTCTTTTGAAGTATAGATGGCAAGACGGATTGTGTTGAAAGTGATGATAATTGATGCAATAACAAGAATTGCAATTATGATAAAGCTGAATGTCTCCGACGAATCAATGATTCTCGTTAATTTGTCTATTGCGTTTTTATTCTGGAAATAATTCACCTTGTCTATTATCGGTGTGCCCTCTGCGGTTGAGAGAGCGCTTTCGTCCTCCAGAAACTCAGCAATGCCTTCATACTGCGAGGTCTCTTTTGCTTTAATATTTAAATTTGCACCCAGTGGATTCTCTCCCAATTCATCAAGCGCCTGAAGAGTAAGCTGGTCGTTTTCATGCCGCGCTCGGAAGCGAAACAGCGCTTCCTCCCGCGAAACATATTCAATGGAGGAGATCTCCGGAAGTGATTCAAGTGAGTCTCTGAGAGATAAAATATCCTCTTCTGGCGCTTCTGTAACAAAATATACATTTATATCAACTTTATTGCGTATTTGATTAAGTGATGCTTCAAGTGTTGCACCGACAAATAAAATCGAACCGAGCACAAAAAGCGTCATCGTCATCACAAGGATTGACGCAAAAGAAACAACGCTGTTTCTCCAAAAACTTACAAATCCCGATTTTATTATTCTTTTTATGTTTATCCAAATCATACTGTCCTTTATTTAAATTATAGCGCGTACTTTCCTTTTTTGTCATCACGCACTACTTTTCCATTGTCCATAGTTATGACTCTTCCACCAACTGAATCAATCACACCCTTATTGTGCGTTGTAAGGATTACCATTGTTCCGAGATTATTAATTTTCTTAAGAATCTGTACAACTTCATATGTGTTTATCGGGTCAAGATTTCCGGTTGGCTCATCGGCAATCACGATGTCAGGTTGATTCACAATGGCTCGGGCTATTGCAACTCTCTGACGCTCGCCACCGGAGAGTTCGCGCGGAAAATTCCACATCTTATCTTCCAGGTCAACAAGGTCCAATACATGGGGCACATCGGATTCTATCTCGCCATCCGATCTTCCTGCGGCCTCCATTGCAAATGCTATATTTTCATATGCAGTCTTATTCGGCAAAAGCCTAAAATCCTGAAATACCGTCCCTATGCGCCTTCTGAAATTATTGAGACCCAGCTTAGGAAGACCATGAACATCAGTAGATTCAAAAAAAACACCGCCGCGAGACGGTCGCTCTTCTGCAAGAAGCATTTTAAGGAGAGTTGTCTTGCCGGCGCCTGAGTGTCCGACTATTGATATGAATTCTTTAGGGGCGATTGAGAGAGTCACGTCATCAAGTGCTATAGATCCTCCATTGTAGATTTTTGAAACCTGATCAAAATAAATCATGTCTTTTATTTTACTCTAAATTTCTCTCCGCGTCTATAAATCGCTCTATATCCCCGTCCAACACCTTCTCAACATCACGAACTTCTATCCCAGTCCTGTGGTCTTTTACCATTTTGTACGGATGCAGAACATATGAGCGGATCTGATTGCCCCACTGAATACTTGTAGTTTTGCTTACTGAGAGTCCTTTTTCCTGAGCTTTCCTATCTTCTCCACGCTTTTTGAAGAGTTTACCTTTAAGAAGCTCTATCGCTTTTTCCTTGTTCTGTGCCTGAGAGCGCTCTCCATCCACATGAACTGAAATACCTGTTTGTCTGTGAACTATGCGCACCGCTGTTTCGCGCTTGTTTACATTCTGGCCTCCGGGCCCACTTGAGCGTGCAAACCCAATTTCAATATCCTCTTTCGGAATCTCAATTTCAGCCAGTTTGGGAAGATGCGGCACAACTTCAACCATTGAAAAAGATGTGTGGCGGAGCTTCTTTGCAGAAAAAGGCGAGACACGCACAAGCCGATGAACACCTGATTCATTCTTGAGTATTCCGTATGAGCCTTTCCCTAAAACTTCAAATGTAATATTTCTGTATCCTCCGTGGTCATTTTCATTTTTATGCAGGATATATATTTGCCAATTTTTATTTTCAGCAAATTTCCGATACATAGAAAAAAGCATCGCCGAGAAATCCTCTGCATCGTCGCCCCCAGCTCCTGAAAAGATAGTGACAATTGCGTTTGAACTGTCGTATTTTCCTCCATCTTCTGCCTCTGCTTTAAGCTCATTTAATTCCTTGATTATCGCCTGAGCTTTTTTTCTGTCTTCCCAAAAATCAGGGGCTTGCATAGCCTCTTCAAACTCTTTGATTTTTTGTTTTATATTCTTTTTCATGAGCCACCTCCCAGGATTGAACTGGGGACCTACGCGTTACGAGTGCGTCGCTCTGCCAACTGAGCTAAGGTGGCTTCTGGAGCCGTCCGTCGGGATTGAACCGACGACCTTTCCCTTACCATGGGAATGCTCTACCAACTGAGCTAGGACGGCATTTGATAAAGCAAAGTATATCGCAATTTCTCACTTTTTGGTATGGTATAGTATTGCTATATATGAAAAAACCAAATCTCAAAACATGGGTTGAAATTGATAAAAAAGCGATACTTTCTAATATCAAAACAATTCGCAGAGTCTTAAAGAAAAAACCAAAGCTCTATGCCGTTGTAAAATCAAATGCATATGGTCACGCTTTGAGAGAATTCTCACTGATAGCAAATAGTAGGGTTGACGGTTTTTGTGTTGACAGCGTCTATGAGGGAGAAACACTGCGTGATATCAAAATCAAAAAGCCGATTATTGTTTTAGGGCCTACGCTGACAAGATTTGACTTTGAACTTGCTGTGAAAAACAATCTGGAGATTACTATCTCAACTTTTGAATCACTTAAACAAATATCTCGGGCAAAGAAGTCCCCTGATTTTTATATAAAAGTTGATACCGGAATGCACAGGCAGGGTTTCTTTGTAAAGGATTCGAAGAAAGTTATTGACTTTATAAAGAAGAAAGGACTTAGAGATAATCTGAAAGGGGTTTATACGCATTTTGCATCTGCAAAAGATGTTGGCTATCCGGATTATACAAACAGGCAGATTGAAGAGTTTAAGACAGTGAGAAAAATGTTTCAAAAAGCCGGCTTTAAAAAAATTCTATTCTCAGCATGTGCGACTGGCGGAGCAATCCTTTATCCGCAGACACATTTTGATATGGTGCGAATCGGCATAGGGCTATACGGTTATTGGCCAAGTAAAGAAAGCCTTGTACAGCATACATTAATCACAAAAAAGGACTTACTATTAAAGTCGGCATTGAGTTGGAAAACAAAAGTGAGCGAGGTTAAGAGATTAAAAAAGGGTAATTTTGTCGGGTACGATTTATCGGAAAAACTAAAAAAGGATACTACTGTTGCAATTGTGCCAATCGGCTATTGGCACGGACTTTCTATGAGTTTCTCACGCAAAGGGCAGATGCTTATAAGAGGAAAAAGATGCAGGATTATAGGTAGAGTTTCTATGGATTTGACTATTGTTGAATGCGACGGAGGAGATATAAAAATCGGAGATACTGTGACTATAATAGGTAAAAGTAAAAATGAGAAGCTTAGCGCTGATGACTTGGCTGAGACTGCCGGGACAATCAATTATGAGATACTAACAACAATAAATCCTTTTATTAAAAGAAAAGTGGTTTAGATATTATAGATTTCTTTTTTGCGGGCGCGACCGGATTTGAACCGGCGATCTTCTCCGTGACAGGGAGGTATGTTAACCAAGCTACACTACGCGCCCATGAAAAAACATTCTACCAGAAAATAAAGGGATTGTCTTGTGTCGACGGGAGGAGTCGAACCTCCGACCTTGGGTTTATGAGTCCCACGCTCTAACCAACTGAGCTACGCCGACATTAAGTACTAAAAAAATACCATTTTTATCGCTAAAATTCAATAAATTTCAAACAAAAACGTACCACGTGGTACGTTTTTATTTTGTTCTTGTTGCGGAGGCCAGAATTGCACTGACGTCTGGAGGTTATGAGCCTCCCGAGATACTACTTCTCCACTCCGCTGCAAAGCGTAATGATACATCAAATATTGATGAAATTCAAGTTCTAAATTATATAAACTCAAACTCTTCGAAAACCTGCTTGTACAGACCAATAACGCGACGTGCTTCTCTTTGCGTAAGAACATAATTAGACCCGCCATGCGCTATTGTGTTTCGTACTTTATGCGCATCCCATGCCTGATCGAGTGTATTGAAGTCGCTTTTCTCAATCTGCTTTAATTTTTCGCCAATCCCTTCTCCTTTATATCCCATGGTCGTTACCATATCATCAAGTATTGTATCAGCCTCAATGATTGCAAGCCTCCAGTCGTTTTGATTGTCGGATGAGACAAGATCAACAAGCTGGTTCCATTTTTCTCTTTTCTTCTCTTCTGTTCCTTTTGCGACTATGATTTTCCCAAGCTCTTTTACCTCTTCCCTTCTAATCTGGCGAATTCTTATAATACAATAAATTATGCCTGCAAGAAAAATCAGAGTAAGAATTGTTGAAATCGGCTTTATTCTTTCTAAAAATTCTATTATGCTTGCACCATTAATCCCGCATGAGCCGGTTAAGCACTCTAATATTTTAAGATAAAAATATTCTAAGTTTATAAATGTAAGTTCTTTCATAATTTTTTACCGATTTCAAACAAAATGTCTTCTCTGCCGTGAGGTGTTATAAGCTGCAGCCCTACCGGAAGTTCTTTGCCGTCGCGGGACACAATCCCTGACGGAATAGAAAGCGCCGGCATGCCTGTCAAATTCGCCTGTACGGTAAAGATATCAGAGAGATACATTGAAAGAGGGTCACTTTTCTTTCCAATCTCAAATGCCGGTGTCGGTGATGTAGGCGTCAAAATAGCATCAACATCGGCAAACGCTTTGTCAAAATCAGATCTGATAAGATTACGAACAGCATTTGCCTTGTTATAGTACGCGTCATAATATCCCGACGAGAGTACATATGTTCCAAGCATGATTCTCCTTTTTGTTTCTGTGCCAAAACCGTCTTCTCGCGTCTCAAAATAATCTTCTATAAGAGATTTGCCGTCTTTATGAAGACCGTATTTGACGCCGTCAAAACGAGCGAGATTTGTGGACGCTTCGGCCGGCATAAGAATATAATACACGGCAAGCGAGTATTTGACGTTCGGCAAAGTGATTTCTTTTATTTCATATTCCAATGATTTAAATTTTTCAACAGATTGATTGAAATTTTCAAGCACATCCTCATCAATGCCATCCATAAAATGCATAGGGACTCCTATTTTCATTTTTCCATCTAGTTTTTTATTTTCCTGCTTATCTGGTGCTGATGTACTGTCCATTTCGTCTTTCCCTTTTATGGCATTAAACATTATCTCAACATCGCTGACAGTCCTTCCCATGGGCCCAATTTGGTCAAGTGACGAGCCCATTGCGATTAGTCCATACCTTGAAACGGCTCCATATGTCGGTTTGAGCCCCACAACTCCGCAAAAACTTGCTGGCTGGCGAACAGAGCCGC
>CEQE01146759.1_pt1 | contig 26003 bp, 21 predicted proteins | sample 356201 | NCBI WGS metagenome assembly CEQE01 (sample SAMEA2619970, study PRJEB7988) | marine metagenome | biome: marine biome (ENVO:00000447); feature: mesopelagic zone (ENVO:00000213) & marine oxygen minimum zone (ENVO:01000065); material: "saline water (ENVO:00002010), including plankton...
ATGAAAGTGTCAGCTGCATCATTATTACCATCACAAAAAGGCTGTCCTAAAAAACCATCAACACCACAATCTCCTTCAACAAAACACGCAATAGGATTATTTTGACATACTGAATTAACAGTTCCAGCATTTAAGCACAAATCTTCAGTATTTGCATCATTATCATCACAATCACCATTAACAAAACAATTAAAATAAAAAACATTTACACTTGAAGATGCACTAGCACCTTTAGGATCAGTTAAAACAAAATCAACAAGAGTTTGCCCTAAAAAATTAAGAGTAGGAGTTATTGTTAATACATGAGTTAAAGCATCAACACTTGTGATGATTCCATTTGAAGGATTAGCAGTCCATGTTAAACTTGATTGAGGATCATCTATATCATCCCCATATAAATCCAAATCAAAAATGATTTGTTTATTCTTCACTTGTTCTTGATCTGGAATAGGTAAAATAAAAGGTGCATTATTTGTTGTTGACATTTGTCTAGCAATATCTAAATCAGTAGTTAAAATAACAAAAGAATCTTGAATAGTGTTAAATCCATTAAGAGCAATAGTATAAGTGTATGTTCCTGTAACAAATCCTGATAAGACTAATTGTCCAAGCGCATCTGTAACTCCATTAAAACCATTATTAACAGTTATAGCAGCTCCTGGTAACACTGTTCCTGTTCCTTCTTCACTTATACTCCAAGTAACTGAAGATGTTGGTTGCTTATCTACAAAAACGGTTTTACTAATACTATCTTTAATATTATCTAACGCAGTAGCAGGACAATTAAGTGCTTCACCTTCTAAAGAAACTAAAAACTGCCCATCATTTGGAAATGTAACATCAAAATTTACTTTTTTCGCTTTATCATCAGGATTAGAAGCAAATTGTATAGTAGTATCTAAAATATTTGTACCTGATTTTGTAACTTTTAAATCAACCTCAGTTCCTAAAGGCGTATTAACCCCTCCATTATTCATATAATTACTAATTTTTTCTACATCAAAGGTAACTAATTCTCCTTCAACAGGAAAACTATCTCTTGGAAGTAAATCATTTAAGATTGTATAACATTTATTTAAGGGCCTTGCTGGTTGCACTTGTATTACTTTAGTAGAAGCTTGATTTACTTTTGAAGAACATTGACAATCTGTAACATCAGTTGTCGCTTCAACTGTAAATTGACCAGTTGATGCAGGTGTAAAAGTAAAGGTTCTCTTATCAGTAGAATCCATCCTTAAGTTAAGATTTTTAGTTTTTGAAAAAACAACTGTATTGGATGCATCTTTTACAGTAATTTTAAGCTTTGTTTCAGCTGAATAATGATCATCAAATCCATTTGGAGTAAAAAAAGGAGGTTGTTGATTTTCTCTAAAAGCACTTTGAGTTGTAGTAGAGATATCAGCATCAATACCTATTACTATAGGTTCATTTACAAATCCTGAATTAACCACTTTAATAGATACAGGACTTCTACAATTCTTTGCCTGGTTAAAGAAATTGTTATAAGTTATAGCACCATCTCCTTGAGAAAATACTCTAAATTCTTTAGGAATAAAACAATTAGCATAAAAATATTCTCCATAATAAACAATATTATTGGTGCTTGGAAAAGGAATAACTAATTTATTAGATCCTCCTGAATTTTGATCAAATATTTTATTTCCTACATTAACACAATTAGTATCTTGACACTTGTAAACTACACCTTGGACTTGTGTAACAGGATTATTATTAGATTTCTCAAAGAAAAAATTCTTTTCATCAAAGGTTGCAGAAGCTACCACTATCTGCATCAAAAGGATTAATGTTAGTACCCCCAAAACTCTCTTTACACCCATGTCTTCTCTTCTCTACCATATTCCTCTTTTTCAACCCCTATTTTTTAAATTTAAACAATAATAGCAATAGTGAATCATTATCTATTTATAATAACTTCGCCTGTTTCAGGGTCAACAATTACATCTGATGGATCAAATACATCAAAAGCATCTCCACTACCATCTCTTCCATGCTTTCCTTTCTTTTTAACAACATCTCTTATTTTCCTTGATCCTGATTTAGCCTTATTAAGAAGATAAGCAAAAAGTCCATAAGTAAGAGTTTCGGGTATAACTTGAACTATAGGCCTGTTTAAATCTCCACTTCTACTATGATTTTTTGTAACAAATTGTGAAGTTACTGGAAAAGTATAAGCTATTTTTGATAATCCATCTAATAATTTATTATTAGACCTAATTCTTTTTTCTAAAGTAACAGCTGGATCTCCTGCTTGTAATTTTAATTTTTGTTTTGCAGCTGTAAAATTACCAGGATAAAAAACATCAGCATCAGCACCAGTACCATAATCTTGGCCTCTAAGAACTCTAGTAACATGATAAACTACTCCACTTGCAATATCTTCAGGAACATTATGTTTATTTTTTCCACTTATTTTTCCAATTGCTCGTAAACCACCATCTGTTGGTAATCCAACTACTAAATTTGTACCAGCTCTAACAACATTACCTACTGGAATATAATCAAGTACTCTTTTCTTTTCACCGCTTAATGTATTTTTACTAAAAATATTCTTTAATAATCTCCCAGATTGTACAAATCTAGATTTTACTCTATCTCGTAATCTATCTTTACGAACATGATCACCATACTCATTAACATTTTCTCTATATTGTGAAAATCCTCTTCTAAACCATCCTTTTCTTTTCTCAACTTTTGCATATGATTTCATCCCACTTGGAACTGCAATAGCATCAGGATCTGGTTTTGATTCTTTTTTATAAGATGCCATTCCACTTGGAACAGGAACTAAATCATCTTTAGGCTCAACTGGTTTAATTTTTTCTTCTAAACTAGTAGGCACTGTACTTTTCTTACTTTCATAAGATACCATTCCACTTGGAACTACAATATCTTCTTTTACCTCTTTAACAGGTTCTAAAACTCCACCATACTTACTTTTAACTTGTGGAGCAGAAGCAATAATTGGTTTTGGAAAAATTGTATGTGCAATCTCTTCTTCTAAAACAGTAGGTGCTGAACTTCTTATACTCTTATAAGAACTCATACCACTAGGAACCGGAATTGAATCATCAATTTTAATAACTCTAGCACTAGATGTTCTTCCTCTTACAGGTGAAGATCCTCTTGCATATAAACTATCAACAAAAGGTCCTAATAAAATAGTGCCAGTTAAAATAGCAGCTAAAGCTTTTTGTCTTCCACTATTGAAAACTCTCCTATACATAGGAACATGATCTACTTTATCATCAGAATCTGAATAAGTTTCAGCTTGTGATTGTGCAACAGGTTTAACTGATTCTACTGGTTTAACATAAGCAGCATCAGGTTTTGATTGTGAAACAATTGGTTCAGTTACTGTAACTTCTGTTAAATTTTCAGGAGTACTTACTCTTTGAGTTAAATCTACATTCCCTCTAACAGGTTGCGCAACATAAGATTGCCTTGAAAAATCAACTTCTGGAGTTGGTTCACTACGTGTATAAGAGGTATTTGGTAAAGCATTAATTTTAGATAATCGTAATGATTCTTGAAACCCAACTGAAGCAGGAGAAAACGTATTATTATTGCTTCGAGTAAAATGCTCTTTGATTTGTTTAATGATTGTGACCACTCCCGTTAAATTGAAATGAAAAAAATAAAAACAAGATCTTTAGATCTTATTGTAATAATTGCGGACCAGTATACATTAATTCAATTCTACCGTTTTTTGATACTTTGTCAACAGCAGCTTTTTGTTCAGCAGTCCAACCAGTATGTGGATTGAGTGCTATAACAGTATCACTTACTAATTCATCATCTGCATTGTCTCCTCTTCCAAATCCACCGTTAATATAGATTGATTCTCTATCAGCTTTAGGTACTAACATTTGTCCTAATAGCGCATCCATAACCTTTCTTGCTTTTTTATCTCCTAAAAGCTCTTCAAGAGGTAAATCTGAAAGCTTTATTTGGAAAGGTGTAGTATCTTCTAAGACTCTATCAGTTCCACCAGCTGCATTCCTAAATTTACCATCAATTTTAGTTGTTGAAACAGTAAACTCATATTGATCCAAATCAGTTTGCATATCTGCTAAAGTTTTGTAAAGTTCTTTAGCAGCACCTTTATCAGATCCTTCATTTCTATACTCATCTAGCGCATTTTGAAGTTTTTGACCTGTTAATTGCCTTTCAGGACTTCCATCATGAGCTTCTGCTTGTCCATATGTAAAATTATCAATTTCATATCTGTTGTTTCTATCTACTTTATTGAAAACTTTTCCATCACTTACTCTGATAGCAGATACTCCATTTTCAGTTAAAGCTAAAATATATTTTTTATCTGTGGTTTGCGTTAAAGCTGAACCTAAACTTTGTGATAAGCCTGCATATGCATCAATCTTTTCAGTTAATGAAAGACCCCTATGCTCTGCATCAAATTTATCTTGAAGTTCATCAGATAAAGTATCTTTTAATCCAGCAAACTCATCTTTAGCATGAGTAAGTTTTCCATCTAAATCTCCAAGAAATTTCTTACCTGATTTATAATCACTTGTTACAATAGTTTGAGTAACCATTCCAATTATATCACGGAATGATTTACCAGTTGTTGATTCTCCAGTTAAAGCATTATACTCTTTAGCTAAATCTTTTGTAGCAACAACATTATCACCTAATGATATTAATGCTGTTCTTGGATCATCAAATTTTGTTGGTAATGTTTGTAATTTAATTGCTTCAACAGATTTTACTGCATCATCTATACTTAAACCATTTAGATATGATACAATCCCATTATTTAAGTTAGATACATCAGAAGATGTAGCAGCTTGATGAGTTATAGTCTCATACATTAATTGATATTCAGTTTTAGGAGGAGGTGTTCCACTTGTTGTAGTAGGTGGTGGTGCAGTTACTAATGGAGGGAGAACATTTAATCTTTGAAGTTCTAATTGTGCTTGTGCTAATTGATCAGTTACATCAGCAAGACCAATTGTATATTCACCTTGTGCCTTTGTTAATGTAGCAATATTACTTTGACTAAGTTTTAAAGCTTCATCTCTTTGTTTATTTGATTCATTTAATTCTGTAGATGTAATAGTATTAAGAAGATCATATTTGTCTGCTACCCATCCAGCAACAGATAAAGTAACTAATGCAGGTAAAACAACACGATATCCCAGAAACTCAAGAACTTTTCGTTTTCTACTCCTTGTATCTACAGTTACATCAGCAAGACCAATTGTAACAGGATTTTCAAGTTGTACTGCCTCAAATGTTCCTGTATCAGGTCCATTATCTTGTTCTTCACCTTGTCCATCACCACTTTGTTCAGTTAAAAAGTCATCATCATTTTCAGCCATTTTATCATTACCTCGCAAGTATTATCTAAACAGGTAATACAGTATCATTTATAAACTTTTCGTTTTTGTTACTATTACGTAATGAATACAAAATAAGGGTTTTTTCAGTGTATACTCCTTAACATTAAAGAATTAATAAACAATATCTTTTTTAAGTTTGAAAAATTCCATCTTATAATGATATATATTATTGGTGCAGGACACGCAGGATGTTACGCTGCATACCTTTTAGCAAAACAAAACCACACAGTTGAAATATTAGAAAAAAACAAGATTATAGGCTCTCCTGCGCAATGCACTGGCATTGTTACGAGAGATATTGATTCCTTATTAAAAATACCAAATAAACTCATCCATACTACAATAAATCACGCTAGAATCCATGCACCAAACAAAGAATTTGTTAAAGTTAAGCTCAAAAACGGAAATTATATCTTAAAAAGAACACAATTTGTTCAACACATAGCTGATTTAGCTGAAAAACAAGGTGTAAAAATAAAACAACAAAAATTCACACCTTCAACTAAACTTAACTCACAATATATTATAGGAGCAGATTCTCCTAATTCAACTATTGGAAAAACCTATGGTTTCAAAACACAAAGAAAATTCTTTGAAGCACCTCAAATATTAGCAGAATTCCCTAACGATAATATTATCGACTTATACACAAACCTAGGAACATTTGCTTGGGTCACGCCAGTAACTAAAAACACAGCATTAATTGGATTATTAGCTTACAAAGATTCTTTAAAATTAATGCAATCCTTCATGACTCGTCTTAACATAACCAAATCTCAAATCCTAGAACGTAATGGAGGCTATGTTCCTATTTTTGATCCTTATTTGAAAACACAAAAAAATAATATTTTTCTTTTAGGAGATGCTGCTACTCAAGTCAAAGCCACAACAGCTGGAGGAATTATCCAAAGCATGATTGCTGCAAAAGCCTTAACTCATTCAATTATCCACAAAAAAAATTATGATGTTGAGTGGAGAAAAAAGCTATTCTTTGATTTATACCTCCATCTCAAAACACATAAGATTTTACAAAAACTTAAAGCTCATGATTGGAATAAACTCATTGCTTTATTCCAACAGCCAAAACTAAAATCTATTTTAGAAAATAATAATAGAGAAAAAATATCAAAGTTTTTATTTCAATTACCCTTAACAGAACCAAAGCTATTAACTTATCTAAAATTCATATTGTAAAAGGAAAACCAAAAAAGAAAGCTTTTTAACCTCCCTAACTTTCCATTTCATTACTTGATCTAAAATGAAAGAAGATAAAACAGAGGATGAAGATTTAGAATTAGATTTCTCATGGATGAAAAAAATCTTTAAAGGCAAGAAGGATCAAGTAAAACAAGTTGAATCCCAAGCCGAACAATTAGAAAAAGATATTAAACATCGTGAATCTGATTCTCCTCAAGACCCTACTAAACTCAAAGAAGAAGAAAATAAAGTAAAAGAAATTGAAAAAGATACTAAAGTTCTTGAAAAATCTGCTACTCAAATAGATAAATCATCTACTCAATTTGATAAAAAATTAGAAGAGCAAGAAGCTAAGCTAGAACAAGTTGAAGAAGAAGTAGATGAAGAGATTGATTGGGGAAAAGTTTCATCTGGCATTAAAGGATTCTGGAAAAAAGGTAAAACCGCATTTTCCCAAGAAGATGATAATGACATTAACGTTGATTGGAAACGCGCATCTGCTATACTAAAAAAATATCATGTGTTATTATTAATTTTAATTCCTTTATTAGTGAGTATATATTTTAGATCATTACCAGCAACATTACCTATAACTGATAATTGGGCTATTAGTTCTGTTGATTCTAATATATTAAATCAAATTCGCAACCAAGTCAATCAAAATTATCCTAATCTTCCAGATCAAAATAAAGATGTTTTAGTGAATGAAGAATTGATTAAATTTAGAATAGAAAACAAAGACGCCTATGAGGCCCAAATCAAATCCACATCAGAATTTTTCAAATCACGCTTACAAAATGATAATGGACAAACATATCTTATTGCTATTGATCCTTGGTTCTGGTACAGGCATGCTCGCAACATCGTAGAGAATGGCCATCCAGGAGATAAACTTGTTGATGGAAAACAAATTGATGATCATATGCTTGCCCCTAGAGGAAGAGAAGTTCCTCCGGATAAATTCCATGCTTATCTTGAAGCGTATAGCTATAATTTCCTCAAAATATTCAATAAAGATCTTGACTTATTGACTGTAGCTTTTTTCTTACCTATGATTATAGCATCATTAGCTATTATTCCTGCGTTTTTCATTGCTAAAAAAATTGGAGGTAACTTTGGAGGGATTATCGCATCTTTAATTGTTGCATTGCATCCAAGTGTCATGTCCAGAACAACAGCAGGATTCTCAGATACAGATGCTTACAATATTTTCTTTCCTTTATTTATCACATGGTTTTTCTTACTTGCACTTGATGCTAAAGATAATAAAAAAATGATTGCCTATTCCATTGCAGCAGCTTTCTCAACAGGATTGTATGCCTATGCTTGGTCAGGATGGTGGCATATCTTTCATTTCCTTTTAATCTCATCTATTTTGATTATATTATATTTGATAGTAATTCATAGAAGCTCCATTAAAAATAATCTTAAAGGATTCATAACTTCAGATACGTTCAAAAAACCATTAATTATTCTTTTATTATTCTTGATAGGTACCATAATATTTGTTTCACTTTTTACATTTTATGGTGTTGTCAAATCAGGGTTCATATCTCCTTTTGGATTCTCACAAATCAAAGAAGTAGGAATCTCTAGTGCATATCCAAATGTTTTTACAACTGTTGCTGAGCAAAATGAAGTTAATTTACCTGGAATTATTTCCCAGTTTGGAGGTAAATTACTATTCTATCTTGCTTTAATAGGAATTACCTTAACTCTTTGGTCTACCAAAAATAAAAAATTACACGAAATAACATATCTCATTGTTTCAGCTCTGTATTATTTAGTGGTTGTTAACTATTTTGCCGTTGATCCTACAACGTTCATGGTTTTAATTATCATTCCTATTGCTATCAAGATTTTTTGGGCAATGTATAAAAAAGACGAATCCATTGATATCAAATATTCTACAATTCTTATTATTTGGCTTATCGCAACAATATTCGCAGCAACAAAAGGTATTCGTTGGGTATTATTAGGTGCAGCACCTTTGGGTATAGCTATTGGTATTACTTTAGGATTAACATTAAAAAACGGCACTCGCTACCTAAACAAAGAATTTAAAATAAATAAAATTATCTCTATGGTTGTATTAATCATCATATTATTATTAGTTATTGGTATAGCGCCTTTCCCTCCATTTTGTAAATTTGGAATTTGTGCATCAGGAAAAAATACTGCATTTCATGAAGTTCCTTCTATGAATGATGCATGGTATAATACTCTTGATAAAATTAATAGAGAAGCAACACACGATGCAATTATAAACTCTTGGTGGGATTTTGGACATTGGTTTAAAGCTATTGGTGATAGAGCTGTCACATTTGATGGAACAACACAAAACACACCTATGGCTCATTTTGTAGGTAACGCTTTACTTAATGACGATGAACAACAAGCCATAGGAACATTACGTATGCTTGATTGTGGCTCATCTTCTGCAGTTGAGAGACTTGAAACGTATCTAGGAAGAACCTATAAAGCCATTGAATTATTAAGAAGTGTATATTCCTTAGATAGAGCTGCTGCCCTTAAAGTATATCAAAACACTATACTAACACCTGAACAAATAGATGAAGTTATTGAATTAACTCATTGTGATCCACCTGAAAATTATTTTATTACTTCACAAGACATGGTAGGAAAATCAGGAGTATGGGCTCATTTTGGAATTTGGGATTTTAGAAAAGCAACAATGTATAATCAAGTGTATGGTGCTGAAAAAAATCCATCAATTGAATTATTAACATCTGAATTCAATATGACAAAGGAAGACGCATCTTCGTTATACTTTGAAATTCAAACCATTGATCCTAATAGAGATTCAAATACTTGGATTGCACCATGGCCAAGCTACTCATCTGGAGTAGATGGCTGTCAAAAAGAAGGAAATCAATTAACTTGTGTAAATAATTTTAAGATTGATCTAGATACTCATCACGCAGAGGTCTTAACAGCTGAAGGAATTAGGCACCCAAGAAGATTAACTATAATTACAAAAGAAGGTTTAATTCAAAAAGACTATACTGAAAATTTTATATCTCTAAGTAATGGTAGACCATTAGGATTAGCTATTATTCCAACAGACACTGAAGGAACAAATTATGCTACCCTCTTCCAGGATTTCAACTTAGCTGGAAGTATGTTTACACGACTTTTCTATATGGATGGACACGGTCTAGAGTGCTTTGAAAAATTTGATCAACAAACAAGCACATTTGGAACAAAAATAATTACTTGGAAAGTCAATTGGGATTGTAATACTAATAGAAAAGTATATCTCCAAGTTCCAGAACTAGCACCAGTATCAACACCTTTAAACGATACCGTTGAAGAAGAACCTGCTAATGAATCTGCAGCTTAATTCTATTCCTCAAATGCATAAGCTTTTTAAATTAAATTTTATCCTTTGTTAAAATGAAAACATTCGCTATTATTCCGGCATATAATGAAGAGAAAAACATTAGAGAAGTAATTAAAAAAGTCAAAAAATATGTTAAACATATTGTAGTGGTTGATGATGGTAGCAAAGATAATACGTATGAAACTGCTAAAAAAGAAAAAATACCTGTTTTAAGACATGTTATCAACCTTGGCAAAGGAGGAGCATTAAAAACAGGCTGCGAATTCGCTATTAAAAATCTCGCAACCAACTTAATCTTAATTGATTCTGATATGCAACATGATCCTAATGAAATTCCTCGATTTTTAAAAGAATTAAAAAATGTAGATATTGTATTTGGATATAGAAAGATAGATAAAACCATGCCTGCTATATTACGTTTTGGTAATTGGTTCATAAATGCTTCCGCAAAACTTTTATATGGATTAAATCTCTATGATACTACATGCGGCTATAGAGCATTAACCACATCCACATATAAAAAAATCCGATGGGAAACCACTGGATATTTTGTAGAAGGTGAAATGATTGCTAATGTAGGTAGAGAACATTTAAGTTTTGCCCAAATTCCCATTCAAACCATTTATTCAGATAAGTACAAAGGAACAAATGTGCTCGATGGCATGCAAATTGTTTTAAACATGATTTTATGGAGGCTACGTAAATGATTATAGGAATACAAATTATAGGAATTTTATTTTCACTCTTTATGATATATTATACTTTCATTCATTATAAGAAAAACGAATTTACAGTAAAGGAATCTGTATTTTGGTTTGTGATTTGGACTCTTTTCTTATTTCTTACATTAGTCCCTCAAATTCTTGACCCTGTTATTAGTACTTTAAGAATTGCAAGAACTTTAGATTTATTTGTTATCCTAGGATTTATGTTTTTAATTGGGTGTGTAATCTATACGTATGGTCTTGTAAGAATAAATCAAAAACGTTTAGATGGAATTGTAAGAAAAGTTGCTTTTGATATCGAAAAAAAAGAGCAAAAGAAATGAAAATTCTATTTATTTTGGAAAATTATCTCCCTCATATAGGAGGAGTTGAAATAGTTTTCAAAAATCTCATCTCTGGGTTAGTAAAGCAAGGCCATGATCTAACAGTCCTTACACATAAACTCCCTAATACCCCTAAAGAAGAAATTATTGATGGTGCTAAAATTATCAGAATAAGTTGTTTTAATTCTCGATACCTATTTAGTTTTTTTGCAATACCTAAAGCAATAAAGCTTGCTAAACAAGCTGATATTATTCATGCAACAACCTTTAATGGTGCTCCACCTGGATGGTTCTCTTCAAAAGTTACAGGAAAACCTATTCTCTTAACAGTACATGAGGTTTGGATTAATAGATGGACTCAACTTACTCAATTAAATCCTATAAGTGCGTTTATCCATGACCTATTAGAAAGAATGATTTATTTTCTATCATATGATAAATATGCTTGCGTTTCAAAATCTACTCAAAATCAACTTTTAGAAAGAAATATTAAACAAAACAAAACCTCTGTTATCTACAATGGTCTCGATTATAATTTATGGGATCCTAAAAAATACAGCAAATCAATAATGAGAAAAAAATTAAATCTTAATACGTTTACATTATTTTGCTCTGGTAGACCTGGAGTCTCAAAAGGAATTGAATATGCTGTAAAAGCACTCCCTATTGTCCTTAAATCTATTCCAGATGCAAAACTTCTCCTTATCCTTAGTAAAGATCCTGCTTACAAAAAAAGATACAATATGATTCTCAAACTAATTGATCAACTCAACTTAAAACAAAACATTATCTTAAAGGATCCTGTTCCTTATCATGAATTACCCAATTATATGATAGCATCAGATTGTGTTGTTATTCCTTCTATCGCAGAAGGATTTGGTTTTTCTGCAGCAGAAGCCTCTGCATTAGGAATTCCTGTTGCAGTTTCTAACACCACTTCTTTACCAGAAGTAGTCTCTGGAAAGTTTGTTTTAGTAAAACCAAAAAATCCAGAAAGTATTGCTAAAGGCATCATAGCAATAAAGAACAAAAAATACCAAACAAAACCTTTAGTGAAATTTACTTGGGAAGATAATGTGAAAAAATATCTTAATTTGTATAAATCACTTCTTAAGAATTAAATCTCTTTCTCCCAATATTCAACCATATCTCCTAGAGTATCACTAAGCTTGTATTTTTGTTGCCATTGAGTATCCTTAATAAATTTACTGTGATCTCCTACTAATTCTGGAATATCTACTTTTCTATCCCAATCAGGATTCTTAGTTACTGAGATGGTTTTCCCAATAACTTTGCCAAGCATTTCAATAATCTCTCTAAGTGAAACAGATGTTCCTGAACAAAGATTATATGTTTCTCCTTTTTTACCTTTTTGTAAAGCAAGAAGATACGCAATCACTATATCTCTCACATCTGAAAAATCTCGTCTAACACTTGGATCTCCTAACATCACTTCTGCTTCTCTTTTACCTTTATTAATCTCAGCAACTTGTTTAGTGATAGTTGGACATACAAATTTATCTGGTTGTTTAGGCCCTGTATGATTAAAACTCCTGCTCACTACAATATGTAATTTATCTGCATACTTTTTACACAATTTTTCTTGTCCTACTCGTGAAACACCATAAGGACTAATAGGCTGTAAAGGATGACTTTCTTGAATAGGTAAACTTTTAGGAATTCCATACACTTCTGCAGAACTAACAACTAAAATTTTAGGAGTAATTCCCACTTGGATAATAGCTTTAAATAAATTTTCTGTTCCATCAATATTAATTTTTTGTGTTAATTCAGGTTCTTTAAAACTAATATCCACACTACTTTGCCCAGCTAAATGGAAAATTAAATCAGGCTTCTCAGTTTCAAGAATCTTCACCATAGAATCAATATCCAATAAATCTGCTTCATAGGTAGTAGCATCTTTAACATTGCTCTTCACTCGGTCAAATCCACTCACTACAATACCTTCAGATTGTAGATGCTCAGCTAGATATGAACCAACAAAACCTCCAATGCCTGTTATTAATGCTTTCATAAGAAATCTGAATATTTTTGTTCTTTTAAAACTTTACCATTAGAGTACCCTTTATTCTTAAGCAACTTCCTTATAGGATGCATTGTGCATTTCCTTTTCTACTAATTTAATATCAGCATCCACCATTATTTTTACTAATTCTTTAAATTTTGTCTTAGGTTCCCATCCTAATTTTTCTTTTGCCTTAGAAACATCTCCAACAAGAAGTTGCACCTCAGCAGGTCTCATAAATTTAGGGTCTGTTTTGACATAATCTTGATATTTTAATCCTACAGAATTAAACGCAGCTTCAACAAATTCTTTTACAGAATGAGTTTCACCTGTTGCAACAACATAATCATCTGGTTCATCTTGTTGTAGCATAGTCCACATCATCTCCACATAGTCTTTTGCATAGCCCCAATCTCGCTTTGCATCTAAATTTCCTAATAATAATTCTTTTTGGAGTCCTTTTTTAATTCGAGCAACAGCATAAGTTATCTTTCTTGTAACAAATTCTTTTCCACGTCTAGGAGATTCATGATTAAATAAAATTCCTGAACATGCAAAAATATTATAGCTTTCTCGATAATTTACAGTAATAAAATGTCCGTATACTTTTGCAACTCCATATGGACTTCTTGGATAAAAAGGTGTAGTTTCTTTTTGAGGTGTCTCACGAACCTTTCCAAACATTTCGCTTGAAGAAGCTTGGTAAAACTTAATTTTTGGATTTACAACTTTAACAGCATCTAAAACTCTTGTAACTCCTAATGCTGTAAACTCTCCTGTTAAAACAGGCTGTTGAAATGAAGTAGGAACAAAGCTTTGTGCAGCCAAATTATACACTTCATCTGGCTTTGATTCTTTTAACGCATCAATAAGAGATATCTGATCTAGCAAATCAGCTTCAATCAAAGTTATCTTATCTTTAATATGATCAATTCTATCAAAATTCTCAGTAGAATTCCTCCTAACAACTCCAAATACTTTGTAGCCTTTTTCTAAAAGAAACTCAGCTAAGTATGATCCATCTTGTCCTGTTATTCCAGTTATTAATGCTGTTTTTTGTTCTGACATTAAAAAATAGGTTAAAGAACTCATATATAAAGTCTATGAATCTTTAGTATAGAAGTCCACAAGTTATATAAAACAACACACTCTCTTTTTTCTAATGATAAAAGCAATAATCTTTGACATGGATGATCTTATGGTGAATTGTTTACAATTACATATTGATGCTTGGGATGTGATGCTGAAAGAATATAATCATTCTATTGATGAACTCCCTGAAAAAATGGCACATGATTTCATGGGAAGAAGAGTAAGTGAAATTGGAAAAGAAATTATTGATTTTTACAAGATTGATGTTAATTATGAAGAGTTTATGAAAAAACGAAACCAAATTTTCTTAGATTTAATTAAAAAAGACCTTCCCTTAATGCCAGGATTTTTAGAAACTGTTCAACTTGTTAAAGAAAAATACAAAATAGCTCTAACAACTTCAAGTTTAATAGAATATTCTAGCCTTGTAATTGAAAAACTCAACCTATCTGATTTTTTTGATGTTGTTGTTACAGGTGAAGATGTTTCTAAAGGAAAACCAGATCCAGAACCTTATGCTATAACAGCTGAAAAGCTAAACATCCTCCCAAATCAATGCCTTGTATTAGAAGATGCATGGAATGGCATTGATTCAGCTAAAGCAGCTGGATGTAAGTGTATAGCAGTTGAAAACCCTTTCACACCTAAACAAGATCTTTCCAAAGCTGATAAAATAATATCTTCTCTTCATGATTTAACCTTAGATATGATAAATACAATTTAAACAATCATAAACAATATAAACCATATTGAATTTTAAAATACAATGAAGATAGCAATCTTAACACCAACATTCTCTAAATTCTCTGGAATAGATAGATTAATTGAAAATAAACTCCCTGATTATAAAAAAAATGGAGATGAAGTAACCATATTCTGCTTTGATGCAGATATTGAAACTAACTTAGCTAATATTGAAAAAATAGGCATGCCAAAATCTCCTTTCTGGCAAAGAATCTATAGACTCTTCTTTTTCTTTCATAGAAAAAAAATTAAACAAACAGTAGAAAAATTAAAACCCTTCAAACATATCATAGCTCATCAATATCCAATGACTATTATCGCATCTAAAGCAAGAAAAAAATATAAAACAAAATACACATACCATGATGCAGGAATAGCCTATCCAAGATTATTCTCAAAATTCTCTGAACGTTTATACCTTAGACTATTCTCATTTTTCACTAAACGCTCTATAAAAAATGCAGATGAATTTATTTTTATATCCAATTTTCTAAGACAAGAGATGAAAAAAACATATGGAAAACCTACTTCTATTGAATATGTTAAAATTGATACTAAACGTTTTCATAAAGATGTGAAAGGAACCGATGTTAAAAAACAACTCAACCTTGAATTCCCTACGTTGCTGTATGTTGGTAGAATTTCCCCTCATAAAAATGTGCACACATTAATTGAAGCCTTTAATTTAGTCTTAAATCATTTTCCCAATGCTAAACTACTTATTATTGGTAAACCCACTTTTAAAAAATATATTAAAAAACTTAAAAAAATAGCAGATGATAATGTTATTTTCCCAGGATTTGTTGCTGATGAAGCATTACCCGAATATTATGCAGCATCTGATCTTTATGTTACCGCATCTCTCTGGGAAGGTTTTGATATTCCCTGTGTTGAAGCTCAAGCCATAGGAAAAGAAGTTGTATGCTTTGATATAGGATCACATCAAGAAGTTGTTAAAGAAGGAATTTTAGTAAAAGAATTAAATCATACTGCGTTAGCAAGTGCTATCTTAAAGGTTTTGAAAAAAGAATAAAACAACATCAAAAAAATGAAAGCAATCTTTAGAAAATTTTCACATATTTTGTTTAGAACACGCCCTTTTGTTAATAAACACCTCAAAAAGTTTGCTAAAAATTGCAATAATAAAAAAATTTTAGAACTTGGATCTGGAAAAAGTGAGAAAGGTAAACATTCCTATAGCTCAAAAAAATTCTTCAACCTTACAAATGATTTTTTGCAAACAGATATGAATCCTGATTTTGGGCATAAGGTTCTAGACGCAACAAAAATGAATTATAAAAATGAGTTTGATGTTATTCTTTGTCTAAATGTCCTCGAGCATGTGTATGAATTTCAAAAAGCAATAGATAACATCCACGCAGCGTTAAAACCACAAGGAACCCTTCTTTTTTTTGTTCCAGGATATTATCCTTTACACGATGAACCTCATGATTATTGGCGTTTTACTGAACATTCTTTAAAGAAAATCTTCCAAAACTTTTCAAACATCAAAATATCCCATTCAGGAGTAAGACAATACCCTTTTGGTTATTTTATTGAGGCTAATAAATGAACTTCCCAAAAATTAAATTTGAACATATCTTCTTAATTATCTTCCTTGCACTTATGCTCACAACAGGAATTGCAAACTTATGGAATAAACAAATAACACATGATCGTCCCTACTCATACCTTGCAGGAGATACCTTCCAACATTGGGTAAGAACAGAGGGTATTAAAGATGCAGGTAATTATCGTAATAGAGCAAGTTTTCAAACGTATGGTTATGATGATGTTATTGGAGATTATCCTCCTTTATTGTTCCACCTCTCAATTATTTTCAGCAACGTCTCGGGTTTACCAACCTATGACGCAATTCTTTTCCTCATCTTCCTAACAGCAATCTTAGCAACATTAATCATCTATTTCATTTTAAAAGATTTTAATAAACATATTGCTATAATTTCATTACCATTCTCTTTACTTATTTTCTCAGGCGCTTCCTATACTGGATTTACTTGGGGACATTGGCCATCTTTATTAGCACAATTTTATTTAATAGCTGTTCTTTGGAGCATTAAAAATATTGATCTCAAAAAATCATATCTTTTAATTGCAGCTTTCTTCACAGCAACAATTTTAGCGCATACAAGTGAAGCTATAATGGGATTTTTCTTTATTATTTTTTACCTTGCAATTATGTTTTGGCACAAAAACAAGCCTAAAGAAAAATTCTTTACATTTTTGAAAGCGGGTATACTCTCATTCATTCTCTCACTTTGGTATTTAATTATCTTTAAAGGAACTTGGACTCATAATCAAGGGTATGAATTTTCAATAATCACCTCAACAGGGGGCTCTCCAAGCGTGCAATTTGCAGATTATGGAATCTTTGCATTTATTATCATCATAGGATTTATTCTTTCACTCTTACTCTTAAAACAAAAGAAAAACCAGCTACCTATTATCTCTTCTATCTTCTTTTTAATTATGGGTTACACAAATTATATTGGTTTTCATAGTAGAGCTTTTCAAATCAGATATTTTTGGCCAATCTACCTTTGTTTTTTCATTGGTTTAATATTTTACACTATTCCAAAAAAATTCTTGAAATGGAATATTATGTATTCTTACATAATAGCATTTGTCCTATTAGCACTTTTTGCAAATCTAGGGAATGTATCTGCATCTATTCCAAATGTTCCTTTTTATGAAAAATTATCTTCTCCTGGAATGATGGATCCTTATCATTGGGAAGCGTATTCTTGGATGCACGAAAACTCTCCTAAAGATGCTAAAGTCCTTTTCCTATATGGTGATCAATTTTCTCAAACAAACTATCTTCTTTCAGTTAAAAGAGTCCCTTACAAAGTAGATCCACAAGATTTTTTCACTACCCTTCAAAACCCTCAACCTGAGAGAGAATTTATTATCAATATCTATGGAGATAACGTTAACAGCTACCCTTATTGGAAATCATTTTTATCTTTTGGCTATTATTTAGACGAAACTACTGAATTTGAACACGGCCTTAAACATGATATTTGTAACTTTGATTATTATATTTATGATAAAGCCTCATTCATAAACCAAGAATTTCCTATTTTTAACAATGCTATAACAACAATTTTCAAAAATCATGGAATGAAAGAATTATTTGCTAATCAATTAGTTGGAATTATTTTCAACCCTAAACCAGGTGAAGACTGTGTTGGATAGACTAAAGCAAGAATTAACACAATTAGGCATCATCTTAGTAGGTTCTATTATTTTATTTAAACTTATTTTCTTAAATGAACCATTAGGAAGCATAATTAGGATTATCTTATCAATTTTTTACATATTTATAATTCCAGGATATCTTATGTTATATTATTGGAATGCTAAAATTGAATTTATTGAAAGAACTGTTTTAGGAATTGCTCTAAGTGGAGCAATACTAGGAGTTGTAAGTTATTATATTGCACTTATAGGATTAAATGTAAATTTTCACTTTATTCTTCCTTTACTGTTAATCCTAGCTGGGTTCTATATCGCTTTAATAAAAACCCCACACCCACAACCAAAATAAAAGTAACAAATAAGGACAACTTTAAACTTGGTAAAATTCTATCAACAAACCAAACAGCTAAAGTAAACAAGCTCAACCCTAAAAATAAAGAAAAGAATATTTTCTCATCTGTCTCAAGATTAAAATTATTAAGAATCATATACGTAGGAATAACATAAATCAAAACCATAGCTAACACACTTCTCACTCCTTCAAATTGAAATAAATACAATACATAGATGAGTATAATAATGCTGCATACCCCTCCTAAAATCTTATTATTTAGTTTCATGCTATCTCCTCTAAGGGTTGGATAACTTCATAGAGCCTAATATCATCTTTATTGTATAAAGGCACCTGATTTTCAAAATTTTTGATCTCAAAATTCTGCAAGTCTTTTAACTTTTGTGCATACTGCGCATTTTGCGTTAAATATCTTAAATCAGAATAATCTGCAATAAAATATTGCTTACCAGTTAAATAGGTATCATTTCTCATTTTACCATACCATTGTGCAATATGCCTATTTGAAACACTTAACTGCCATCTTACTTTTGGATATGTAATAGTGCCCCTATTGTAAATAAAAGCATCTTGAGGAATATCACTTAGCCTTAACCATTCAGCGAATTCATATTGTTGCTGAGTCATTCTTCCTAAACTTGAATAAGCTCCCTCTAATGTTTGTAATGCTTCTGGACTTTTTGTTTGAAAAATAAATACAAGCAATACAACAAAAACCATAATCTTCGCAATTTTTTTAACTTGAGTTTTTGTAGGTAATAAACTTACTAAAGACATAACTCCTATACTAATTAATGCAAAAAACACTGGAGGCTCTGTAACCATCATTCTAATGAGCCTAGGACTTGTTGTCCCTAAAAACACATCAAAATGTAAAGCTAAGTAAATCCCTCCCAACCAAGATAAAATAAGTAAATCCTTATTTTTTCTTCTCATTAATAAAAGTAAAACACCTAAAGCTACTAATACTAATAATATCCAATGATAATGCCCTGATAACTCAACATAACTCTCAGGATAACTTCCTTGATAAGTTCCTTTTTGAACATTCCACATTAATAATCTTGATAGAGGAACTGTTCGTTCTCCAGATGCTTCTCCTAATTCCAATCCATAATAAATTGGTGCGAAAGGAGCAATTATTATTAAAAGAAGTAATCCAGAGATAAGTACATGTTTTAGATTATCTTTTCCAATAGGTATTTTTTTGTATTTTATGGACATTGTTATGACATACACTAAACTACAAAGAAAACTAATAACTGATCCTTGAATATGCAATAAAAACTGCGCAGCAACTAGCAATAGAAAAATATAAAGATAAACCACTCTCTGGTTTTTTGTATAATATCCATCAAGATACTTATAGAGTGCATAAAGTATGATAGGAACAAAAATAAAGCTTAACAAACTAGGCCTTTGTCCCCAAAGATAAAGCATTATTTCTCTCATAGAATAAATTAAGGGAAACGCTGCTAAAAAACCAATCATAGGACTGTATAATTTTCTAATGAAAAAATAAGTAACTAATACACCTAAAAACCCTGTTATAGCCATGTAAAGAAACGGACTCAATATTCGTTCTCCTCCTGCTATTTGCATAAGCGCATAATTCAAATGACTTGGTGGAGGATACTCAGGATATAAAGGTCCTAAACTGCTTAAATTATAATACCATAATCCAATAAAATAAGGCATTTTAGTAGTTGAACGATCTAAATTAAATTGAGGATCACCATTTGCAAAATGCCATGCACTATCTCCTTCTCCAAATGGCAGCCAACTTTCTTGTAAAGGCAAGGTCCATGTAAAAAAAGCTACTAAAAACAAAATTGTTAAGAATAAAATATCTTTATAGTTCATTGTAGTGATTTTAACACATTACAAATATGTAAAACCTCTTCTTTTGTTAAATGAGCACTTGAAGGCAAGCTAATCCCTTGTAAGGATAGTGCTTTAGAAACTGGATATTCTTTAGTTTCTTTATACATTGGCATTAAATGCATAGGAATAAAAAATGGCCTTGTCCCTATTCCCTTTTCTGATAATTTGTTAATAAGCTCATCCCTACTCATACCAAAATTTTTATCTATAAGAATACAATACATCCAATATACATTTTTACAATGGTCTTGTTCTGGAGGTAAAATAACTCCTTTCACATTGCCTAGTTGCTCATTATACCATTGTGCTATCTGCCTTTTATTAGTAATAGTTTTTTCAATATTTTCCAATTGTGCTAAACCTATTGCTGCTTGCACATTTGTTAATCTTAAATTAAATCCAATCTCTGGATGATAATATCTTTTATCAGGATCCATAGCATGATCTTTAAGAAAACGCATTCTTTCAGCAAGTTTAGGATCATCTGTTACAATCATTCCTCCTTCTCCTGTTGTAATAGTTTTATTACCATAAAAACTAAAACAACCTACATGACCTATACTCCCAACTTTAGCGCCTTTATATGTTGCACCATGTGCCTCTGCTGCATCTTCTATGACTTTAAGATTATATTTCTCAGCCAATTCCATAATAGGATCCATATCACAAGGATGCCCATACAAATGAACCGGCATAATTGCCTTAGTTTTCTTTGTGATCTTTTTTTCAATTTGAGTAACATCCATACACCATGTTTCTTTATCAGCATCAACAAATACAGGTTTAGCACCTACATACGTAACAGCATTTGGACTAGCAACAAAAGTCAAATCAGGAACAATAACCTCATCACCCTCTCCAATATTTAGTCCTTTTAATGCAATATGTAACGCTGCAGTCCCATTACAAACACTAACTCCTAATTTAGAACCACAAAACTCTGCAAAACCTGTTTCAAATAAACTAATGTATTTTCCTAAAGAACTTATCCATGTGCTTTTAACAGCCTCTGTAACATACTTTAATTCGTTTCCTTCCAATGTTGGTTCATAAATAGGTATAAAATCTTTCATTATCCAAAAAACCTCAATTGTAATGCACGTTTCCAATAAAGATAAGCATAATAAATATAACTTTGAGATTTAGAATGTCCTTCTTCTCTGTATTTGTAAACAAAAGGAATTTCTTTAATAGTATATCCTCTTCGTATAGCTCGATAAAATAATTCCATATCAAATTCTCCCCATCGTGCTTTGTATTTGAAAGGCAATGCTAAAAATTTATCTCTTTTCATAGCGTGAAAGCCACCTGTAAAATCTGTTACCTTAAATCCAAGAATAATTCGCAAGAAAAGATTCAAACTAAAAGTAGCTAATCGTTTAAACCAAGGCATCTCAACTCCTCCTCCTGGTGCAAACCTTGAACAATTCACAATATCTGCTTCATTCATATAAGATAATAATTCAATAATCTTTGCTGGAGGATGTGAAAAATCCGCATCCATAATAACAACCACATTACTCCTTGCAGCTTTAATTCCATCTTGCAATGCAGAAAATATTCCTTTTTCTTGATATCTGTGTAAAGCAACAACATAATCTTTATCATAACTATCTATAATCTCTGGAGTTTTATCCTTGCTATTATCATCAACAATAATAACCTCGAATTGATATCTTCCATTTAAAGTTTCAATTATAGAATCAATCATTCGTTTAATACCTTCTTCCTCATTATAGGTAGGAAGAATAACAGATACTTCTTTTGTTTGCTTAAAATCAAGAATAGTATCAAATTCCTGAGTCTTTTTCCCAGATTTATATTTATAAGCTTTCATATTGATTTGGGAACAGATTATGCTTTAAAAAGGTAATGAATTAAAGATTCATTACTGTTAAAATATACAAAAATTTTATAAACAACCCTAAATAAATAAATTCATGCCACCATTATTCCACATCATTCTCTCAACAATTATAGCAGCTATACTCTACCCATTCTACGGAATCTGGGTCTTAGCAGCATACATATCAGGAGTATTAGTTGATGTGGATCATCTTATTGAATACTTTAAAACAGAAAAAGCATTATCATTCAAGAAATTAAAACATTATTATAAAACAACAGACTTTGATAACATATTCCAGCCTTTTCATTCTGTAGAATTCTTAATCATCCTAATAATCCTATCATTTTATCATGAAGTTTTCATTGTTTTAGCTGTAAGCTATAGTTTCCATTACGCTGTTGACTTTATTTTCCAGATAAATAATGACTTTCTACATCATAGGAACTTTTCTTTTTTCTATTGGATTTACCAAAAATCATTTAAATAGATATTAAATAGCTTTCTCATGGTAAAAAACAAAGTTATCTTACTCTTAGGTCCTGCAGGAAGCGGAAAAACAAGCACTGCTGATCGTATAGCTAAAAACAAAGACTGGATTCACCTATCAGAAGATGATTTTTGGGTAGAAATAAAAAAAGGTCGCCCGCCTGGAGAATTTAGAACAGTCAAAGAACAAAAAATTGTTCAGCCCATGGCAGTTAAAAAAATATTAAAAATCTTAAAGAAGGGAAAAAATGTAGTTTTTGAATTTATTATTTATGAAAATCCTCCAAAACCCTTAATTTTTTATGAAAAAGCACTATTAAAGCATAATGTTGATGTTGTAGTTAAAGTTTTAAGACCCACAGCATCTGCCATAATGAAAAGAATTAAAATTAGGGGTCGAGAAAATGATAAGCAAAATAAACAGATTAAGGAACATGTAAAAAATCAGGTTAATTGCGTAAAATCAAAGCATATTAAGAAAGAATGGGTTGTCAATAATAGTAAGGATTCTTTGGAAGAAGTGTATAAGAAACATTTCAAACCTTTGTTATGAATTTGTAGCAATAGCTTCAACTCAATTTAAAGCTTAAAAAAGGTATTTATATATACTATCTATTCTATATTTTGGTGAATACACATGAAAAAAACACTTATATCAATGATTTTAATGTTAATAGTAGTATTAGGCTGTCAACCCTACATACCACAAGATAATACCAATAATGGGCAAACCTATGTAATTAAGGATAATAATCTACCTACTTTTTCAAGTGGGAAAGAATTATTAAAAGCATTTGAAGATGCTCAACAAAATAGAGGAAGAGGATTCCCTGAATTAGCAATTTTCAAATCATTTGCAACAACAGCTGAATCAGCACCAGTAACATCAGCAGACGCATCTGCAAGTGTTGATTTTTCAGAAACTAATATTCAAGTTGCAGGAGTAGATGAAGCAGATATTATCAAAACAGATGGAGAATATATTTATGCTGTTGCTCAAAACATATTATATATCATAAAAGCATATCCTGCTTCACAAGTAGAAATAGTTTCACAAATTGATTTAGATCGTTTCTCACCACGAGAGCTTTTTATTCAAAAAAATAGAGTTTTAATTTTCGGTTCTCAAAGCTATGAATTTGATATTCAAGAACCTACACCTATAATTGGAGAAATTTTGAGAATTGCACCTCGATACCCATCCTACTATAGCACTATGGCTGTAAAACTTATTGACACATCAATTAAAACCCAGCCAAAAATAATCAAAACAATTGATATTGAAGGAAATTACTTAACTTCAAGAAAAATAGATAATTATGCATACTTTGTTGTAAACACCTATCCAAGGTATTTTGATAATCCTAGAGATTGTGTAGAGATTTTACCAAAGTTATATGAAAGTGCATCAACATTAGATCCTCAACAAGAAGATTTCATACCCATTGCAAGATGCACAGATATTGGTTATATTGAAGATGTAAAAGCTTCACAATTCATTACAATAGCAAGTATCTCATTAGAATCTGGAGAACTTGAAAAACAAGTAATTGTTGGATCTGGAGAAAACGTTTACGCTTCCCAAAACAATATCTATATTGCACAAACAGATTATGCAAATTATGGTGGAATAGGAAATCCTGTTGAGGAAGATGAAGAGAAAACAGTTATCACAAAATTTGCTATTGAAAATGGTGATATTTTCTACCAAAACACAGGTTCTGTTAAAGGAACTATCCTAAACCAATTTTCAATGGACGAATTTGAAAATCATTTTAGAATCGCTACCACTAGAGGTAATGTTTGGGATGAACCGCAAAAATCAACAAATAATATTTACATTCTCAATCAAGACCTTGAACAAGTAAGTGAAGTAGAAGATCTTGCACCTGGAGAGAAAATTTACTCAGTTAGATTTATGGGTAAAAAAGGATACATTGTAACTTTCAAAAAAGTAGATCCTTTATTTGTTATTGACCTAGATCCTGAAGATCCAAGTGTATTAGGTAAACTAAAAATTCCTGGATACTCTGATTATCTACATCCTTATGATGAAAATCATTTAATTGGAATTGGAAAGGATACTGTTGAAGCTGAAGAATCACTTCAAAATCAAAGAAATCTTAACTTTGCTTGGTATCAAGGCATTAAAATGGCTATCTTTGATGTTTCAGATGTAAATAATCCAATTGAATTGCATAAAGTAATTATTGGAGATCGTGGAACTGAAAGTGAAGCTCTACATGACCACAAAGCTTTCCTCTTCGATAAAGAAAAAAACCTCTTAGTCTTACCTATTACTTTAGCTAAGATTAAAGGAGAAAAATCTAGAGATAATCAATATGGAGATTTTGTTTTCCAAGGAGCATATGTGTATGACCTTACTTTAAAAGATGGATTCCAACTTAGAGGAGAAGTTTCCCATTATGATGATCCAGAGATTTACTTAAAATCTGGTTATTATTTTAATGGTGATGCAAATATTAGAAGAAGTCTCTATATTGAGAATTTCCTTTACACATTTTCAAATGCTCGTTTACAATTAAACAATTTGAAAACTTTGGTTAAGGAAAAAATTGTTCCTTTCAAAACACAAGAAAAACCAATAATCTATTATGAAGAAGATGTAGTTACAATCCAATCACTGCCATAGCTCCATCCCAATAGCCTTTTATTTGGTTTAAATTCCTTATAGCCATAATTTGCTTCATAATATAGCTAGGCCTTAAAAAGAATTCACTATAGCACTTTTTAACAAACAGTGCTATCTCTTTTTCTGTTAAACCATCTGGAACATATGCTAGCTTTGCAGAGTCTGGATCTATCATCTCATGATAAAAGTCATAATCATTATGTCGTATTTTCCCTTCTTTAACTAATTCTTGGAAAGCTTGAGTTCCATGGTAAGGAGTAAAAACATAAAAACTCGCTACATCAAGTGGAATACTTTTAGCAAAATCAAGAGTATCTTGCATAGTCTCCTTAGTTTCTCCAGGATATCCTACTACAAAAGATCCTCTTACGTTTAATCCTGCTTTTTTCGCAGCTCTAACACTTTCAGCAGCTTTATCTATTGTAAACCCTTTTTTCATTTTTTCAAGCATCCTATTATTACCATGCTCTAAACCAAATAAAACCTGCCAGCATCCTGCTTTTTTCATAGCTTTATACAAATCATAATCAGCAGCATCAACTCGTGTTAAACAAGCCCATACAACTTTTATTTTTCGCTTATAAATCTCTTCACAAAGATCATAAACCCTTTTTTTGTTTAGAGTAAAAGTATCATCCCAAAACTTAATTTCTTTAGCACCAAACCTTTTTACAAGCAATTCCATTTCATCCGCAATCCTCTTAG
>CEQE01107035.1_pt1 | contig 25961 bp, 22 predicted proteins | sample 356201 | NCBI WGS metagenome assembly CEQE01 (sample SAMEA2619970, study PRJEB7988) | marine metagenome | biome: marine biome (ENVO:00000447); feature: mesopelagic zone (ENVO:00000213) & marine oxygen minimum zone (ENVO:01000065); material: "saline water (ENVO:00002010), including plankton...
AAAATGGAACATGGTACTATTACGTAGTGAGTGCCGATTATGGTGAACTTGGCGAGTCAGAATTCTCAAATGAAGCATTTGCCATGCCTGCTGAATGGGTCTATATGGATCTTTCAGACGGCGCTGCGGTTTCGGGTTTTACCGATACTATTTGGGTTGATCTAGAAAATGCATCTGATGTGGGTGATATAAACATTACTATTGAGGATGCACCGGATAACTTGACAGCTGAAGATGTGGTTACAACTGATAGAACTACTGGATACACTGCTGTCTTCAGCGATCAGACTTCCGGAGAGGTCGCCATTTATTTGCAGCAAGATGGTGATCCGATTTCCCCAGGAGAAGGCGCAATTTGTGGAATCGTTTATCGGGCTGCAGCTACAACATTTACCCCTGTATCCCTTGAATTTTCAAGTGCAGTTGCTCAAAGCCCTGATGGTACGATGTATATGGTTGATAGCGATGGTGGAACCTTTTTGATTTCAGTGGAAACTCAATACTGCTTTATGGGAAGTGGTTTTGCAGACCCCGGTAACCAAGGAATCATTAATCTTAGTTTGTCTAATACACTGCCGGTTTATGGTTTTGAAATCGTAATCATGGATGATCCTGATGTGTTGACAGGCATCAGCATAGCAGCAACGGAAAGAATCCCAAGCACCATTTCTGTTGCTGGATTTGAATCCAATGGTATGTTTACCATTTCTGCCGTTGGTTTTGCAGGAGATGCTATAGAACCGGGATCTGGTACAATTGCCGCTATTACATTCTTAGTCGATTCAGATGCCGATGTTGAGACAGTTGTGGACCTGGATTATGCATCTTATGAATTCTGGGATATAGCAAATAACGAAATGGTAACAAATGTAACGGCTGGCCAATTTGCAGTAGGAACGCCTGAAGCTCTTTTCTCGATTTCTGGTGGAATGAGCGAAGATGGTACGTTCAATATTGATCTTGCTAACAGTGTTAATGTTTACGGAATTCAACTCTTTATTGATGATGTTCCCAATTGGATAACGGCTATTAATGTACAAGAGACTGACCGGATTCCGGCTGGTTCCTCTGTCAACTGGAGTGATGTTGGTGGAGATTTAAACATTCTTATGTTTAACGGAAATCTTATCCCAATTGAAAGTGGAGATGGTCCTATCTTTGAAGTCACGGTACAGGTTTCCTCTCAAGCTGAAGGAATGGTTTCCTTAAACTTTACTCAGGCACTTGCCTCTGACATTGAAGGTGATCCTTCTGTAATATATGCCTTTGGTGCGAGCGGATGGCTAACAATTGACGGCCTCGACATTGAAACAGAAGCAGAATTAATTATTCCCGATGATTTTCTACTTCATCAGAATTATCCTAATCCCTTTAATCCTGTGACAACCATTCAATTCGACTTACCGAAGGCAGGTGATGTTAAGGTAAGAGTTCTGAATATTCTCGGACAGGAAGTTGCCACTTTGGTAAATTCCTATCAGCCGGCAGGTATTTACCGTATTAACTGGGATGGCCGGGACCAATTTGGATCCCAGGTGAACAGTGGTGTATATTTATATCAGATCAGGTCCAATGACTTTTTTGATACAAAGAAAATGATTCTGATTAAGTAAAACTGATAAAACATAATTGTTTAAAAAAGGGCAGTTCAAACTGCCCTTTTTTTATAACTTGGATTCAAGAAAAGAAAACTATCATCATTCAAACAATAATCGTTTAAATTCGGCGGCTTTTTAATTAGGATCCTTAAAGATTTTGCTTTATCCAGGTGGGGGAATTGCCCCCCAATCGTACCTTTTCGGTACGAGCGGGGTAGACTTCTGCCCGATGAAGTGTTTTATGCCCAGGTGGCGGAATTGGTAGACGCGCTAGCCTTAGGAGCTAGTATCCTGCTGGATGTGGAGGTTCAAGTCCTCTCCTGGGCACATTTTAATAAAAAAACAACTTTTCTCTTTGTTCAAAAAGAATATGCTATTGTAAATTTCCAGTCTTGATTAAGCAAAGATAACCTCAATAAAACTCAATGAACGAACCAGCAGAAAATAAATCAGCACTGCGAGTCATCGTTCATTCGTTTTTTGTCATACCATTTCTGATTGCAGCATTTGGTGTTCTTGTCTTTTTTCTCTGGCAACTGCTGACCTACGAACCCAAGACTGCAGAAGAATATCTTACAGATGTAAAGATTGGCGGTGCAACAAAACGATGGCAGGCCGCTTATGAACTGGCAAGAATTTTAGCGAAACCGGAAAAAGTACCGAAAAGTGACCGATTTGTGAATGAAATGATTACTACCTTTGAATGGGCAAAAAGATACGATCCTGATCCAAGAGTTAGAAGATACCTGATTTCCGCAATGGGTGTTACCCGAGATGAACGTTTTTCTCCGGTGATCAAAAGTGTCATAGATGATAGCAATGAGGATATTTTATCAGCCGTTGCATCTGCATTGGGTCTTATTGGAAACCTGGAAGATGCAGGTGTCTTATCTGAACTTTCCCGTCACGAATCGCCGTCAGTTCGATTTGAAGCAATGGTTGCCCTGGGGAATTTGAAGCATGAAAAAACAGTAGAATATTTAAAAATAGGTTTAAATGATACAGAGCCGAAGGTCCAATGGGTTTCAGCCATATCCCTTGCCAATCTGGGTGATGGTTCAGGGCGAAATATTTTACAGTTAATTCTAGATAAAAATTATATGGTGAAACAAGAATTTGTGAATAATTTCCAGCGGTCTCAAATGATGATTATTGCCATTAATTCCGCAGCATCCCTGGAGGACCTGTTGCTGAATCAGTCAATCCAGAAACTGAGTAAAGACAATTTTGATTTGAAAGTGAGAAATGCTGCCATTCATTATATGAAATCATTGAACAATTAGTAAATGACTGAAAAAGAAACACAAGAAAAAGAAGAACAATTAGTTGAAAAACCTCAGGAGAAAGAGGTAACAGCAAGTATCGGAGCAGGATCAGTACCGGAAAAGGTTTCACGCCGATCGTTTTTTTCGTGGCTTACAATAGCATGGATTGCCTTTGCGGCGGCCACAGGCGGATTTTTCACCATGATATTGCGGTTTATGTTTCCGAATGTATTGTTTGAACCACCGCAATCTTTTAAGATTGGTATTCCCGATGATTATCAGGTTGGTCAGGTGGACCTTAAATGGAAGCATAAACATGGTATTTGGGTTGTCCGTACAGCTGAATATCTGTATGCACTTTCAACAACATGTACACACCTGGGTTGTACCCCAAACTGGCTGGAAAATGAACAGAAGTTTAAATGTCCCTGCCATGGGAGCGGATTTAGAAAAACAGGTATAAATTTTGAAGGACCAGCTCCGCGGCCACTTGAAAGATTTCGAATTTTATTGGCAGATGATGGTCAGATACTGGTAGATAAAACAAAAAAATTTCAATATGAAAAAGATCAGTGGTCTGATCCTGAATCATTTCTACTTGCTTAAAATGGGATAAATTATGAGTGATAAGAAAAAACCAAGTATATTTGAACGAATGGGCGAAAGTCAGGTTTGGAAATCCATAATCAGATCGGGTGTTCCACGAACGCGCAGACAGAGAATGATGTCTGTCTTAAACTCAGTATTTCTTCATCTTCATCCTGTACGTCTACCGAGACATGCAGTTAAGCTGAAATTTACCTGGTGCATGGGAGGGCTATCTTTTTTTCTGTTTTTGGTTTTGACCATATCTGGCATTTTATTAATGTTTTATTACAGACCCACAGTGGAATATGCTTACACAGATATTATTGATTTAGGTGAACAGGTTCCCTTGGGAATAATGCGGGAAATCCATAGGTGGGGAGCTCATGCTATGGTGATAACTGTCTGGCTGCACATGTTTAGAGTGTTCATGACCGGCTCCTACAAACCGCCTAGGGAATTTAACTGGGCTATTGGTGTTTTACTTTTAACCTTAACCCTTCTGTTAAGTTTTACGGGATATTTATTACCGTGGGATCAATTAGCCATCTGGGCGATTACGGTTGGATCCAATATGGCAAGAGCCACACCTTTCCTTGGTCATGAAGGACCGGGTGCTGCATTGCTTAGATTGGGTGATGTCAGTTTTGTTCACATGGGAAGTGATGTAAAGTTTGCTCTTTTGGGAGGCAGATTTGTAGGAGAAGCAGCCCTTTTAAGATTTTATGTTCTTCATTGTATTGGGCTGCCGTTTATAATTATGATTTTGATGGCAGTTCACTTTTGGCGCGTAAGAAAAGACGGAGGAATATCCGGACCTACCTAAAATTCCTGATTCAATCAATTAAAATAAAATGGAAACTTTCAAACATATTATAAATGAATTAACACGTCCTACAATTATGTTGACTGTAGGAATGCTTTCATTTCTCTTTTTCTTTCCGCCCAATGACTGGTTTGGAAAATGGAATAAACGGTTAAGACTCAATTTCCTGTGGACAAAGAAAGGGTTTGCATTGGTAATGATATCCATGGTGGGGTTTTTCCTTTATGGAATAACCGATGAAAATTTCAAACTCATCATTGCAAAACCGGATAATGTACCCATTATTGGACTCATTTTTTTTGTGTTCATATTCCTTTGGATAGCAATGAGTCAGGCATTGAAGAACGATGCACTCATTGAATCCGGGGAGAAACCCGAAGAATATAACGAACCGGATGATAAAGTACTGGTCTGGCCCGATTTAGTATATGTGGAATTTATTTCATTCATTTTATTAATGGTCGTATTGCTGGTCTGGTCCATTGGGCTTGAGGCGCCGTTGGAAGGTCCAGCAAATCCAGCCGACTCACCCAACCCCTCAAAAGCTCCTTGGTACTTTCTTGGATTGCAGGAAATGCTTGTCTATTTTGATCCGTGGCTTGCGGGAGTTGTTTTTCCAACATTGATCATTATAGGTCTCATGGCAATTCCTTATATTGATATCAATAAAGAAGGTTCAGGATACTTTAGTTTTAATAACAGGAGAATGGCGATTCCCATTTTTTTATTCGGGTGGATGATTCTGTGGGTGGCATTGATTGTGATTGGTACATTTTTGCGGGGACCAAACTGGAACTTTTTTGGTCCATTTGAATACTGGGACGTTCACAAACTGGAACCGCTGACCAATATCAATCTTTCAGAAATTATTTTCATTAAATGGTTTAATACCGGATTACCGAAGAATATTATGGTAAGGGAAGTTTTCGGTTTTTTGGTTGTTATCGGCTATTTTTTACTTATCCCACCGTTACTTGCAAAAACAATATTTAAAGAATTGCATCAGAAATTAGGGAATTTCAAATTTGGTGTTTTTATTTTCTTACTGCTTTGTATGTTGTCTCTTCCCATTAAGATGTACCTGCGCTGGATATTAAACCTGAAATATATTATAGCAATCCCTGAATTTTTCTTCAACATTTAGCCGCGGATTTGCTCAGATGAAAGCAGATTTTATAAAGAAAACAGAAACTTGTTTACGATCGAATGGTAACGAAAATATTCCTATAAAAATAAGTTACAATCCGCGTCTATCAGCGGCTAAATAAATGGCAAAACAGGAAAGATATTACGATATACTAAAACTGAATAAACTGTTTGGGTTATCTAGCATTGTCTTTTTATTGCTTTTGATCTGGACATTCGCTGACGATTATGACCGGAGCTGGAAAGATTATCAGAGAGAATTTCGCAAATTAGAAACTGAAATGATCTCAGGTTTTTACGAAGATGAAAAGGTGAGTTTAGAAGTTCAGGAAGATTATCAAGAAGCGCTTGCTGCTTTGAAGAATAGTGAAAGAGAACTTGTCGAAAAAGAAGGTGATTATAAAGTTTTACAAAAGCAGTTACAGGAAATAGAAGCGGTGTATTATAAAACGGAGCAGAATTTATCCTTCGTAAAAGCTAAAATGGATGCGGCTAAATACGAATATGAAGAGGCGCTTGGTAGAGGTCATGGTGATGTTGAACTGGCAAAAGTAGTACTGGACCAATTAGATATTGACGTCCATCAGATAAAACTTGAGTTAGAGGAAGTTGAACGGCAACTGGGTAAGCAAAAGAAAATTAACCAGCTATTTACAAAAAATATGGATGAATCAAGGAAGAAGGTATCGGAGTTAAACCGTCAGTTAAATCTTTACACAAGGAAATTGAAGAAAATTGATCCTGCTTCCATGAGCATTGGAAATAAAGCTGCTGATTTGGTAAGGGATCTTCCTGCTCTTGATTTCCTGAATCCTTATTATAAAGTTGAACAAATCGTTATTAAAGATATTACAGATGATATCGTTTTTATGCAGGTACCTAAAGTAGACCGTTGTGTTACATGCCATCTTGGAATAGACAGGGCTGAATTCGAGGATTATCCTCAGCCGTTTAGGACGCATCCAAATCTTGAGCTTTATCTTTCATCCGGCTCCTCTCATCCAATCAATGATTTTGGTTGCACCGGGTGCCATGGAGGAAGGGGAAGAGGGACAGATTTCATTACCGCGGCTCACACACCTGCCACAGAACGTCAAGAGGAAGAATGGATTGAAAAATACAGCTGGCAAGAAATGGAGTTTTGGTCAACACCCATGTATTCGCTTAATTATACCGAAGCGGGCTGTGTAAAATGTCACGTTTCGGAAGTAAGAATTAAGGAAGCGGATAAGCTTAATAAAGGACTGGCGTTAATTGAAAAAGCAGGATGTTTCGGCTGCCATTTAATAGATAGACTGGATGGCAGGGAGGAAGTAGGTCCTGATCTAACTCATCTTGCAAGTAAGACGACCAAAGAATGGACTTATCTATGGATTAAAGATCCAAAATCATTCCGGCACAATACATGGATGCCGAGATTTTTTAACCTTTTAAACAACAGTTCAGAAAAGGACGCCAAACGGACTGAACAAGAAATCCATTCTATTGTAAATTATCTTTTTGAGCAGAGTACACCTTATGAAATGACTTCTCTGCCAAGAAGAGGAAGTATTAAAAGAGGTGAAGATTTATTTAACAATGTGGGATGCCGTGGATGTCACATTGTGCAGGAGGAACCCGACGAAGTTGAAACAACACTGAAAACACTCAGGCAGCAGCACGGTCCAAATCTGACAGGACTTAAAACGAAAACGACTACTCAATGGGTTTACAACTGGATTAAGAATCCAAACAGCTTTTATGATGATTCCCGTATGCCCAATTTACGCCTTTCAGATATGGAAGCTGTTGATATTGCGGCGTACCTGACAAGCATGAAAAATGAAGAGTTTATTCAGCAGGATATTCCCGAAGTAAACAAAGATGAAATTGACAACATTACCATGCAGTTTCTGCTGAAAATGAATTCAGAAATGGATGCAAAAAAGAAACTTCAGAATATGAATCTGGAAGGAAAACTGCTTTATACCGGTGAAAAACTTATCCGTCATTACGGATGTTTCGGCTGTCACAACATTCCCGGTTTTGAAAAAGATAAGCCCGTTGGAACAGAATTAACCGAAGAAGGCAGTAAACCGATTGAAAAACTGGATTTCGGATTTATCCCTATAGATCATACAAGACAGGCATGGTTCACACATAAACTGCTGCATCCAAGAAGTTTTGATAAAGATAAAGTCCGCTCAACGTATGATAAATTGAGGATGCCAAATTTTGATTTTACTGAGGATGAAATAGAAGCAATTGTTACTGTGCTTTTGGGATTTACAAAAGAATCATCAATTCATAAGGATATGACCCCCCAAACGGTTTTTGTTGAAAAGGGACAATGGCTTGTGAACGAATTTAATTGTCAGGGATGCCACATTATTGAAGATGAAGGCGGCGATATTGCAGACATCATTGGGCTACCTGAGTTTTCTCCACCAAACCTGAATACGGAAGGATTAAAAGTACAGCCAGACTGGCTGCTGGAATTTTTCAAGTATCCCATTACTATCCGGCCGAATCTGCGGGTAAGAATGCCGTCATTCAATTTTACTGACGAAGATTGGAATTCGATCATACAATATTTCCAATACAGGGATAAGCACTTTATCCCATACGAATCACCTCATACTTTTGACAAAAAATCTATTGCATTCAAAGCAGGTGAAAAACTTCAGGAAATGGGTGAATGTAAAAAATGCCATTTCTACGGAACTCAATTTCCCACGCAAACAGCAGAAACATGGGCGCCGAATTTAGCCATGTCAAAAGAGCGGCTCCGATCAGATTGGATTGTCGAATGGTTCCGTGATCCACAGGTTATTATGCCGGGAACAAAAATGCCAAAACCGTATATTCCAACGGCGGATGATGTTGCAATTCCCGAAGCTATATCTCTTTTTGGTAAAGAAATCGTTGCATTAGACGGGGACGAGGAAGCAATGCTGGAGGGGTTAACAGAATATACTTTGTCTATTAAGGGGAAAAAAGATATTACAAAGGAACTTAAAGACTTTTTTGATAAAAATGGCTACGACTTTATAATTCCCAAGGAAGAGGAAGAAGAATATGATGAGTGGGAAGATTGGTAAAATGTTAAATAGGAGGAAAAAATGAAACATAAGAGTATTTTAATTGCGTTATATGTTTTGCTGCAAACATCTAGTTTTCTGCTTGCGGGAGACGGCTCTATTACAGGGACAGTGAAATTTGATGGCGAAATGCCTGAAATGAAACCCATCAGAATGGGCGCTGATCCAATTTGCAATATGAAACACGAAGTTCCGGCAAGAACCGAATGGTTTGTTGCCGGTCCAAATGGTAAGATGCAAAATGTATTTGTTTACATAAAAGAAGGTCTTGAAGGAAAGAATTACCCAGCTCCTGAAACAGCGGTCACCATTGATCAGATTGGCTGTATTTATAAACCCCATGTTTTAGGGGTAAGAGTCGGGCAGGCACTTGACATATTAAACAGTGATGGTACGCTACACAATGTACACGCCTTACCGAAGGAAAAAGGGAATAAAGAATTCAATGAAGCCATGCCCGCAGCGAGAAAGAAAATAACGAAATCGTTTAATACACCAGAGGTTATGGTGAAGGTAAAATGCGATGTACATCCTTGGATGGGTGCATTTATTGGAGTTTTGGACCATCCCTGTTTTGCTGTTACAGATGATAGTGGAAAATATACTCTTGATGATTTACCACCCGGCACATACACCGTGGAAGCGTGGCATGAAAAAATTCCCGCTCAGACTGCAACAGTCACAATAGAAGGAGACGAATCAGTAACACTGGATTTTATTTTCAAAAAGCCGGAAAAAAAGAAGGACTAACAACTGAAGAAAATCTAAATTTTTTTTCATTTATAAAAAAAGGAGTTTTTTGTCGGAAAATACACCTGAAAATCAATTCCTTGAATTAAAAATAATTTCAATATAAATTTCCCCCGAATGATAAAATATTTTAAATACTTTACGACAATCACCTCTTTTCTCACCGTTGCTTTCATAATCGCAATACTTTTTCAAAAATCCTATGCTATTCCTGCTTTTGCACGGAAATATAATAAACCATGCCAAACCTGCCATGTATCTGAGCCAAAGCTCAATGAATTTGGAGAACTATTTCGTGCCAACGGGTTCCAGCTTCCCGGTACTATAGAAGATACGCCTCCATGGACTTGGACGAGGTTCATGATGGCGGGGATGCTTCATGAGATGTTTGTGGACAGGATTATTGAAAGCAATATGGCTGCTACTCCCCCGCCGGGACTCCCGCCGGGAGATCAGTATCATGTTAGATCCTTTCGTGATGCTGGAGGTCACCTTTGGTTTGGCGGTACATTTGGGAAAAACCTTTCGTTCATGACATCGTTAGGGATCGAACAGGAACTGGCAGTGGAGTCAGGGCGGTTTGGATCTCCATCTCATGCTCATTGGGATTTCGCATTTTTTCAGTATAACAATATTTTCAATTCAGGTACAGGTGTTGCAAATATCAAGTTTGGTTCATTTGAATTAGAATTGCCATTCTCAAACCTAAGGCGGTTGAGTTCTGCCCTTGCTCCTTATGAGGTGTATAATATTCGCGGCGTTAAGGGATCATTCAGGTTGTCATCACCCCAGGTTGGTACGGCATTAAACGGTATAGTACACAAAGGGTTGCACGCAGTCCGTTACGAATTTGCACTGGTTAATGGTACCAATGGACATTTTGACAGCAATGTGGAATTTGATTACTACGGCCGCGTCGCTGTCTCGAGGATCCTGGACGGGTTCATTAAACATGTGCGGGTTGGCGGGTTGTATTATTCCGGTGTTCAGAATCTGCGGGATCTTCCCGGTAATCCATATCCTACTGAAGACATGATTGATTATTGGGATATAAATGTGCACAATGAGCCAGATAATAGTAAATTTTATCGGTGGGGAGTGGATGCTTCTGTTGATGTTGAATTAGTCGGATACCCTATTAACCTTTATGGTCAATACCTTGTTGGACACGATGATGATATTGATATGACAAATTTGAACTTGCCCTATTTTGGCGAGGGTGAAGGCGGTGGACATGATCACTTGGTGAGGAGTGCAAGTTCTCTCACATGGTTGGTGCGCCCGTTCGATTTTACCGGTGGTTTTGTTGGTGCAGATGTTGTGATTATTCCATCAAAACTTTATTTTATAAGTCGGTATGATTGGGTGGACATTCAGAATCAATGGGCGGATCCGGTTAATGGAGGGTATATCAGAGACTATGGATCTTCAACTTGGGAATATGGTGATTTCAATAATGATGGAGAACCAGACGAGTGGTCATTTGGGGACCCCATGCCAAATGATATGACCGATGCTCAGACGGTTTACTCCCGGTACGTAGTAGGATTCCGGTGGCATCTCCTCCAACCAATCACCTTAGTTTATGAATATGGTTCTCAGGATAATCTCTTCGGGTTTCCGGAGCCAACACCGGATATGTATAACCCTGATTGGGTCGCCGGTATGGGGCGTACGGTGAATGTAGATTCCGATTGGCATATGTTTATGGTTATGTTCGCTTTTTAATTCATGAAATTGCAAATCCAGATACTCATTTTACTTTTATTTTCTGTTGCCCTCTTTGCCGGAAACGAAGACCCGGTGAATAAAGGAAAAAGAATTTATGAGCGGAGTTGTGTGGTGTGTCACGGTATATCCGGTAAAGGTGATGGTGTGGTAGCCGGAAACCTCACGGTGAAACCCCGTAATTTTACAGACGGAAAATTTAAAGTCCGTTCCACTACCACTGGACATGTCCCTCTTGATACAGATCTTTATCGCACCATCAGTCACGGTATGGGAGCGGATAATGCCATGCCGGCTTGGGCAAGCATGAGGACTGAGGATAAAGAGGCAGTCATTCAATACATTAAAACATTTGCCCCCAAATATTTTGCCCGGCAGGATAGAGTTCGGGTTATTCCAACACCACCCAGAAAGATCAGTTCTGCTGAAAGTATAGCCGCCGGAAAGCAGTGGTACATAGATATAGAATGCTCGAAATGTCACGGGATTGGAGGTCATGGCGATGGACCCAGTACCCCAACCCTCAAGGACGCCTGGGGTGAAAAAATAGTTCCTCCTGACCTGTCGAAACCGTGGTTATTTATCGCCGGCTCAGAATCAGAAGATATCTACCGTACATTATCAACGGGCTTAACCGGCAGTGCCATGCCGGCCTTGGAAGGAACGTTAAACGAGGATCAGACTTGGGATCTGGTGAACTTTTTAATGCATGAATTTATTGAACCCGGTAACCGGGCACCGCGATAACAACCAAATGAAAGGAATGAAAAAATGAAAAAAGTACTAACTCTATTAACAATAATCATGATGGTATCATTTACCTTCATGGCTTGTGCTGCAGATGATGATGGAGATGCCTTCTCGGCTGAAATACATGCCAGTATTATGTTTATGGAAATGAATAACATGCCATATGTTGCTGAAGACAGTACAGGGATGATCATGGGCTATCTCTGGCAGGGAGAAACCTGGAGTGCTGCTAGGGACGCTGGCCCCATTGCCGACTTCATGTTTCCCCTTTCAGTAAGTGGAGGAGGTGACATTCTTTCTACTGCATCATACGATGAACATGTGGAGGTGAGTGAAACGGGTAATTATTTTCTTGGTGTTTTCGAGACTTCAGGCATGGATTACAGTACAGCGGTCTACACAATCGGCTTCTACAATGCTGATTCTACCAACAATATTGATATGATGATGGGTAGCGCTATCCCTGTCACTGAATCTGGCGATGTGGAATTGGGGCAGATGATGGCAATGAAATGAAAATGAGTATGCCTTAGGAAAATTACTGAATAAGAAAAGTTCAGTGTTAAAAATATATTTTGGTAGAAATAAAAAGAGGATTTTTTACCTTATTCCAATTGAAATATTTGGAGCAATCATGAAACCGAAAATTGCCTTTGTTAAAAGCTTAGTTTTTGGATTATGGATTTTCTCTTGGTTAAGTGCCGGAGGCACCATCACAGGTACGGTTACTTACGAGGGAAAAGTCCCAAAATTGAAAAAGTTTGATATGACCATCGAGCCGGTGTGTGCATTGAAGCACGAAAAGGACCCTGAAAGTTATCCTGCAAGATCTGAAGCGCTGGTATTAGGAGAAGGAAACACCATGGGAAATATTTTCGTCCAGGTCATAAGCGGGCTGCCGGAAAAAGAGTGGAAAATCCCCGAAGAACCGGTTGTAATTAATCAGGAAGGTTGTCAATATAAACCCCATGTGAGTGCCTTGATGCTGGGTCAGCCACTGAAGTTTTTGAACTCTGATGGAATATTGCACAACCTTCATGCGTTTCCGGAAGAAAATTTCGAGTTCAATGTAACCATGCCCAAATTTTTGAAAGAGATGGAAAGGACTTTTGAATACGCAGAAGAAATGTTCCCCATTAAGTGTGATGTCCATCCCTGGATGGGCGGATTCATTGCTGTCCTGATGCATCCTTTTTATGATGTGACAGAAAAGGATGGTGTTTTTACAATTTCAGGATTGGATTCAGGAACCTACGAAATTGAAGCATGGCACGAAAAATTAGGGAGCCACACGGAAACGGTGACTATTGATGGCGACGAGACGAAGAAGGTAGATTTCACATTCTCAAGACAGAAAAAGAAATAGCGGAATCGGCCGGTTAACGCATCAGTAAACAAGACGGTCCGTAGGAGGATAAGAAAATGGCTGAAGAAATAGCCAAACACGAATCAACCGCCAAAGAAGAGCATCACGAAGAGTTAGGCTGGTGGCGCAAGTACATTTTTTCCACCGACCATAAGGTTATTGGAATCCAATATGGGATCACCGCGCTGGCATTCCTCCTGCTGGGTTTTATGTTAATGGCACTCATGAGGTGGTCGTTAGCCTTTCCGGATGAACCCGGTCCATGGTGGATCTTCATTTCTGGATTTACCATCATGGGAATTGTGGTATTCCTCATCGGCGGCATAAAACGTCCGTACATCAGTTTGAGTGGATTTATATTTCTCGGGATTGCCGGACTGGTCTGGTTTTTCACGACACAGGAGTCTATGCTGCCGGTAGGTACCATGCTGCCGGAGTTTTACAATTCCCTCGGCGCCATGCACGGCACGATCATGATATTTCTGGGTGTTGTCCCGCTGGCTGTGGGAGCGTTCGGTAATTATGTTCTGCCACTGCAGATTGGGGCTCCGGACATGTCCTTTCCCAGGATTAATATGGCGAGTTACTGGATCTTTTTTGTAGGCGGTGTCCTCATGCTGTTGAGTTTCTTCTTACCTGGGGGAGCAGCTCAGTCTGGCTGGACTTCCTACCCACCCCTGGCGGTTATCCAGCCGGGGCAGACAGTGTGGCTGATTGCCATGGTATTCGTCATTACATCGTCCTTACTGGGTGCTATAAATTTTATTGTAACTACTGTACAGTTAAGAGCAAAAGGGATGACCTGGATGCGGCTCCCCTTTTTCGTATGGACACAGCTTATTACAGCTTTCCTGCTTCTTCTGGCTTTTCCGCCATTGGAAGTGGGAGCTATTTTTCAGCTTTTGGATCGAGTTTTGGGGACCAGTTTTTATATGACCAGTGGCATGGTTATAGGGGGAGACGTCGTAGATATTGCAGGCGGCGGAAACGCCTTGTTATGGCAGCATCTTTTCTGGTTTCTCGCTCATCCGGAGGTTTACGTGTTAATCTTACCAGCAATTGGTATCGTGGCTGAAATTGTTACAAACAACACCAGAAAACCCCTTTGGGGATACAAAGCGATGGTTTATTCCCTATTTTTCATCGGATTTATGTCATTTACTGTTTATGCCCATCATATGTACATGACTGGCATGGGATCAAGTGTTGCTACCTGGTTTCAGACCACGACTATGATTATTTCAATCCCGTCTGTCATATTTCTTGCGGTGATGGTTTTTACCCTTTGGGGCGGATCTGTTCGATTCAATGTTCCTATGCTGTTCGCCCTGGCGTGGATTCCCATGTTTGGAATTGGCGGACTTACGGGCCTACCCTTGGGACTGGCTCCACCTGATATTCACCTGCATGACACCTACTATGTGATTGGACACTTTCATTATGTGGTGGCTCCCGGTACTATCATAGCCCTTTTCGCGGGGATCTACTACTGGTTCCCAAAAATGACCGGGAAAAAATTGAACGACGCGTTGGGTAAGGTTCATTTCTGGGGAACTCTCGTAGGGATGAATCTTGCTTTTGGGCCAATGATCATTCAGGGAATGGCGGGTGTTTCCAGAAGATTATACGATGGAGGTTTGCAGTATGACCATGCTCAACCTGTTCTTTTTCTGAATGAATGGATGTCGTGGGGCGCTTGGATCATAGGCATTTTCCAGGTAGCTTTTATAGTCAATTTATTCCTGACGCTGAAAAAGGGCGAAAAGGTTTCGGATAATGTATGGGAAGCTACTACTCTAGAGTGGTCTGCTGCACCATCCCCACCTGTTGCTCATGGAAATTTTGCTGCTGTACCGGAGGTCCATCGCTCTGCTTATGAGTATAATGTTCCCGTGAATGGCAGGATTGAAGAGTTTGTCCCACAAAACCAACCGGAAGAACCGGTAGAAGCTGGAGGATAGTAATCTATGGAGATACCCTATACCGTTGACATTCGTGAGGATACCGGTTTAACCAGCCCCAAACTGGGTATCTGGTTGTTCCTCGCTTCGGAGGTGATGCTCTTCGGCGCTCTGTTCTCCTCTTACATTCTGCTTCGCATAAGCTCGACTGCTTGGCCTGTCCAGTCGGAGGAAGTTAATGTGCTGGTTGGAACTGTCAACACCATGGTCCTCATCGCTTCCAGTGTTACTATGGTTATGGCATGGGCGTCTTTAAAAATGAATAACTTCGAAAACTTCCGTGTTTATCTTGCATCCACCATTTTTCTTGCTCTTGTATTCCTGATCATAAAGATTTTCTGGGAGTACATCCCCAAGTTTCAACATCACCACTATCCTTCAACCAATAATTTTTATGCGCTTTATTTCACCATGACGGGCCTGCACGCGCTCCATGTTCTGGGGGTATTATCGTTAACGCCTATTTCCTGATCCCCGGCGCTAAAATGTGGAAAACGAATCGGAAACAGTTTGAGAACCGGATAGAAATCGCCGGGCTTTACTGGCATTTTGTCGATCTGGTATGGATATTCCTGTTTCCCACTATTTATTTGTTATAGGAGAAGATATGAACTCAACAACAGTTGAAGAAGTAAAAAAACATACTTGGATCTACTTTACAGTTTTTGGAGGACTAGCTATGCTTACAGTACTCACTGTTGCTGTGGCATCTCTGGAAATGGCAGTGGGGCTCGGAGTTACAGTAGCCATGATTATTGCGGGTTTAAAAGGGTCCCTGGTGGCAAGCTTTTTTATGCACCTGATCTCAGAAAAGCGTGTCATTTTGGTAGTCTTGATATTTACATTTATCTTTTTTGTGTTATTGATAGCATTTCCCCTTACTGATTTCCTGGATAATGTAGGAATGCCTAATGTCCCTTAAAGCGTTTCACATCTTTTTTATTTCTGTATCCACTCTATTTGCCATCTGGTTTGGAGTGTGGAGTTTGAGTTCTTATTTTAGCGGAGCGGACAATGGTATGCTACTGGTACTGGCAATATTTTCTTTTATCGTTGCCGGCGTTCTAATAGTTTATGGTATCAAAGTATTTCAAAAGCTCAAAAAGCTATGAGGATTGTATGATAACCAGGGAAACACAAATTCATTGGTCTATCTTTTTGCTCATGGCAATAGTTTTTTCCCCAGCCATAGGTTCCGCCTGTGCTGTCTGTTTTGGTAATGCAGAGTCAGCCATGGTTCAGGGGGTAAACCTGGCAATCATTTCACTGATGGGTGTGACGGGGAGTGTTCTGGGGGCAATTGTCGCCTTTGCTTTACGTATGAAGAGAAGGTCTAAACTGCTGGAAAGACATAAGGGAAATGGTCAAGCGATTAAATCAAAAGAGTTAAAAGGAGGGTGGTTTTAAATGGATGACTACGGACTATGGCTACCTAAAAGTGCTTCCACATTTGCCCATGAGATTGATACTGCCATCAATATAGTTCATATTTTGATGGTGGTTATGTTTATTGTATGGGGGATATTTTTCGTTTATTTTCTTGCAAAATTCCGGGAAAAATCTAATCAATCGGTGAATTCCAAAGGATTTCCTAAAACGATCGTACCCGTATCCATGATCGCTTTTGTAGCCATTTTTGATGTTTATATGCTTATAGGTCACGATAGTCCATTCTGGCATCATCTCAAAACCGATTTTCCCCCTGCGGAAGAGTCCACTGTGGTGCGGGTTGTGGGTCAACAGTTTGCGTGGAATATCCACTATCCGGGTGAAGATGGTGTCTTCGGTAAGACCGATCCTTACCTTGTGGATGAACAGGCAAATCCCCTGGGCCTGGATTCTGATGATCCTGCTGCACTGGATGATATTACTACCGTAGGTCAGCTCCGTATTCCTGTTAATAAACCGGCTATTATCCATCTGACCACAAAAGATGTGATTCACAGTTTTTCTCTACCCATAATGCGGGTTAAGCAGGACGCCATCCCAGGGATGAGGATTCCGTTCTGGTTTGTACCCACCCGAACAGGTGACTGGCAGATTGCCTGCGCTCAGTTATGCGGAAACAGTCACTTCAAAATGAAAGGGATTTTTAAAGTTCAGACTGAGGATGATTTTAACTCGTGGCTGGCTGATCAGGATCCTAACCTGGGTGAAGAAGGAGAGGAAGTCTGGTAATTTTTTATTTTTTTAATTTTGATTTATGAACCTGGGAGGAGATTTAAAATTTTAATCTACAATTAGGACTGTTAATTAAATGTGGCTGCGTCGATTCTCTAAATTCACTTGTTTATCAACACTTCTACTGATTTTTGTGGGAGGAATGGTAACAAGTACCGGTTCAGGGCTCGCAGTCCCTGATTGGCCTAATACATACGGCTATTTCATGTTTTCCTTTCCCCCGTCACAAATGGTAGGTGGAATATTTTATGAACACACTCACCGATTGGTTGCTTCATTTGTGGGACTTTTGACCGTTATTCTGGCATTTTGGCTGTGGAGAAGTGAATCGCGAAAGTGGGTTAAGCGAATGGGATGGTCAGCTTTATTGGCTGTCGTGCTTCAGGGAATGCTCGGTGGATTAACCGTTCTTTATTTTCTTCCAACGGCTGTTTCAATGTCACACGGAATTCTCGCTCAAACGTTTTTCTGCATCACCATCTGTATTGCTTATGTTTTATCTAAAGAATGGTCTGAAAGGAAGAATTCAATTGATCTGCCTCAAAACAGAAAACTTTTCCACTGGTCGCTATTTACTGTTGGTTTGATCTATTTGCAGTTGATTTTAGGCGCTCTCATGCGCCACACCGGTTCGGGACTTGCGCTCATGGATTTCCCCCTATTCGCCGGTAATCTTCTGCCAATCTTCAGTCAGGAAACTCTGATGACCGTAAACAGCCAGCGGTTTGAGTCGGGATTGAACCCTGTAACGATGTCTCAGGTTGTGATTCATGTCCTACACAGGTTAGCGGCAATGGGAGTTTCTGCTGGAATTATCGGATTAATCGTGAACGCAGTTCGTTCATTTAGAACAAATCGTAAGATATGGGTTCTTCCAATTGTGTTGGCAATACTGCTCGGACTTCAACTGACTCTCGCTGCATTTGTCATTTGGTCCGTCCGCTCACCTTTAATTACAACACTTCACGTCTGGACAGGTGCCCTCATGCTGGGGACTTCCGTTTTTCTGACACTGCGCTGCTATCGTTTGATGGTGCTCCCACAAGAGAGAAGTATGCTGTCATTTACCGAAGCAGGGATTGGTTTTAACAGAATAAAAATGAAATTGGTGAGTTACAAAGAATTGACCAAGCCCAATATCAATCTTTTGGTACTGGTTGCCACGTTCATCGGTTTTTATCTCGGACTTGTGGATAAGGGTGAATCCCTTGTGAGTCACGGATGGCTTCTGTTTCATACTCTTTTTGGAACGGCTTGCGTATCAGGTGGTGTGGCTGCTCTGAATGAATTTATTGAGCGGAAACTGGACGGAAAAATGAACCGGACGAAATCCAGGCCGCTGCCTTCAGGAAAACTAACCGGCAAAGAGGGGTTGATCTTTGGGATGGGTATTTCAGGATTTGGTATTTTGTATCTTTTTCTCACCGTTTCTTTTGCTGTCAGTATTTTGGCACTTCTGACACTTGTCATGTATCTCGGGATTTACACTCCCCTTAAAACACGAACCGTATGGAATACCTTTGTCGGGGCAGTTCCGGGAGCGCTTCCTCCCGTGGGTGGATGGCTTGCGGCTCAGGGAAAACTGGCGCCGGAAGTGTGGATACTCTTTGGAATCTTATTCCTGTGGCAAATGCCCCATTTCTTTTCCATTGCCTGGATTTACAGAGAAGATTATGCCAGAGCAGGATTTAAAATGATTCCCATTAATGATGAGAATGGCCGTTTTACGTCATGGATTATTGTATCTTTTTCGGTGGCGCTTATAGTGTGCAGTTTACTGCTTGCAGCAGCAGGACTTGCCAGTAAAGTATTTCTAATATCATCATCCATTGCAGGACTTATATTTTTATTCGTTGCCTTCAAAACTGCGAATAAGATAAACTCTCAAAAAGCAAAACAACTCCTGATTGCTACTATTTTTTATCTTCCCCTGCTTCTCGTTTTACTTATTGCTGATGTTGTGCTGTTTGGTTAAAACGGACTAATTACTATGGCGCGAAATAAATTTTTATTCGATAAAAAATTCCTGCTGTTTGTTGGATTTGCACTCATTATTCTTCTATCCTTTTTCAAAAATATGGGCAAGGATGAGGTCGCTCAACTTCCCGTCCTTGGAAGACTGACTGATTTTGAACTGATAGATCAAAATGGACAACCGTTTACCAAAGCAGATTTGGATGGTAAGATTTGGATCGCTGATTTTATTTTTACCACCTGTGCGGGTCCGTGCCCTGTGATGATGTCACAGTATACGGAGCTTCAGGATCGGTTTTCCAATTTCAGAAAACTAAATTTGTTATCCATTTCAGTTTATCCGGAATTTGATACGCCACCCGTTTTGAAAGAATACGGAGATCGCTACAAGGCAAATCATGACAAGTGGACATTCCTGACCGGTGACCGGAATGAAATCCACCGCCTCGCTGTGGATGGATTCCAGGTGGGGTCTATCGAGGATCCCGTCTTTCACAGCACGCGGTTTATTCTGGTGGATGATAAAGCACAGATCAGAGGATACTACATTTCCACCGAACTTGAGGATATGCAGAAATTGTGGCGGGATGCTGAAATTCTGGTGAAATCCTGATTGGAATTTCAGAAACAGGTGACTAAAGCAGGACCCAATAACGAACATTTCTGGCTCCGCATTATAACCATTATTTCTATTGTCATTTCAGGTGCTATCGCTTTTTTGATTTTGGGACCGAGACCGGAAGGCATGGAAGGGAAGATTGATGTTTCGTTTCTTCCTACACTTAACGCACTACTGAATGGTATTACAACAGCATTGCTAATCATCGCTTATGCTTTAATTCGAAAAAAGAAAATTCAGCTTCATAAAAGAGTCATGCTTACTGCCTTTGGAACCTCAGCGCTGTTTCTGGTGAGTTATGTCATTTATCACTGGTTTAAAAGCGGACCGAAACTGTACACAGGCGATTGGACTGCGGTTTACTATTTTATTCTTATTACACACATCATTTTAGCGGTACTAATTCTGCCATTGGCTATGATCACACTTTACAGGGGTTGGAATATGATGGTCCGCAAGCATAAGAAGATTGCAAAAATTACACTACCGCTGTGGTTATATGTTTCTGTTACTGGAGTGATTATTTATGGGATGCTATATCTTTAGTCGTTCAGGTTTAACAATTTGATTTATTTTACCCTTAAGTTGTGATGCAGTTCATCCCAAAAGACATTGAGGAATACTGCCTATTGCACTCGGACAAGGAACCAGAAATCTACCAACAGCTGACGGAGGAGACCTACTCTACTATGGCAATTCCCCAAATGCTGTCGGGTCCATTGGTGGGAAATTTTCTGCAACTGGTGATTCGACTCACGAAGGCTAAGAAAGCTTTGGATATTGGTACATTTACGGGCTACAGTGCTCTGAAAATTGCTGAAGCGATGGATGGAGATGGGGTCGTTTACACTTTCGATTTGGAGTCGGATCACGTCAAGTTTGCCAAGCGATATTTTGCAGAGGTGTCTTATGGAAGTCGAATCAATATGTTGGAAGGTGAAGCACTCGAATTACTTAAAACGATTAAGTCGAGTATTGACGTGGCATTTATTGATGCCGATAAGGAGAATTATCTGAACTATTATAAACGATGTATGGAATTGCTCATGCCTGGTGGGGTGATTCTGTTGGACAATGCATTGTGGAGCGGTAGGGCACTCGAGCCGGAAGATCCAAGCTCAAGAGGTGTTGCTGAAACAAATATTTTTATTCAAAGTGATGAGAGGGTAAACAATGTTTTGCTACCGATTCGGGATGGAGTAATGGTGGCTCAGAAGAAATAACAACCGCTAAACACATATATTAAAATTCACTCCCCAATATAACATCTATTAGTAATATTACATCAAACACATCTATAATAGTATCGTGATTAAGATCAGCTGCAGCAAATTGTGAGGGTGTAGGAATTTGGGTACTAAGCATAAAATCAAGAACAAGGAGAATATCAAATACGTCAACCAAACCATCTCCATTAATATCTCCCATCTGGGTAGGTTCGTATATACAGCTTCCATTATTAATTACAATATTTGGATTATAATTGATGGCAGCAGGATCAGTGCATCCTAATAAGTAATATTCAATATCATATTTGGCAGCTAAGAATTGTTGATTTGAAAATCCTTCTAACGGTGTGCAAAAAGGATTATTTGATTCATAACCGAGATTTCGGCAATGCCTTACTGCGCCATCTGCCATAAAATTCATAATTGGAGAAAGATTAACTAACCCATTCTCTACGGTTTCCCAGTAATCATCAATAATCCATTCCTGGCATTCTTCATTCCACAGTTCTTCTAATTCTCTGGTTCCGTAGGTTCGACCCAAAGAATCATGAGCATCGTAGATGTATCCATCCCAATTATTTGTTTCTGAATGCAATACAGGATTTACAAATACTGATAAATCGGTTGAAATATTTGTGTTCACATTTCGTACATTTTGCCATGTACCCAATGTGAGATAGTCACCTGTCTCATTGTCAATTATACGTGACCGCATATCTTCATTTGGAACTGTGCCACATTCGTGGAGTCCTGTAGGATATATACCTTGCCCGATAAAAGTGCAGTAAATCTGACTTAAAGAATCCATCCAAAAATTTGATCGACTCCAATCAAAACCTTCGCAAGGTGCTGCTTCAGTATCACAAATGAGGTCTCCAGTTAAGAGGCATTCTTCACCATCTGGGTCATAATCTACATTACTGCACCCATTATGCTTCCAGACATGGTTAAGATTAAATGTGTGACCTAATTCATGGGGGAGAGTGCTGTAATTATTTATTTCGTCGATATCAGAGTAAACTGAGAAAAATGCATCTTGTCTTATGGAAAGACCCCTGTGAAGGTGACTTCCATAGCTCCCCCTCTGAGCGAATCCATTTAGATTTGAATCGCAATTATCACCAAATCGGTTGAATTGGATGCATTCTGTAACATAAATATTCAAAGCGTTACTAAAATAATTGCTCCAACCCTCATTTGCATCCAGTTCAGGATGTCCAGGCAAGTTATTCAAATCTCTGCTGATAAAATCCTCAAGTTCTTGGAAAGAAATGAGATCGCCCTGTCCCGAATTACATTCTTCAAAAGATAGAATTCTATCATTTTCTCCGGTGCAAGCTCTGTAAAACCGTAGATTTCCGGATGAATATTGCTCATTCAGTATTTTGACTGCTTGATAAGCCAGACATTCACATGTGACTGAATCGGTAACTTCACTACAAAGAGAACGATTGATTTCGCCTTCATCATTGATACCCGGTACATATTCATCAAATTCTTCAATGTAACCCAAACCGTAAACATCATGAAATACAATCGGAATATCATAGAATTCTCTATCATTTCTTAATTCGGTATTTTCGATATATCTGATTCTCTCATCAAGATATCCTTCAGGATAAGACAACTTATCTCTATAATCTTCATCACCGCAGTCTTCTGTGTATAAGGTTTCATCTGCACTGGAGTATTCCAGGCTACAGTTAAATTCACAGCAGTCTAATGATCCATCTTCACAGCCGGTAGCAGAGGAATCATAATTATCAGCATAAAAGATTGCACAGCCAACACTATCTTGGCTGAATAATGGCTGCACAACACTTGTAATAAATAAAAGGTGCGAGAAAATGAATCGTATAAACTGTTTTTTAGGTTTTGGCATAATTAATATCCTTATTCTAAAGATCGATTTAAAGAGATTACACTCAACAAATTCTAAAGTCAAAGAAAAGTCGATTGATTCAAATTTTTTGGTTTAGAAAAAAATATAGGACTATTTTCAAATAATCAGAATAATGCTGATGTTTACGTTCAACCTAAAATAATTTCAATCATTAATACAATATCAAATACATCTATAATAGTATCGTGATTCAAATCTGCTACTGAAAATTGTGATGGTGTGGGAGTTTGGTTGCCAAGAATAAAATCAACAATGATTAGAATATCAAATATATCCACAAATCCGTCACCATTAATGTCACCCTGTAAAAAACTATCATCACACGGATCCTCAGATAATGAAAATTTTAAAAACAGATCATCAAAATAGCTGTCGTTATCGTAGCCGGAAAACCGAGTGCCAAATAACTGGAAACGAATTTCTCTCGTTCCTATTGGAATCAATTCAACCTCATTGAAAAATGTCCAGATTGAATTAAAAGTATAGAATAATTCGGTTTGTGATATTTCATTTCCCGAATCATCCAAAAATGACAGCGCAAATTCTGGTTTATCGGAGCCGCCCCAATTGGACAGGTAACCGCCAAATTTGGTGAAACCAGCTCCGGCATCAATGGGCTCCGAATACGAGGAAACATCCACAGATTGATACGCCTCCCCGTAAGCATAGTTTTCACACACACCACCTACGGCAAAAAACCGTTCGCCTGAGTGTGGACTAATACCTTCACATTCTCCGTCAGCTAAGGATTCAATGATGCCTTCCACCGCAATCCAGCTGGTGGTACCTAATTCTGCTCCGGGATTGATGAGAAGATTGGCTGAAATAGAAGATTCCCCTGTGGAAAATGAAACCGGCTCGGACCAGTTACTCCACCCCAAACTTCCATCCCGATACCTTACACGCCAGCAGAAGTCGGAATTTTCCGAAAGGTCAATGACGATTTCATCTGTCAGGTTATCATTTTCCTGAGTGTCAACATCATTGTACCAGTTCTCATTGCTCTTCCACCTGTCAATAACAGGAGCCGAAAAATCAGAACAGCTTTGGCTCACCTGCCAGTGACTGGCTTGATGATTATCTCCATCATTATCCGAAAAAATTGATGCCTTCAACTCCACACATTCGGGTTCTATACCATCACTGTCAGGATAGATTCCAACTGGTACAGCTGGCGGCGTGTTGTTCAGTTTAATGGTAATCTCATCCCTTTTTTCATTATCACGGAAGAGATATTCATTCCCGCGGCTGATGCGTTTTAGAGTGAATTGAGGAAAATCGCCTGCTTCAACATCTACGGAGACAAACCCCCACTCATCCTGCGAAACGGTGAATTCATCATAATCTGCCTGAGCGTATTCATTCCAGTAGTCAATGTTGCCACCGGCTGTGGCTACATTCACCCACAAATGATTGTGATCCCGAGACTGCCCTCGGGAATATCCGTGGGTGTGACCGAAAAAATGAATGCTCGGTTTTCCGCACTCGGTGGTAAAATTCTCCAAAAGAGTGATAATCTCACCGGTGTATTCTGTTTCGCCGTCCAGCCATAATTCAGATAAATAAGGGTGGTGCAGTTGAGCAAACACAAAATCAATCTGTTCTTCATTACACGTTTCAGTTAAAATGTTTTCTAACCAGTTAAGTTGAGCAGAAAGTTGAAAGTCAAAGTTGGAGTCCAATCCAATGATGCGAACGTTGGAATAGTCTGTGGTGTACCAATGTTCCTCGTACCCGCTGGTACCATTATCAGGAAGGTTGAAATAGGAAAAATAATAACTGGTATTAGATTCGTGGTTTCCTAATACCGGATATAGGGCGACGTTTGAAAATAATGGTTCGGCCGGAATAAAAAACTCTTCTGCCCATGATCCATAATTCCAACCAGAATCAACAAGATCACCTGGAATCAGCACCATTTGAAGTCCAGTAGATAAATCATCACTAAATTCTTCCTGAACATAATTGAGGATACCATCGTGAACAATTTCGTAAAATTTATTGGGATTGGCTCCATCTATCTGCATATCACTCATTGCAATAAGATGAAATGGATTTTCTGATGATGATAAAGGGGGGGTAATAAAATTGAAAACATCAGATTCTACATCTTCTGTAATTACTTTGTAATAATATTTTGTGTTTGAAGATAATCCAGTCAACAAAACGGTATGTATATATGAACCTCCGCTCACCGATTCAGCAGTTCCATTGGTGGAGTTGCCCAGCCCATTCGTCAATCCCCATTCCGCAACACTTTCAGAACCGGAGGATGTTTCCCACATAATATAAATGGAGGAAGGTATTGCATTCTGAAGATAGGGTTGGATTACAATTTCAGTGGAGAATAAGGTAGCACTAAATAGGACAATAAAAACTGTAATTAGTGTGCTATTTTTAATGTTATACATTGAGAATAATATTTACAAGCAGAACAACATCAAACACATCAATTACATTATCGTTATTGAGATCGGCCGCAGCAAATTGCGACGGAGTCGGGTTCTGATTTCCAAGTATAAAATCCACCACAATGATAACATCAAAAATGTCTGTTACACCATCTTCATTAACATCGCCATTTGACGATGTAATGAATTCCAGTTTCATTGCCACAGGACGATGATCAGAAATATTTTCATAATATTCGTCAAAACCGCCATCCATGTATTCATCAATCTTAATGGTTTGAACTTCTGAACTGTTATTTTCAAATTCATCAAAAAGTTCATTGGTAATCAGGATATGATCAATATGTGAGGGCCACCAGGGATAAGACCATTCTGAACTGCTTCCTTCAGCAATTTCCATATCTGCAAAAAGATAATTTTCAGTATCATTAATAATCATCTGAAACACATTGTTTTCAGAATCATCTGTGAGAATATCATTTAAATCACCCAAAACAATGACGTTATTATTCGGGAAATTAGTATCTATATACTCTTTTAATAAAGGGTAAAGTCGCAATTTAGCCACCAATGTTAATAAATTACACAT
>CEQE01023244.1_pt1 | contig 25943 bp, 21 predicted proteins | sample 356201 | NCBI WGS metagenome assembly CEQE01 (sample SAMEA2619970, study PRJEB7988) | marine metagenome | biome: marine biome (ENVO:00000447); feature: mesopelagic zone (ENVO:00000213) & marine oxygen minimum zone (ENVO:01000065); material: "saline water (ENVO:00002010), including plankton...
AGGTGTAGTTATAATTGCCGCAACCAATAGACCCGATGTATTAGATCCAGCGCTACTAAGACCAGGCAGATTTGACAGACAAGTAGTTGTTCCGTTGCCTGATATAGTTGGAAGAGAACAGATTCTAAAAATACATGCTAAAAAAATTTCACTAGGACCTAATATTAATTTGAAAACAATAGCTAGAGGAACTCCGGGATTTTCAGGAGCTGATTTGGCAAATTTAGTAAACGAAGCTGCATTATTGGCAGCAAGAACGAATAAAAGAATTGTTACAAAATCTGAATTTGAAGAAGCAAGAGATAAAGTAATGATGGGGGCAGAAAGAAAATCTAAAGTAATATCAGAGGACGACAAGAAAATTACCGCTTATCATGAAGCTGGACATGCTATAGTTTCTCTAAACGAAAAAGCTTGTGATCCAATACATAAAGCAACAATTATACCAAGAGGGATAGCTGGGGGTATGGTTATGCCATTACCAGAAAGAGATAGAGATTATCATTCAAAAGAATATTTTCATTCAATCATAGCTATGGCTATGGGAGGAAGGGTATCAGAAGAAATAATTTTAGGACATGATAAAATTACGACAGGTGCTATGCAGGACATAAAACAAGCTACTTCTACAGCAAGACGAATGGTTACAAGGTTTGGAATGAGTTCAGAATTAGGTCCCTTAACTTATGGAGATAATGAAGATGAGGTTTTTCTTGGAAGATCAATAACAAGACATCAACAAATGTCAGAAGATACCGCAAGAAAAATAGATACAGAGATTAAAAAAATAGTAGACGCAGGTTACAAAAAGGCAAAAAAAATATTAACAGAAAAAATAGATGATTTGCATAAATTGGCTAAAGCTTTAATGTTGTATGAGACGCTAACTGGTGATGAAATTAAAGATTTAATATTTAATAACAAAACTCCCGAAAGAGGAGAAGATCTAAAAGAAGACAAAAATAAAGAAACTTCTGCATTAGGTTCTTTGGGTTTAAAACCTAAATCTGCACATTAAGCGTTCATGGATGAGAAAATATTACACAAGGGCGTGTAATTTTTGCTATGGGGAGATAGCAAGAAATTTAATTTTAAATAATAAGGCCCTACCTTTAAATTCTAGACAGAATATAGCTTTTGATCAAATAGAAATTTTTCAAAGAAAACAAAATCAAGTTGTTGAAAGCAAAGTTTACTCAATTAAAGAAATTAAAAAGTTAGATAAAGAAATATTGCCTGAAATAGAAAAAGATATAAAAAATATAACCTTGGAAAGAAAAAGTATATTGGGATTGAGATTAGACAAACCTCAAATAATAGGGGTACTCAACATAACACCAGACAGTTTTTCCGATGGTGGATTATTTTTTGAAGAAACCAAAGCATATGAACAGGTAAAGCTAATGGTTGATAGTGGAGCCGCAATTATAGATATTGGCGGAGAATCGACTAGACCAGGATCGAAAACCGTTGATGAAAAAGAAGAATGGAAAAGAGTAAAAAACATTATTGTTAAATGTAAAAAAAATTTTCCAAAAGTTTTCTTATCCTTAGATACAAGAAAATCATATGTTATGAGCAAGGGTATTCAAAATGGAGTTGATATTATCAACGATGTATCTGGTTTAAATTTTGACAATGAATCATTTAATCTTATTAATTCGAAAAAACTCCCTTTTATTTTGCATCACATGCAGGGATCTCCAGAAACAATGCAAAACAATCCAATTTACAATGAAGTTTTGTTGGATATTTTTGATTTTTTTGAGGAAAAAATTAGTTTTTGTTTAAAAAAAAAATATAAAAAAGAATTTATTATTCTGGATCCAGGAATCGGATTTGGAAAAAATTTAGATCATAATTTAAGACTAATATCTAAAATCTCAATTTTTCACAGTTTAGGATGTCCAATCTTAATAGGAACCTCTAGAAAAAGATTTATAGAACAAATTGTAACAAAATTTGATACTCCTGACCGAACCGGAGGTACATTAGCATCAGTGTTGCATGGACTTTCTCAGGGAGTTCAGATATTCAGAATTCACAATGTTAAAGAAATTAATCAAGGGATATTAGTTTTTAATAAAATTTTGCATACAAATTAATCCATGAAAAATAAATATTTTGGAACAGACGGCATTAGAGGAACTGTCAATCAGATTAATATTACAGGAGATAAATTTTTTAAATTTGGTATTGCCGCTGGAGCATATTTTAAGACAAAAAAAAATAAAAAAGCTGTGATCGCGAAAGACACCAGATTGTCAGGCTATATGTTAGAAGCAGCTTTGGTTTCAGGTTTAATTTCTACCGGAATAGATGTTTTTCTTTTAGGCCCACTACCGTCAAATGGTCTTGCGATGTTAACAAAGTCAATGAGGGCAGATCTTGGCATAATGATAACAGCATCTCATAATTTACATGTTGATAACGGTATAAAATTATTTGGACCTGATGGATTAAAATTATCAGAAAAAGTAGAAAAATATATTGAAAAATTGATTGATCAAAAGATACAAAAATATCTTGTTATACCTACTGAACTTGGTAGAGCAAAAAGGCTGGAGGATGCTAATGCAAGATATATTGAAATTCTTAAAAATAATTTTCCAAGAAATTTTAACCTTGATGGGATGAAGATCGTTTTAGATTGCGCTAATGGCGCTGGATATAAAGCTGGTCCTTCAATTTTTACTGAATTAGGTGCTCAAATTATTGCTTTAGGAACTTCACCCAATGGACTTAATGTAAATAAAAATTGTGGATCAACATTTCCAAAATTAATGCAAAAAACTGTTTTGAAACATAAAGCAGATATAGGTATAGCTTTAGATGGTGATGCAGACAGAGTTATTATATGTGACGAAAAAGGCTCGTTGATTGATGGTGATCAAATATTAGCCTTAATTTCAAAGAGATGGAAAGATAAAAAAATTTTGAAAGGAGGTGTGATAGCGACTCATATGTCCAACCTTGGTTTAGAAAATTTTCTAAAAAAGCATAAAATAAATTTTATAAGGACAAAAGTTGGCGACAAATATGTTAAAGAAAAAATGAAAACTACTAATTATAATCTTGGTGGTGAGCAGTCAGGACATATTATTCTTGGTGATATGGCGACCACAGGAGATGGAATATTGGTATCTTTAGAAGTGTTATACATACTAAAAAAATATAAACAAAAACCAAGCAAAGTTTTAAGGGCTTTTCAGCCAGTACCACAAATTTTAAAGAATATGAAAGTTAAGAATCAAAACGTCATTAATAATAAAAATATTAAGAAAGCAATTTTAGAGGCTGAAAAAAATATATCGAAAAATGGAAGAATATTAGTGCGCAAATCAGGGACTGAATCTATTATACGAGTGATGGGTGAATCGCAAAATTATCAGAATCTGAAAAAAAATATAAATATTATAACAGCAGCTATTAAAAAATATTCATAGGAATTAATTTGTATCCACAATCTAGAGTTTTAATTATAGCCGGCTCCGACTCGGGTGGGGGTGCAGGCATTCAGGCGGATATAAAGACAGTTACATTGCTCGGTAGCTATGCAATGACAGCAGTAACCGCCGTAACAGCACAAAACACCATGGGTGTAAAAAAAATTACACTGATTCCAAAAAAAAATGTTCAAAAACAAATAACAATGATTTTAGATGATATTGGAGTTGATGCGGTAAAAATTGGAATGCTACATAGTGTGAGTACAATTAAATGCGTTTATCATATTTTAAAAAAATATAATTTAAAAAATATTGTTATAGATCCAGTTATGGTTGCAAAAGGAGGCGCAAGATTAATAAACAAAAATTCAATTATTTATTTAAAAAGACTGCTATTACCTTTGGCAAAACTTATTACACCTAATATACCCGAAGCAGAAGTATTGAGCGGTTGTTCAATTTCAAATAAAAAAGATATGATCCAAGTTGCAAAAAAAATTCTAAATATGGGACCAGAAAATGTGTTATTAAAAGGCGGACATCTAAGAAGTAAAATGATTTTTGATATTTTAGCCACGAAGAAAGAAATAAAAATTTTTCCAAAAAGAAAAATTAAAACAAAAAATACCCATGGTACCGGTTGTACATTATCCTCGGCTTTAGCAACCTGTTTGTCCCAAAAAAAAAGTATTATTAAATCATGTAAAATTTCCCTAAAGTACGTAGATCGTGCAATAACTTATGCCCCAGGTTATGGTAAAGGTTTTGGACCTTTAAATCACCTGGTATTAATTAACTCAAGAAATATAAATGTCTAATGTAGCTGTTATAGGTGCCCAGTGGGGAGACGAAGGTAAAGGAAAAATTGTTGACTGGCTTTCGGAAAAAGCGGACGTTGTAGTACGATTCCAAGGAGGTCACAATGCCGGACATACACTGGTAGTAAATGACATTACATATAAATTAAAACTTTTACCTTCAGGAGTTGTTAGAAAAAATAAAATTTCAATTATTGGCAACGGTGTAGTTATTGATCCTTGGGCTCTGCTAGATGAAATTAAACAAGTGGAAAATTTAGGAATAAAAATTAGTGACAAAAACTTATTTATTGCAGAGAATGCTACGTTAATTTTACCATTTCATAAAGAGCTAGACGGAATAAGAGAAGATTCAAAAGACACAGATAAGATAGGCACCACAAGGAGAGGAATAGGTCCGGCATACGAAGATAAAGTAGGAAGAAGAGGAATTAGAGTTATGGATTTAGCTAACGAAAAAAATTTGTCAAAAAAAATTGATGCTATTTTGTTTCATCATAATTCAATAAGAAAGGGGCTAGGAAAAAAAACGGTAGATAAAGAAGCATTAATGAAAGAGCTCATAAAAATTTCACCTGCAATTTTGAAATTTTCCATACCAGTTTGGAAAAAAATAGAAGAATTAAAGAAAAAAAACAAAACCATACTTTTCGAAGGTGCCCAAGGTATTTTATTGGACGTTGATCATGGCACATATCCTTACGTAACTTCATCAAATACAGTTGCAGGTGCATCATTGGTTGGCTCTGGATGCGGTCCAGATACTATTAATTACGTTCTTGGAATTGTTAAGGCTTACACTACTAGAGTAGGTGAAGGCCCATTTCCAACTGAATTAAAAAATGAAGTAGGAAAAAAAATTGGTGAAAGAGGAAAAGAATTTGGGACAGTCACTAATAGAAAAAGAAGATGTGGTTGGTTTGACGCTGTACTAGTTAAACAATCTTGCATTATATCTGGAATTAATGGAATAGCTTTAACAAAGATAGATGTATTAGATGAATTTAAAGAGTTGTATATATGCGTTGCTTATGAACTTCATGGAAAGGAAATTGATTATTTTCCAAGCGCACTACAAGATCAGATTGAAGTAAAGCCAATTTATAAACGAATGGATGGTTGGTTAAAAAATACAAAAGGTATAAAGAAGTGGGACGATCTTCCCACAAATGCTCAAAAATATATTTCGTTTATTCAAGATTTTTGCGGTGTTAAAATATCTAGTATTTCTACTAGCCCAAGCAGAGAAGATTCAATTTTAATTGAGGATCCGTTTAATCACTAATCAGCTGGTAGTAAATTTTTTGATTTAGCAGCATTCAACATGCACTTTTGAAGTTTGTCAAAAGCTTTGTTTTCTATTTGTCTGATTCTTTCTCTACTAATTTTGTATTTTTTACTTAGTTTATCTAAAGTAATTGGCTGATCATTAAGTCTTCTTGCATAGAGAATTTCTTTTTCTCTATCATTTAAAACGTTTATAGACTCTTCGAACAAACTTTTTCTTTGCTTAAGTTCTTGATTTTGAGAAATTTTCAATTCTTGGTCCATGGAATTATCAGCTAACCAATCTTGCCACTCATCTCCATTTTCTCCGACTAAATCATTTAGTGATTTTTCTTGGCCCATAAGCCTTCTATTCATTGATATCACTTCTTCATTACTAACATTCAGACGATCGGCAATTTCATCTACATGTTCTTTTTTTAGATCACCTTCAGATTTTGGGGTTATTTGATTTTTTAATTTTTTTAAGTTAAAAAAAAGTTTTTTTTGCGCAGTAGTTGTGCCTATTTTAACTAAACTCCATGACCTTAAAATATATTCTTGTATAGAGGCCTTAATCCACCACATAGCATAGGTCGCAAGCCTAAATCCTTTTTCTGGATCAAATTTTTTTACTGCTTTCATTAAACCAACATTTCCTTCTGATACCAATTCACTTACCGGCAAACCGTAACCTCGGTATCCCAAGGCAATTTTGGCAACTAGTCTTAGATGGCTGGTTACAAGTTTTTCTGCAGATTTTAAATTACCTCTATCCTTCCAACTTTTTGCCAACATATATTCTTCTTCAGCAGCAAGCATTGGAAATTTTTTTATTCGAACAAGATAATTAGATAAGCCTCCATCACTGGAAAGGCTTGGCAGATTATAAGTTGCTGTTTTAGTTGTCATAATTATTAATTTGAATACTATTTAATAAATTATTTGTCAAAAACAAGGCGTATTATTTGCCAAGATTTCTTAGTTTTTTAACCAATATTGACAAATTTTTCGGTAATGGAATTTCAAAATGAACTTCTTTGTTGCTTAATGGATGAACAAATCCAAGAGATTTTGCATGTAAAAATTGTCTGTCAATGTTTTTCATAATCGAATTTAACTCCATGTCTATCTTTTTAAATTTTTTATTTTTTTTTTTATACAGTTTATCTCCAACTATCGGGTTGCCTTTGTAAGTCATGTGAACTCTAATTTGGTGAGTTCTTCCGGAGTCCAATTTGCACTCAATTAAACTCAAGGTCGGGACTTTGTTATTTTGGAAAATTTTCAACGTTTTATAATTTGTAACAGCTGACTTGCCCTTTATTTGGCTTACCTCCATTAACTGTCTATTTCTATTGCTTCGGGTAATATAACTTTTAATAATTCCTTTTTGAGGCCTTAAACTTCCCCATACCAAAGCTTCATATTTTCTATTTATCGTATGGTCACTGAATTGTTTTGAAAGATTTATATGTGCCACATCATTTTTTGCAACAACCAAAAGTCCACTTGTGTCCTTGTCCAATCTATGTACGATGCCAGGTCTTAATTCCCCACCAATCGTAGACAAACTTCCCTTACAATAATTGACAAGCGCATTAACTAAAGTATTTTCAGCGTTACCAGCACCAGGATGCACCACAAGACCTGCTGGCTTATTGACTATGATTATATCATTGTCCTCAAAAATTATATCTAAATTATAATTGTATGGTTTAATATTAGTTTTTTTTGGTGGAGGAATTTTGATTATAAGATTATCCTCCAAATTAATTTTTTTTGATGGTTCGTAACAAATTTGATTATTAATTTTTACCATGTTCTCCAAAATCAAATTTTTTATTCTGGTTCTACTAAGATCAGTTATTTTAGAGCTGATAAAAACATCTAAACGTTTACCAGAAAATTGCTTATCTACCACCAGATTAATGACTTCTCTCATTTTTTCTATAATACCTTAAATTTCTATTATGAGCATTTTGATCACAAAATTTGATTTTAAAAATAATCTTGACATATCAATATATTCGACTAAATACGGAAAGTAATACTGCTAGTTCGGTGGAAAATAATGTGAAAAACATTAACTGTTCTCGCAACGGTAAAAGAACGTGAAGTACAAGTCCGAGCACCACCCAGTATAGCCCTCTGTCGAATGAAGACCGAGAAGAGTCTAATTCTACAATGAAAAATTAGCAGTGGCATTGAGATGGTAATAAATTTTTTAAAGTTAAAACTTTAAAAAATTGATGATTATGAAATGCTAACTATGCCAAGGATAATAATATCAATTTTAGTTTTGGTTCTTTCTTTAGGTAAATTATTTGCTGCTGATATCTCAGTTATAGTTATTGCGCCAAGTAAAAAAGCACAATCTCTTTCTACAGTTGGTTCATCGGTGACGGTTTATGATCAAGAATATCTAGATGATAATGAAGATTTTTTTTTAGGGGATATTTTATCGGATGGATCATCAATTAATTTTTTTCAGGGTGGTGGAGCAGGAACAATTTCTGGAATTCAATTAAGAGGTTTACCAAAGGCCTATTCGACGGTTTATATTGATGGGATTAAAATGTCAGATAACTCAACTCCAAAAAACGATTATTATTTTGATGATATTTTGTCTGGTCAAATTTCCAGGGTTGAAATATTGAAAGGTAACCAGAGCTCGGTTTATGGAAGTGGAGCGATGGGTGGTACAATAAATATTACCACTAAAAGAGGTCAACCAGGATTTCAAAAAGACTTTTTTTATAATACCGGATCTCATGGAACTCATAATTTAGGTTTTTCATTAGATGGAGCGAATGATGAAAGAGATTTTTATATTGGTTTGGAGAGATATCAAACAGATGGAATTTCACAGATGAGTCATAATGATGAGGATGATGCATACAAAAATCATACTTTAATTGCAAATTACGGATATAAAATTTCAGATAAAATCGGATTTACTACTAACTACAGATTCGTCAATGCTAGATTAGAATACGATTCTGTAAACAAAGATTATAGAAATGATTGGGATAATTCTCATGAAAAAGAGTCTACTGTTAATTTTGGTTTTTCATATAAACCAAATGTAAAGTTTACAAACAATTTAAATTTTACAAGTGCTTATAACAGCAGAACGGGTAATGATATACAGAGCGTTTATGACAGTAGATTTCAAAAAAATGGTTTCTGGTCATATCGAGACGCCATTAACTATAAAGGAATATACAATTTTAATTTAGATAACAGTGCAGTTTTTGGAATTGAGAAAGAATGGAATGAAATGGACTATGAAAAATACAATGGTCGTGATGATGCCATAGACCGTAAATATGCCGAAGAAGTTATTTCTCAATATGTTGATTTTCAATCGAGATTAACAAATAATTTATACGCCACAGCTGGTATAAGATTTGATGATCATACCGCAGCTGGACGCGAGCATAGCGAGCGGGTTTCCGTAGCTTATCTTTTTGATGATAAAAATACTAAACTTAAAAGCTCTTATGGCACAGGAATAAAATATCCCTCCCTTTATGAATTTTATAAAAATGCAGGCAGCTCTTCACTGGGAGCTGAGCATGGTAGAAGTTATGACTTTGGCATAGAAAAATCTTTTGCGGAAAAAGGTATTAGATTTGATATTACTTATTTCAATCATAAATATGAAGATATGATTGAAGGCCAAAAAAGAACTGGCTGGGTGCTTCAAAATGTTTCCGGCACAGTTAGGTCACAAGGTATTGAGTTATTTTCTCAATATAAATTCAGCGATATATTAAATTTTGATCTGAATTATACTTATAACTCCACCTACGATGGTGCAGATTTTGATGATCCAGATATGGGCTCACAGAGCAACGGCGCATTCACAAATTCTCAAATAGTTAGAATTCCCAGACATTTCATTAATTTATCCAGCAAAGTATCGCCTGTAAAAGATTTAAATATTACTTTACAAACAAAGTGGTCTGATGAAATGAGAGATTATGAAAATGTAAATAGTACGGTAGGCGGGGATCAAAGATTAAAATCTTTTTTGGTGAACGATCTAACGGCTGATTACAAATTGGCTAACGGATATAAAGCTTTTTTTAAAATAGATAACATCTTCGATGAAGTTTACAACACTGCTTTTGAATACAATCAAATGGACAGATCTTTTAATTTTGGAATAAAAAGGTCTTATTAGTGAGAAAATTGAATAATTAAGACTAGTTTTAAACAAGTTTATGTATTATATATTCCGAGAATGAGAAAATATTTAATAATTTCAGGGAAAGAAATATTTCCCATTGGTTTAGTTTTGTTATTAGCATTTTCTAGATTTATACCTCATCCACCTAATTTTACTCCAATAGTGGCTGCCGCAATAATGAGTGGTTATTTTTTTAAAAATATAAAATTGTCTTTTATTGTATTGATAATTTCCATGTTGTTCGTGGATATTTTCATTGGATTTTATAAACATATGTTTTTTGTTTATTTATCATTATTTTTAATAACTTTTATTTTCTTTAAAATATCTGACAAAATAAATTTCAAAAGTTTGTTTGTTTTTGGTTTTTTAGGTTCATTGATATTTTTTTTAGTTTCTAATTTTGGTGTATGGACTTTTGGAGTACTTTCTCCAGTTACTAACTTACCTTATGAAAAAAGTTTAAATGGTTTGATAAGTTGCTATTTTTTTGCAATACCCTTTTTTAAAAATACACTTTTGTCCACAGTAGTATTTTCTTATGCCGCTTTCCTTGCAAATCATTTTTATGAAAAAAAGGGGCAAAAGAAAATAGTAGAAAAATCTATCAAATAATTGGCGGGCCGCGAGGGACTCGAACCCCCAACCTCTGCGTCCGAAGCGCAGCGCTCTATCCAATTGAAGCTAGCAGCCCATAAATCTATTATTCACCAACATTAATTAGTGTACCTTTTTTTCTTGCTCCATAAAAAGCCAAATAAAATATAAAAACAGCTGAAGTAAAATAAATTAAATTTAATTTTAATGCAGTTAAAATATTTGAATAATTTACAACGTTATCTAGCAAAATAGATCTTACTTCTTCGAATATATAAACCAAAGGTAATATTTTAGCCACCATTTGGAGCCAATCCGGTAAAATTGATAATGGATAATAAACACATCCCAAAGGAGCTAATAAAAAAAGTGATGACCAAGCTATGTTTTCAAAAGCAGGACCATATCTTAGAAGTCCAGAAGTAACCAATAACCCCAACGTAATTCCAAAAAGATATAAGCTCAAAAAGAGCAAAACTAATGAGGGACCCAAGGCAAATATGGAAACACCAAAGAAGGGAGCTGCAAGAAGTACCGCAGGTATTATCCCAATTAATGTTCTTAATAAAGCGGTTGCCGTTAGTGCCGTTATAATTTCACTAACTTTCAAAGGAGCAACAAACAAGTTGGTAAAATTTCTGCTCCAAATTTCTTCAAGAAATAACATATTAAAGCTAATACTTGATCGAAATAAAAAATCGTAAAGAATAGCCGAACTTAAGATAATACCCACGGTATGGTTATAAAGATCAGTATGTAATGTAAAAAATTTTGAAATAAAACCCCATAGTACTATTTGAATTGTGGGCCAATATATTAAATCTAAAATTCTAGGTAAAGAACCCTTAATTAAATATATATGCCGTAAAGATAGAGCGTACATTCTATGAAATTTCATATTATTCTCTCACAATTTTCAAAAACACTTCTTCTAAATTTTTTCTTCCATGTTTATTGATTAAATCACCGCTTGTTCCTCTATCAATTATTTCACCATTTTTCATCATCATTACTTCATGGCAAAGCCTTTCCACTTCATTCATATTGTGTGAAGCTAACAAAATGGTCGAACCTTTTTTGGAAGCAAAATCTTCAATAAAACCTCTAATATAGTCACCAACATCAGGATCAAGACTTGCTGTTGGCTCATCTAAAAAAAGTATTTCAGGATCGTTGATTAAAGCTTTAGCCAAAGACACTCTATTTTTTTGACCAGAAGAAAGTTCGCCAGTTTTTCTTGATCTAAATTCAAATAAGTTTAACTTTTCCATTAAATTATAAATTTTTTCTTTTAAATTCTTTACACCATATAGCTTACCGTAAACTTTTAGATTTTCTTCAACTGTTAGTTTCTTTGGTAACTCAATATATGGAGAAATAAAATTCATTTTTTCTAACAAACCTGTTCTATTATTTTCAATGTTATTATGATTAATAATAATACTTCCTGAGGTGGGTTTTATTAAACCCAACATCATACCTAAGGTGGTAGTTTTACCGCATCCATTTGGTCCAAGAAGGCCGATTATTTTACCTTTATTAATTTCAAAACTTATATTTTTCACAGCCCAAACATTGCCAAATTGTTTAGTTAAATTTTTTATTTCAATTGCCACCATGTTCATCTATTTGATGCTTTTTTTAATCTATCATTAATTGCCAAACCCAATCCGTGGCTGGGTATTCTACCAACGGCTATAGAACTATAGCCTTTTTTTTTTATCAATCTTAAAATACTAAATAAATTTTTAGCAGCCTCTCTCATATTTCCACTTTTACTTAAAGTGAAGTAATTATTCTTGTTCTTTGCTTTTTCTGAAAATTGAAGAAAAGCTTCATTTTTTTTTGGATAATTGGCATTTAATCTTACCGGTATTCCTGGAGAATAATGAAGTCCTAATTGTCCAGGAGATTTAATATTTTTTGAAAGTTTTTTTAATTTTATTTTACAGTGCAATACCGCTTCCAACTGTTCAATGGTAATTCCTCCCGGTCTTAAAATGGAGATTTTATCTGTTAAATCCACAATCGTAGATTCGAGTCCTATTTTGGTTTTTCCACCATTAAGAATTAATTTAATTTTATTTCCGAATTCATCTTTTACATCCGTCGCTGTAACGGAGCTTAATTTTGAAGAAATATTTGCACTAGGTGCTGCCAATGGAAAATTTAATTTAGATAATAAACTTTGGGTAATTTTATTTTTTGGAAATCGTATCGCGATTGTTTTTTTATTTGCATTTACATATTTTGATAATCTGGAGTTCTTTTTTTTATTGAGCACAAATGTTAAAGGACCAGGGCAAAATTTTCTAAACAATTTATTAAAAGCTTCATTTATTATGCAATCTTGTTTTAAATCACTGATGCTATAATAATGAACAATTAAAGGATTTTTTAAGGATCTTTTTTTGAGTGAAAATATTTTTTTTACAGCTTTATTTGAATATGCATTTCCAGCTAAACCATAGACAGTTTCTGTTGGTATAGCGACCACATTATTATTTGTTAAATATTTTTTGGCCTTTTCTATATTTGAATGGATATTTTTCATGTATAAATTAGTATGGATATAATATGAATTCTGAAAATATTCCAACTGATATAAAAAACAAGTCTATTGAAGAAGCCCAAAAAGAAGTATCAGAAATAATAGAAATATTGGAAAAAGAAGAAAATCTCGAGAATTCAATAGAAAAATATCATCGTTTGATTTTATTAAATAAATATATTGAACAAAAATTCAAAAATAAATCAAAAAATATATCAAAAAAAAATTTTGAAAACATACAAAATTCCTTATCAAAAAATTAATTTTTTATGTCAGGATTTCAAAACAAAATTAAACAGGTAGCAAGGGATACAGATAAATATCTACATCAATTATTCAAAAATCAGAACGTTAAATCCTATTTACTGAAACCAATGAAATATAGTTTATTTTCTGGTGGGAAAGGATTCAGATCGAAAATCATTGTTGATACAGGAAAAATATTTAATATTGACTATAATTTATTAAAAGCTTTGAGCGCAGCCGTAGAATGCGTTCATTCTTACTCTTTGATTCATGACGATTTGCCATGTATGGATGACGATGACACTCGAAGAGGCAAATTTTCAACTCATAAAAAGTTTGGAGAATCTACAGCTATTTTAACAGGCAATTCCTTATTGGCTTTAGCTTTTGAAATTCTGAGTGATAAAAAATTAAAAATAAAAAACAAAATTAAAACGGAGCTGATTCATTCTTTAGCTATTTGTTCAGGATATTCTGGTATGGCCGGAGGCCAATATTTAGACTTAAATTTTGAATACAAAAAAGTTAACAAATTACAACTAATGGAGATGCAATATAAAAAAACAGGAAATCTTTTCAGTTTCTGCTGTAGTAGTTCCGCAATAATTAAAGAAAAAAAATTATCTATAAAAAAAGATTTAAGCCAAATAGGATTACAAATAGGTTTGCTTTATCAAATAATTGATGATTTGATTGATTTTGGAGGAGATAGTAGCAAAGTTGGAAAACCAACTAAAAGGGATATTAAGAGAGGTAAGGCAACTTTAATTAGTTTGTTGGGCTATAATAATTCGTTGGAATTCGCAGAATCTTTAAAGAATAAACTTATTAATAAAATAAAGAAATATGGTAGAAAATCCTGTGATTTATTAGAATCACTTGAATATATAGTTCAGAGAGAAATTTAAATGCAAAATTATAGACAGTTAAATAATATAAATTATCCATCGGATCTAAAAAAACTAAATGTAGAAGAACTCAAGGAACTGGCAGTAGAACTGAGAACAGAATTAATTGATGTAGTTTCTGAAACAGGCGGTCATTTGGGAGCTGGTCTTGGTGTTATAGAACTTACTATAGCTCTTCATTATATTTTTGATACACCAAAAGACAAATTAGTTTGGGACGTGGGTCATCAATCTTATCCACACAAAATTCTAACGGGAAGAAAAAATGAAATTAGAACCCTAAGACAAGGAAATGGTCTTTCAGGTTTTACCAAAAGATCTGAAAGTGAATACGATACATTTGGAGCTGGTCATAGTTCAACTTCAATATCTTCTTGTTTGGGAATAGCTGTAGCAAAAAGTTTATCAAATAATCAAAACAATGTTGTTGCTGTTATAGGTGATGGGGCAATGAGTGCGGGTATGGCGTATGAGGCCATGAATAATGCTGGTATCACAAAATCAAAATTAGTCGTTATTTTGAATGACAACGATATGTCCATAGCAAGACCCGTAGGAGCTATGAGTTCTTATTTAGCAAGATTATTATCTGGAAAAATTTATTTTGGTTTTAGAAAAGCAATCAAGTTGATTACGTCTTCTTTTTCAGAACAATTTAGCAATAAAGCCCACAAAGCTGAAGATTTTTTGAAGGGTATGGTAACAGGTGGTACATTATTTAGTGAACTTGGATTTTATTATATTGGTCCAATTGATGGACATAATTTGGAAACATTATTGCCAGTATTGAAAAATGTTAAAAATTTTAAACATAAAGGACCTATTTTGATACACGCAATTACCAAAAAGGGAAAAGGATACGAACCTGCAGAGAAGGCAAGAGATAAGTATCATGGTGTTTCCAAATTTAATATAATTACTGGAGAGCAAAAAAAATCATCTTCGAAAATCCCTTCTTTCACAAAGATTTTTGCAGATACTTTAATTCAACATGCTGAGAAGGATACTAAAATAATTGGAATAACCGCGGCAATGCCATCGGGTACCGGAATGGATTTATTTGGTAATAAATTTCCAGATAGAATGTTTGATGTTGGCATTGCAGAACAACATGCCACAACATTTGCGGCTGGCTTAACAACCGAGGGCTATAAACCTTATGTAGCGATTTATTCAACTTTCCTTCAGAGAGCGTTTGATCAGGTAGTTCACGATGTAGCAATCCAAAGTTTACCCGTTAGATTTGCCATTGACAGAGCGGGACCGGTTGGAGCAGACGGTTCCACTCATGCTGGTTCTTTCGATATCGCGTATCTTACAACACTACCGAATTTTGTTGTTATGGCAGCAAGTGATGAAGCAGAATTAGTTAGAATGATAAATACTTCGACAATTATCAACAATAAACCTTGTTCTTTCAGATACCCCAGGGGAAATGGTTTTGGTGTAACTCTACCAAATATTACTGAAATGATTTCCGTTGGAAAAGGAAGGATTGTAAAAGAAGGAAAAAATGTTGCAATTTTAAGTTTAGGAGCAAGACTACAAGAATGTTTAAAAGCATCTGAATTACTTAATCAAAAAGGAATTTCAGTTACAGTTGCGGATATGAGATTTGCAAAACCTATTGATCAAGATTTGATTTTAGAATTATGTTTAAATCATGAAGCATTAATAACTATCGAAGAAGGTTCGATCGGTGGATTTGGATCTCATGTAATGCAATTCTTATCAAACAGAGGAATATTTGATAAAGGAATAAAATTAAGATCTATGATTTTACCAGATATTTTTATTGATCAAGATACACAGGAAAATATATATAAAAAAGCTGGACTGGACTCTATATCTATTGAAGAAAAAGTTTTAGAAGCTCTAAAATCTAATGTTGTCTTGTCTAAGGCAAAATCAGTGAGCTAAATTTATTTACACTGAGCTTTATTCATTAGATAATGATCTAACAGTACACAATTCATCATAGCCTCACCAATAGGAACAGCTCTTATTCCAACACATGGGTCATGTCTGCCTTTAACAGAAATTTCAGTGTTTTTGCCTTTTTTATTTATCGTTTTTCTACTTAGCAATATAGAAGAAGTTGGTTTGACCGCAAAAGATACGATTATATCTTGACCAGATGAAATTCCTCCTAAAATTCCTCCTGCATTGTTGGATTTGAAAATAATTTTTTTTCCCTTTTGTCTAATTTCATCAGAACTCTCTAGTCCGTTTAGTAAAGCAGAATATATTCCTGATCCAATGTTTACTCCTTTGACTGCGTTTATACTCATTAATGCTGCCGTAATATCCGCGTCTAATTTTGAGTAAATAGGTGCACCCAAACCAATTGGTATTCCAAATGCTCTAATTTCGATAATTGCCCCACAAGACGAACCTGATTTTCGAACACCTAAAAGATATTTTTCCCACAATTTTACAACTGACTTATCAGGACAAAAGAAAGGATTTTTTGAAATTTCTTTATCTTTCCAATTTTTGGTATTGCATCCTAGCAAACCTAACTGAGTGACTGCAGCAATAACTTTAAATTTTTCCCCCAAATTTTTTTGCAATACTTTTTTTGCAATTGCTCCCGCTGCAACTCTTGATGCTGTTTCTCTAGCTGATTGACGTCCTCCACCTCTGTAGTCTCTGATTCCATATTTTATAAAATATGTATAATCAGCATGACCAGGTCTGAATTTATCTTTAATCGTTTCATAATCTTTTGAACGTGCGTCTTTATTATAAATAATCATGGAAATAGGTGTTCCTGTAGTTTTTCCGTCGAACAAACCTGATAAAATTTGTACTTTATCGGATTCTTTCCTTTGACTGGTAAATTTAGATCTACCCGGTCGTCTCCTATTCAAATCTTTTTGTACATCTTTTTCGTTGAGTGAGATGTTTGGAGGGCATCCGTCCACAACGCAGCCAATTGCAGGACCGTGAGACTCTCCCCAAGTTGTGAAACGAAACATCTTTCCAAAAGTATTAAATGACATTTTTTTATATTATATTATATAAGATATTTTAGCCAAATTATGAATGAAAAAAATTCTCTAGGATTAGATAAATGTTTTTTGGATTTGGACAATCCATTCGAATTATTTACAATCTGGATGGAAAAGGCAATAAAAAATGAGATTAACGATCCAAACGCTTTATCTTTGGCAACAACCGATAAATCTGGAAAACCTTCCGCTAGGATGGTTTTATTAAAAGGAACTAATGAAAAAGGATTTATTTTTTATACAAACTTAAAAAGTAAAAAAAGTTTAGATTTAAAAGAAAACCCGCAAGCATCAATGTGTTTTTATTGGAAAAGCTTGTTTCGTCAGGTAACAATAGATGGAGTGGTTGATAAAGTTACCGATCAAGTTGCCGACCATTACTTCAATAGCCGTATTTATAATAGTCGAATTGGTGCATGGGCATCTAGCCAATCAGAAGCTTTGCAAAACAAAGAAGAATTATTAGGAAAAATTGAAAAATATAAAAAAAAGTTTTCGAATCAAAAAAATGTTCCAAGGCCTCCTCATTGGTCAGGCTGGTGTTTAATACCGGATAGCATTGAATTTTGGCTAAGAGGTGAAAATAGAATTCATGAAAGATTAAGATACAACAAAGCAAACGATGGTTGGAAAAAGATATTGCTTTATCCTTAGAAAGATCGTTCCAAGCTAAAAGAAATTAAATTTTCTAATATGCTTTTTTCCTTAGAGGGTCTGAATATACTTAAAGAATTTAAAGCTAAATTTACAAAATGTTCTGCTTTTTTGTGACATTGATGAATAATTTTATATTTTGAAATTAATTTTAACATCATCTTAAAATCCCCTTCACTTCTCTCATCTTGTTTAAAAATTTTTTTTAATAATTTTTTTTCACTAATATTAGCTCGTTGATAAACGAGTATTGATGGTAATGTCACTTTTCCTTCAAAAAAATCATTGCCAATTTTTTTTCCAAACAAGTTTAAATTCGAATTATAATCCAATGTGTCGTCAGCTATTTGAAACGTAAGTCCCAAATTTTTTCCATAAAATCGCAATGAATCCTTTTCTTTGTTGTTTTTGTTTGTAATTATTCCGCCAACTTTTGTTGCTGCCGCAAAAAGAGCAGCAGTTTTTGAACCTATTATTTTTAGATAGACTTCTTCCAACATATCGATTTCACCCTTATGCTGTAATTGTAACACTTCACCTTGAGCAATTTTTGATGAAGTTGAAGATAAAAGTTTTAATACTTCATGATCGTTGTCTTCAACCATGATTTCAAAACATCGACTTAACAAATAATCACCTACCAATATAGAAGATTGGTTACCCCAAATTTTATTTGTTGTTTTTTTTCCTCTTCTGATTGTACTTTTATCTATAACATCATCATGCAAAAGAGTTGCACTATGAATCAATTCAACGCAGGCAGCTAAATTCACATCTCTAAGACCCTTTGAATATCCGCAAAGCTTAGAACATCCTAAAGTTAAAAGGGATCTAATTTTTTTACCGCCTGAATGCAAATGGTGAACAACCATTTGGTCAATCAAATCAACACTGCTTTCTAATCTCGATTTTATTTTTTCATCAACCAGGGAGATTTTCTGATCAACCGAAGATTTCAAATCATTGTAACAATCGTCGACTCTTCTTTTTAGCTGAATTACAGTACCCATATATTCAATAAAAATAATACATTAAAAAATATTTATTCACATCGTAATTGACGCACCTTGTTTGCTTCAACCTCAGGTAGCTTTATGCTTTACTTAAAACTTAAAAGGTTTTAAAAAATGGTATATTAAACAATCATTCATAATTAGCATGTTTTCATTTTTTAAAAAAATCAAAAAAGGCATATTCTCATATTTTAAGGATAAAAAAACTGTCTCCCATATTAGATTAAGCGGTGTCATTGGAAATGTTGGAAAATTTAAGCAGGGAATAGATTTTTCCAGTCAGCAGGAAATAATCAAAAAAGCTTTTTCAGTTGAAGAAATTGAAGCGGTAGCTATCTCAATAAATTCACCAGGAGGCTCTCCCGTTCAATCACATCTGATTTATAGCTATGTGAGAAAAATGGCTAAAGAAAAAAATGTTAAAGTGTTAGTTTTTGCTGAAGATGTAGCAGCATCAGGAGGATATTTAATTGCATGTGCTGGCGATGAAATTTACGCCAATTCAAGTTCAATTATTGGTTCCATAGGAGTTATTTATTCTTCCTTTGGATTACAAGAACTAATTAAGAAAGCAGGAATTCAAAGAAGAATATACACTGCGGGCAAAAATAAAAGTACTCTTGATCCATTTGTTGATGAAAAAAAAGAAGATATAGAAAGATTAAAGAAAATTCAGTTAGATCTTCATGCTGACTTTATCAAGGTGGTAGAAGAAAGCAGATCATCCAAACTAAAAAAAGAAGAAAACACAGATCTTTTTACGGGCGAATTTTGGTCAGGTTCTAAGTCAAAAGAATTAGGTTTGATTGATAACCTAGGTAATGCAGATGAAATACTCAAAGAGAAATTTGGCGAAGATGTTGTCATCAAAAAATTTGAAAAAGCAAAGGGTTGGCTCAGTAAAAAAATATCCGGAAGTAGTGAAAATCAAATTGAAGCATTAGTTCAGCTGTTAGAAGAAAGATCCATCTGGCAAAAATATGGTCTTTAATGAAAAAAAAAAAAAATAAAAAGAAAAAAATAAAAAAAAAAAATATATCAGTCCAGAAATTTCAAGATACAATATTAAATTTACAAAAGTATTGGGGTAACTATGGGTGTGTAATTTTGCAGCCGTATGATATGGAGGTTGGAGCTGGAACTTTTCATCCCGCAACAACCTTGAGATCTCTAGGAACCAAACCTTGGCGAGCAGCTTACGTGCAACCTTCGAGACGTCCATCAGATGGAAGATATGGTGATAATCCAAACAGATTACAACATTATTATCAATTTCAAGTTATAATTAAACCCTCGCCCAAAGAGATAAAAAAACTTTATTTAAAAAGTTTATCAGCTATTGGAATAAATTATAAAGATCATGACATCAGATTTGTTGAAGATGATTGGGAAAGTCCAACTTTAGGTGCGGCAGGACTTGGATGGGAAGTTTGGTGTGATGGTATGGAAATTACTCAATTTACTTATTTTCAGCAAATGGCTGGTATCGAATGTAAATCAGTATCTGTTGAACTAACTTATGGACTGGAACGAATATGTATGTTTACACAAAAAAAAAATAATGTATTTGATCTTTTATGGAATGACACTGGAATAAAATATAAAGATGTTTTTTATCAATCAGAAAAAGAATTTTCAGCGTATAATTTTGAACATGCCAATATAGATTTTCTGTTTAAGATTTTTGAAATGGTAGAAACCGAATGTAAATCATTATTAGACAAAAAATTGTCATTACCGGCTTACGACCAATGTTTAAAAGCTAGCCATGTTTTTAACCTATTAGATTCCAGGGGAGCCATTGGTGTGGCACAAAGAGCTGGCTACATTTCAAGAATTAGAGATTTAGTTAAACAAGCAGGATCTGTTTGGTTAGAAACCCAAACATAGCTGATGTCCGAACTGTTTTTAGAGTTGTTTAGCGAAGAAATACCTTCTGAATTACAAAAAAATGCTAGGGAAGGTATACTAAAACTTTTTACTGAAAGCTTTGACAAGCTAGATATCAATTTTAAATCAAAAAAATCTTACTCCACACCAAAAAGACTAGTTTTTTTCTTTGATGAAATACCAGAAAAAATAGAGAAAAAAGGAATGACCATTAAAGGTCCCAAAGTAGGCGCACCCGCTATTGCTTTGGAAGGTTTTATAAAATCAAATAATATAAATCGTGCAGAAGTTTTTGAACAAAACATAGAAAAAGGTAGATTTTTTTTTGCCAAAATTGGTCCAAAAATTACCCTGGTTAAACAAGAACTGGCTAAAATGATTCCAGATATTTTAAATAAATATTCTTGGAAAAAATCCATGAGATGGGCAGATCATAGTTTAGCCTGGGGAAGACCATTAAAATCAATTTTAGCCTTATTTGATAATCAGGTAATTCAATTTAGTTTTCATCATTTACTAAGCAGCAACCTTACATTTTCAGATGAAATTATTGAGGAAGGACAAAAAAAAATAAAGAATTTTAGATCTTACTTAAAATTATTAGACCGAAAAAAAATCATTTTAGATCAGAATCTCAGAAAACAGCTGATCGTAAAACAAATAGATAAAATTTGCAGGACAAGGAAGTTAAAAAAAAAATTAGATGAAAAATTATTAGATGAAGTAGTTGATCTTGTTGAAAAACCAAATGTTCTGGTAGGTAAATTTAACATGTCTTTTTTGAATATACCAAAAGAAATATTAATCACTTCCATGCAACAGCATCATAAATATTTTCCTCTATTTAACCAGGAAGATAATTTGACCAATATTTTTATTATTGTAACAAATTTAGAAGATAAAAAAGGACTTGTTAAGATTGGAAATGAAAGAGTAATTTCAGCTAGATTATCTGATGCAAAATTTTTTTGGGAAAAAAATAAAGCTCAAAGTTTAGTTAAACAAGTTGGCAAACTTAAATCAATTAATTTTTTTTCAAAATTAGGAACTATGTTTCATAAAGTTCAAAGAATTAGAAAACTTGGGGCAATGATTGCCGATCAACTTAATCTAAATAAAGAAAAAGTAGAAATTTCAGCTTCGATTTGTAAAGCAGATCTTCTTTCAGATTTAGTTGGCGAATATCCTGAACTTCAAGGTATTCTAGGCAGCCATTTTGCTAGTGCCCAAGGATTTGATGACGACATTTCCATGGCAATTATGGAGCATTATCTACCTTTAGGATTAGATGGCAAAATACCCAAGAAACCCATTAGTGTTGCCGTCTCCATTATAGATAAAATAGATACTCTTGTTGGTTTTTTTGGAATTGGAGAAAAACCTACAGGTTCCAAAGACCCTTTTGCATTGAGGAGAACCGCTTATGGGCTTTTGAGGATTATCATTGAAAATAATTTGTCTATTCAATTGAAAAATTTAACAAATTATTCAAACATTCTTTACCTAGAGCAGGGTTTCAAATTTCCAGATCAACTAAACTTAAATGTAATAACTAATTTTTTGAGAGATAGATTGAGAAATTATCTGAAAGTAAAAAAAGCAAGACATGATATTATTGAAGCCGTTACATCCTCACAAGTTTCCGATGATTTTGTTTCATTATACAAAAAATGTCTAACTCTTAATAAATATTTGAAAAAAGATTTGGGAAAAAATATATTAACGACCTACAAAAGAGCATCAAATATTTTGGATCAAGAAAAGAAAACAATTAATTCAAAAATTACAGGAGAACCTAATTCAATTTTATTTAATAAAAATGAAGAAAAACTTCTTTTTAATCAAATAAATGAAGTTAGGAAATATTTTTCTAGTGTGATAAAAAATGAAAATTACGAAAAAACATTAGAGATTTTGTCCGGTGCAAAAAGAACTACAGATAATTTTTTTGAAAATGTTGTAGTTAACGATGAAAATGAAAATATGAAGAAAAATAGGCTTGAATTATTAGAAATGTTTTGTAACACTTTTGATAATTTCATTGATTTTTCGAAGATAGAAGGGGCATAGTTGAGGAAGTTTATATTTAATTTTAGCAGTAAAAAACCAAAGAAAAACTTTAATGCTAAAAACGTCTTAGGTGGCAAGGGAGCCAATTTAGCCGAAATGGAAAAATTGGGTCTTCCTGTTCCTCCTGGATTTACAATTTCTACAAAAGTATGTGATTTGTTTTATAAGAACAAAAGAAAATTACCATCTTTTATTATTAAACTAATAAGAGAGGAATTAAAATTAATTGAAAAAGTATCAAAAAAAAAATTTGGAGATTTAAATAATCCCTTGCTTATTTCTGTTCGTTCCGGTGCAAAAGTTTCAATGCCAGGGATGATGGATACCATTTTAAATTTAGGACTTAACGATAAAACTGTTTTGGGTTTGATAAATAAAACATCCAACCCAAGGTTTGCACAGGATAGTTACAGAAGATTTATACAAATGTATGGTTCGGTGGTCTTAAATGTAAAAAGTTATCATTTTGAAGAATTAATTGAAAATTATAAACTTACCAAAGGTGTCATTGCGGATACAGATTTAGATGAAAACGACTGGGGTGGACTAATTAATAACTTCAAAGATTTGATTAAAAAAGAAACAAAAAAAGAATTTCCGCAAGATGTTTTAGAACAGCTATACGGTGCAATCAGCGCTGTTTTTCAGTCTTGGGAAAGTAAAAGAGCTAAAGTTTATAGAAGGCTTCACCATATTTCTGCAGATGGGGGGACGGCAGTAAATATACAGGCAATGGTTTTTGGAAACATGGGCAATGATTCAGCCACAGGTGTTGTTTTTACTAGAAATCCCTCAACCGGTGAAAAATTTTTATTTGGAGAATATTTAATTAATGCTCAAGGCGAGGATGTCGTTGCAGGCACCAGAACTCCTCAACACGTAACAAAAAAAGCAAGAATTATAGATGGAGTCAAAGAACCTTCCATGGAAGAGTCTCTGACCAAAGTTTACTTACAACTTAAAAAAATTCTTTTTCGTTTAGAAAAACACTACAAAGATATGCAAGATGTAGAATTTACAGTTGAAAATAATAAACTTTGGATACTTCAAACGAGATCGGGAAAACGAACAGCTAAATCTGCAATTAAAATTGCTGTAGATATGGTCAAAGAAAAACTAATTTCAAAAAAAGAAGCAGTTCTGAGAATCGATCCCAATACTTTGGATACATTATTACACCCAACGCTTGACAAAAAAGTAAATAAAAAAATTATTGCCTCAGGCTTGCCGGCTTCCCCAGGTGGTGCAAGTGGTAAAGTTGTTTTTTCTGCCGATGAAGCTGAAAGATTAAATGAAATGATGCAAAACTCTATTTTGGTTAGAACAGAAACATCCCCCGAAGATATTCATGGCATGCATGCCGCCAAAGGTATTTTAACTTCCAGAGGAGGTATGACAAGTCATGCAGCAGTAGTTGCAAGAGGAATGGGTAGACCATGTGTGTCAGGTTCGACCGAAATTAACATTGATTATGTAAATAAAATATTCAGGACAGGCGATGTTACTGTTAAAGAGGGAGATATAATCACAATTGATGGTTCAAGCGGTGAAATAATTTTAGGTGAAGTTTCAACTGTTAAACCAGAAATATCAGGTGATTTTTCTAAATTAATGAGTTGGGCTGACTCTTTTAGAAAACTTATAGTTAGAACAAATTCAGAAACTCCTGTTGACACAAAGACAGCAAGAGAATTTGGAGCAGAAGGCATTGGCCTGTGTAGAACTGAGCATATGTTTTTTGACGAAAAAAGAATTGTTTCAGTGAGACAAATGATACTTTCTAAAACAACGGAGGATCGTGAAGAAGCTTTAAAAAAACTTCTTCCTTATCAAAAAAATGATTTTGTAGAAATTTTTAAAATTATGAATGGTTTACCTGTGACAGTTAGACTGTTGGATCCTCCTTTACACGAGTTTTTACCAAAAACTGATAAAGATATCGAAAATATCGCTAAGGAATTAAACTTAACAGAGAAAGATATAAAATTTAGAATTGTTGAGCTTCACGAACAAAATCCCATGTTAGGACATAGAGGGTGTAGACTTGGTATTTCTTTTCCAGAAATTTACCATATGCAATGCGAGGCAATTTTTGAGGCGTTGGTTGAATGTAAAAAACAAAAAGTAAAATTAGTTATACCCGAAATAATGATTCCTTTGATTTCAACTGCGACTGAAATTAAAATACTTAGAGAGCTTGTAGAAAAAACAGCAAAAGAAGTTCAAAAAAAATATTCAATCAAAATAAAATATTATGTTGGTACAATGATTGAACTTCCCAGGGCAGCTTTGAGAGCTAAGGATATAGCAAAGTTTGCTGATTTTTTTAGTTTCGGAACTAATGATTTAACGCAGACAACATTCGGCATAAGCAGAGATGATTCTGGTAAATTTTTAAATGATTATGTGGAAAATAAAATATTCAACAAAGATCCATTTGTTAGCATTGACGAAAGAGGGGTTGGAGAATTAATTAAAATTGCAGCTAAACGTGGAAGGATGCAAAAAAGATCTCTTAAACTAGGAATTTGTGGAGAACACGGGGGCGATCCTTCAAGTATAGAATTTTGTGCTAGAGCTGGACTTAATTATGTTTCTTGTTCACCTTATAGAGTTCCTGTTGCTAGATTAGCAGCAGCACAAGCCCATCTGAAGAAAAAAAAATAATTTGTTTAAATTTCTAACTTAAAATTTACAGCTGGAACGCTATGAGTAATTTGTCCTACGGATATTCTTTTTACTCCAGTTGAGGCAATTTTTCTTACATTTTTTAGTGTGATACCGCCCGAAGCTTCCGTTTCATAAAGTTTATAGGACAGTTTGATTCCTTTTCTAAGATTATTGAGATTCATATTATCAAATAATATCCTGTCAAATTTTAAGCTCATGACTTTTTTAAGCTGGTTAAGGTTGTCCACCTCTACAGTAATTTTTTTTCCCTTTCTATTTCTAATAGCTTTTTTGACTAATTTACGGATATCTCCTTCTATGGCGATATGATTGTCTTTTATTAAAATTTCATCACTAAGGTTAAATCTATGATTAAGTCCTCCCCCCAATCTAACCCCATATTTTTGTATTAATCTTAAATTTGGCAAAGTTTTTCTGGTACAACAAATTTTACAAGATTTTCCCTTCACTTTACTGACGAATTTGTTCGTTGTTGTTGCTACTCCCGAAATTAAACTTAAAAAATTAAGAGCTACTCTTTCGCTTTTTAGGATTCCCTTAGCATTTCCAGTTATTATAGCTACGACTTTTCCTTTATT
>CEQE01144951.1_pt1 | contig 25943 bp, 27 predicted proteins | sample 356201 | NCBI WGS metagenome assembly CEQE01 (sample SAMEA2619970, study PRJEB7988) | marine metagenome | biome: marine biome (ENVO:00000447); feature: mesopelagic zone (ENVO:00000213) & marine oxygen minimum zone (ENVO:01000065); material: "saline water (ENVO:00002010), including plankton...
AAGCAATGTTAGCCGATGGACGCCCTACTGTCAAGGCGTCTAACCTGCTTTTTCGGAACTGCGCCGACGTTCTTTACGCACGACTGTCTTCGTCGTACCGTCGACGCACTCATTGTACACTATCCGCGTTGACACTCGACGCCGCACAGAATACACTCGCGCTGACGGATTCAAGCGGAATGCTCAGGTCAATCATGATGCATTTCCGGCTGCCAACGATCCCGGAGACGACGCTTGGTCCCACCCATATGCAGTCAACGGAGCGCACTATGGTCATATCGACATCCACCGTCCTATACGAAAAGAAAAACAACGTCGCATACATTACCCTGAACCGGCCCGATTCGCTCAATGCCTTGAACCGGGAGCTGAGCGGTGGTTTGGTGGAGGCGATCGAAGATTTCCGAGACGATCCGGAGATGCAACTCGCTGTTGTCACCGGCGCGGGCGGACGAGCCTTCTCGGCTGGCATGGATCTGAAAGAACGCGCGAGCCTCGACTCCGCCGGCGATCGTCGCGTCGGCGCCACTACGGGATTGACCTGGGCGGACAGAGGCGTCTTCAAGCCCATCATCGCGGCCATCGACGGGTTTTGTGTGGCGGGAGGTCTCGAAGTCTCGCTGCAATGTGACATTCGTGTCGCCACCAAGAAGTCTCAGTTCGGACTTCCCGAACCTCGTTGGAGCATCCTGGCCGGATACGGGCTGCACAATCTTTCGCGCATGGTCCCGCTGGGCGAGGCGCTCTACATGCAGCTCACGGGACGCCGGATCGATTCCGATCGCGCCTACCGCATTGGCCTCATCCAGGAAGTCGTAGAGGACCGGGACGCCCTCTTCAAGGAAGTCGACCGAATCGCAGAAGAGATCAAGATGTGCGCTCCGCTGGCGGTGCAGTCCATCAAGCGAATCGTCTACCAAGGGCGTAATCTACCGGTCGAGTATTCGATGAAGCTCTCGGGCCCCATCGCCCAGATCGTGGGCGACACCGAGGACGCCATCGAGGGGCCGAAGGCGTTCTCGGAGAAACGCAGGCCCCAGTGGAAAATGAGGTAGACGGCTCTAGCGAGCAACAGACCAGAACGGCGATTCGGGCTACAAACGCTCCGCCCAATGCAAAACACCGCCGTCAACCAGGAGCGTAGAGGAATGACAGGAGGCCACCGGTGACTCAGATTGAAGGATCGGACCTTGTCGCGATGTCTATTGAGAGGGAAGGGGTCAAGACCGTTTTCGGTGTGCCGGGCGGTCCGATCGTCGAGATTCTAGGGTTTGCTTCCCAGAAAGGAATCAGGCCCATAGGCGTCCGGCACGAGCAGGCCGCCACGTTCTCTGCCGCTGCGTACGGCTACGTTCGGAACGAGGTCGGTGTGTGCGTAATCGCAGCGGGTCCAGCCGTGACCAACTGCGTGACCGGTGCTCACGTTGCATTCGACAACTGCATGCCGCTGGTGATTCTGGGCGGCTCCGGACCGCAAGGCGGTCGCTATTCGGGCACGTTCCAGGAAACCGACAACGTCCCGATGTTCCGAGGCATCACCAAGATGTCGGTGCAGATCGACAGTGCCGAGCGCATCCCTTACTTCATGAGCATGGCGTTCCGCAAAGCCAAGAGCGGCAGGCCAGGCCCCGTTTACCTCGACATGCCGTCCGACATTCTTTCGGCGATGGTTGAAGAAGAAGACGTGGAATGGCCGGAGGGATACTTCACCGGCGCGAAGCCTCAGGCCGACCCCGAAGACGTGAAGCGTGCAGCGGAGTTGCTGATGAACGCCGAACGCCCGGCGATGATTATCGGCAAAGGCGTGCGATGGGCCGATCCGGGAGACCAACTCAAAGAGCTTGCCGAAACCTTGGGCATGCCTTTCATGACATCGCCGATGGGTCGCGGGTTCGTCCCGGACGATCACCCGCTGAGCATGGGCGCCGCGCGAAGCAACATCATGCGGGGCGCGGACGTGGTTCTGGTCGCTGGCGCGAGGTTGAACTGGATGTTCGACTTCGGCAAACGGTTCGCACCGGACGCCAAGATCATACATATCGACATCGAGCCCGAAGAGATCGGCGCCAATCGTGCGACCGAAGTAGGCTTGGTGGGCGATGCAGGAGCGGTGCTGAAGCAGCTCCTGACCGAGATGGAAGGCAAAACTGAAGGCATAGCCGATCGCGCCGAAGAGGGACCTTGGCTGTCAAGTTTGCGCGAAAAAGCAGAGTCCAACGGGAAGTCGCTCGAACCCCTGTTGAACTCCGACGCCAAGCCGATTCGGACTTATCGGATGATGAACGAAATCCAGAACGTCTTCCCCCGCGATACGATCTACACCGTCGACGGGCAGATCACGCTCGCGACCGGACGCCAGGTGTTGCCGAGTTACACACCGGCGAGCCGCCTCAACGCGGGGACAAACGGCTGCATCGGCGTCGGAATTCCTTTCGCGGTAGGCGCCAAGATCGCGCGACCCGACGTGCCAGTCGTGAGCGTTAATGGCGACTGCGCATTCGGGTTCAACGGCATGGAGATGGAGACCGCGGTGAGGCACAACGCGCCGATCGTGTTCATCGTCAACAACAACGGCGGCATCGTTGGCGGAACCATGGAAGCCAAAATGGGTCTGCCCGAAGGATATGAAGAGCGCGTGGCGCGATACACGCCGGACATTCGTTATGACAAGATCGTCGAGGCGTTCGGAGGCCACGCGGAAAGCGTCACTGACCCTGACGAGCTTCGCCCAGCTCTGGAGCGAGCGTACCAAGCGACTCTGGAAGGCAAAGTCGCCTGCGTCAACGTCGTCACCGAGCCCATGGAGTTGGCTGTCACCGCCGATACCCGGGGCAGCACCATCATGGGCTACTAGCCACCTCGGTTCGGTCCATTTCAGGCAAGACTGAACAGCGGGGCCGCTCCTACATGAGCGGTCCCGTTCGCGTTGGCTATGTCGTGAACGATGTATCTGGGAACGCTGGCGCTGATCGTTTTGCGTTGCTTGATCGACCGGTCCTCGTCAGTCGGACAAAACCATTTCCGGTCCGCGACGATCTTGAGTTACTGCGATTGTCGTGCCCGGTTTATCGCTTCCGATTTCTTCACCAGTTTGAGTTGGTCGCATATTGATGACTCCGTAGACACTGCCGGATATCAACTTCGAGTCAGCTGTCACGCAGCCTGGGAGGAATATTGGGCCGCTGCCGATCAGTGTTGTTTTGGGCATGGGCATTAATGACACTCGCATTGACGGCCGCCGCATGCCAATCGAGTCCAGCCGCAAGTCCAACCGCGATTCCCGCGGCGAATCCAACTCCGATTCCCGCCGCGAGTCCAACTGCGATCCCGACTCCGGTGACCGATCTGAGGATCGTAGAGTTAGACCCAGAGTATCCGCCATCTGCCGTATCCGGTGAGAGATACGTCAGCTTGGGCCTGGACCGCGAGTTCTATCTTGGGAACATCAGCACCGGAGAAACGCGCCAACTCACTACGGATGGACACCGGAAACGTGAACCAGCCATCTCCGGAGACCACGTTGCATGGACCGACCAGCGCCGACAACTAGTCCTGGATAATTCCTCCCGCGTCACTGCCGAAGACACCGCCGACGACATCTTCTTGCTAAACCTGGAGATGGGCGAACAGGAGCGCATAACCGACGTGCCCGCCAATCGCCGCTATCTGCGGATGTCTGGCCGCCGGTTGGTATGGATGGACAACCGGAACGAACTCGAAGAGCACTACACTTACTTCGATATCTACGCCTACGACATAGTCACGGGCCAGGAGTTTCCCGTGGCAGTCGCGCCAGGGGCTCAAAGCAATCCGGCGATCTATGGCGACACGGTGGTGTGGGAAGACAACCGGAACAGCCCGATCAAAGGAGCCTCAAAGTCAGATTGCACCGGCTGCCCCGAAAACAAGGTCGACATAAACTTGTACGATTTCGCGACAGGAGAGGAGAAACCCGTAATCGAATCGGGGTCGTTCAATGGAAGTCCTTCAGTCTACCAGGATTTCATAGTATGGGAAGGATTTCTACCAGGGCGTGCCGCGACAATTTACCTGCTCGATCTCAGGACGGGTGAGAGACTCCAAATTGCTGAGACTTCGGGGCGCATGACCAAGCCTTTGGTTACTGACCACCATGTCGTGTGGACCGTAAGGACGGCGTGCGACGTGCGCCCAACAACAAGACAAGGCGCGGGCGCCTTCGCCCGCGACTTGAACACCGGCGCTTTGCTGCAACTGTCCGACTATGTGGAACCCAAGGTGATAACCGAAGCGAATGTTGCGCTGGTAACCGAGGGTTGCTTCATTCCTCAGAGGGTGTTCGCGGTCTTCCTGGACGGATGATTCGAGTATCGCCCGCGTGCGTCGTATCCCGATCGGCACTCCAGATTCGCTGATTCAATGTTGGACGACGCTTGAGATGTCTCGTCCCAGGCGTTGCGCACGGCTCTGACCGGCGTGCAATCGGCGCCTGTTGGCACAGATCAGAGTTGTTTTCGGTTGTCTGTATCCGGGTATCGCCGGTTCGTCTGGCTATCGCTGGCCGGTGACGATGGATGCCCTCAACGATCCTTCGTCGCTCCGCTTCCAGTGCAGGCGCCTACTCAATGTCACGGCTGCCACCCCAGAACATCGAAGATCGATGCCATAAGCTATGAGTCAGCAGTGTGTGATCGCGTTTCCGGGGAGATGCCTGCGCATGAGATTTGGTGTCCTTGCAATACTGGGCGTCACGTTATTGATGGCCGTGATGGCTTTGGCGATGGCGGTCGGTGGAACTCTCTTTGGAGGCGACACGTCCGACATTGCCGGCGTTCCCGGCAGCGGACAGATCTTCGAAATCGAGGTAGGACCGGATAGCTGTCTGAGGATAGGATTCGATCCGGGCGACACCAGCAGTTATTGCCTCGAAGACGTCGAAACCGAACTCCCACCTGAGATGATCGGCACTGTGTCACGCGAGCCCGCCGACCCGCCTTAAACGACGCCGATTTTGAACCGTTTCCGTGGTAGATGCCCACTCTGGGCCACCACGCCCCCTATGATCGACTCCACTCCCGACCGGTTCGTTTCAATCTGGATTTTCGCCCAGTGGGCTTGCGCGCATCCGATGTGAGCAGGTCTTCCCCAATTATGTTGTGCAGCCTCAACCGCGGTTGACTGACCCGAAAGGCGTTGCTACACTCGCCCCATCACTGATGGGGGGCACCGCTAAATGCGAAGGTTTTGCCCGAATTGCGGCCAGCCAGTCTCGATCGAGGCAAGCTTTTGTCGGTCATGCGGATCGACCTTGGCCGACCAACCCGAGGTCCAATCCGAGACTGACGCTGTAGATGACGCCGAACGCATCCCCGAACGCGACCTGGGACAGCTCGTCTCCGAGACGTTCACTCTCTACCGAAACCACCTCTGGCCATTCGTCATAATCGCCATGGCGCCCCAGCTTGTCAGCATGGTGGCGTCGTTCACACCTTTGGCGTTGTCGATGGCATTGACGGTCGTTGCTCTTGTGGTTTCGATTCTCGCCAACGGAGCTTCGATTCACGCTGTCGCCCAGGCGATGTCAACGAGCAAGGTGGACGTGGAACTCTGTTTCAAGCAGGCTATCTTGAAGTCCGCCAACCTGATCGTCGGCCTGATCATCGTCATGGCGGCTCTCGTTGGCGCAGCCATTCTGATAATCATCGTGGTCGGGATCCCACTCTTGTTCTACCTTTTAGTGATTTGGATCTTTTTCGCACAGGCGGTGATGCTCGAGGGCGATACGCCGATCTCTGCACTCGGGCGCAGCCGTTTCCTCGTTCGAGGGAACTGGTGGCGAGTGTTCGGGATAGGTATCGTGTACGCTTTGATTGCAATCGGAATGGCGATTCCGATTGGTATCGTGGTCGGAATATTGACCCTGTTTTCGAGTCCTGCTGCGCTTCTCATCGGACCAGTTCTTTTCGCATTCATCTTCCCGGTCCCATACATCGGTTTGACCCTGCTTTATATGGATATACGAGTCCGAAACGAAGGCTACACGTTGAGAACCCTGGCCGATCAGTTGAGGCGAGCGAGCGCTGAAGCCCGCCGAATCTGAAACACAATCGTAGGAGGTATGAACATTGGCGACTCAACCTGAAACCCTGGTTACCGAAGAAATGGTCCAGCGAAAAGGGGTGTTCAGCGAACCGCGCGTCGCGCCTCCAATCGCGCTTTCGGACATCCGCAAGTGGGGCATCGCGGTCTACTGGCCCGAAACGCCCCCCAAGTTGCACTGGGACGAAGACTACGCGCGCACGACGCGGCACGGCGGCGTGATCGCTCCTCTGGATTTCAACCCATTCGCCTGGCCGATCGATCGCGAGCCGCCAACTTCAGGCAGGGCGACCGCAGCGGGCGCAGGCGTCGGCACACGCGGCATGAACGGCGGTCAGACAGAAGAGTACTACGCGCCGATGAAATCCGGGGACGTTATCTCGTCGACAACCGGCTTGACCGAATGGACGGAGCGCCAAACCCGACTGGGACTGACCCTATTCACGACAACCGAGACACGCTGGACCAATCAGGACGGCGAGCTCGTCAAGGTCAAAAAATCCATCGGCATTCGTTACTAAAGGATCGGAGACAGACATGTCCTACAACGTCTACTGGGAAGACATCGAAGTCGGCGCCGAGATCACGCCCTGGTCGCGCAAGACCGATTTCATGAACTGGAACCGTTACGCCGCGGTCAACGACGAGTTCGTCTACATTCACATGGACGATGTCGCCGGCCGAGCAGCGCTGAACGAAGCCGGAGCCTTCGGCATGGGCAACCTTCGTTTCGCCTACCTGCACAACATGCTTCGCGACTGGGCAGGCGACGAGGCGCAGATCCGAAAAGTGGGATGCCAGTATCGGTCCATCAACCAGAAGGACGATGTCCTGACCTGCACCGGCGTGGTCACGGACAAGCGCGTCGAGGACGGCGAGCACCTGATCGACCTCAAAGTCGACGTTGTCGATCAAGACGGCAAGTCCACCGCCCCCGGCGAGGCTACGGTCGCATTGCCGACACGCGGCGAATAAGACTTGCGAGTCTAACCACGACTCACGCGGACTCACGCGCTGACGTCTCCCGCGAATCAGGTTGCCGTCGTGCGACTCGCGAAAAGGCGCCGGCGGGCGCGATGCGGCCGCCGATCTCTCCGATCGCCGCCGTTATCATGCGCTATGGCGTCCGACGCTATCATCGACGCTCGAACAGCCCCCCGCGTGCTCAACACCCTGTGACGTGATCGGCTGACGGCTCCTTGTTGGCAACTCCTTGTTCGCCCGCCGAATCTCCTCACAACAACCCATCTGTGCGGCCATCCCTGTTCGCTATGCCGAGCGAGTCACTCTTCGATCCCGAGCCGCCGTAGTACCCCCACTACGGAAATTTGGTTCGTTCGCAACGCGCGTCGTCCCTGTTGGGGGCCGTAGTCTTGTCTGGATGAGGGCGAGCGCAACGGCCGTGAACAGGTTGGGACAGGAGCTACGACCATGACGACGCGTTTGAACACCATCCAAGCTGAAGGAGTCGTTGGCCAGCCAGATCCTCGATTCCGAGAGCGGGTGCAGAGCGCGACGGGCGTCGTTCGTGACCGTATCCACTCCGCGGGAGCATCGACATCCTCGATCTTGGGACAGGTTCGGAGAAATCGGGCATTTCCAGTCATGCTCGCAGTCGTTCCGATGGTGCTGTTTACCGCCGTCGCGTTGACGTTCAGGAACCAGCTCGATGATGTGCAGGGCCTGGGCTACATTGGCGTTTTCGCGCTGAACGTCGTGGCCAGCGGAACGTTGTTCGTGCCTGTGCCAGGGCTTGCCGCCGTCATGGCCGCGGGCGCCGTCCTGAATCCGGTTGTCGTTGGCTTGGCCGGGGCGACCGGATCGTCGTTGGGGGAGCTCACCGGATTCACCGTCGGCGCCGGCACGCGAGACACTGCTCGCCCGGCACTGATGAACAGCAGGTGGTATCCGGTCGTCGACGGCTGGTTCCAACGCCATGGTTTCGCCACTATATTCGTCCTTGCCATCCTTCCCGTTCCGATGTTCGACGCGGTGTCGTTCGCCGCGGGATCGGCCAAGTACCCGCTCTCCCGTTTCATCGTGGCTTGCTGGACCGGGAAAGTCATCAAGTTCACGTTGGGCGCCTACGCGGGCTACTACGGGGCGACGGCAGTGCTCAACCTTATCTGAGAGTGAAACCGGGACTCCCGGTAAGCCGAGCGATGTTCGACAGCGTCTTCCGACACGTGATGCCGCCGTAGTATGATGCGCGGAGCGCGTACGGCAGCAACACGGGTGGAGCGGATATCGGTTGGGATTCCTGACAAGGCTGTTTTCGAAACCGCCGGTTGAGATCAGCGCCGGCGTATACCAACTCTCCGCGGTCGGGTCCACGGTGACCGCGATTGTCGAAGATCAAGGAGTTGTGCTCGTCGATGCCGGAGGACGGGGCAGCGCTCCGGTCATCGCCGCCGGATTGGAAGCGGTTGGCTCTTCGATGGACCGAGTGAATCTGGTCGTCCTCACACACCATCACCCGGACCACACCGGTGGCCTGGCGGCGGTAATTGAGATGTCCTCTGCAACCGTAGCCGCGCATCGACTTGAAGCGCCAATTATCAACGGGAATGCCAAGATGCCCGACCCGCATCAAAACAAGCTCTTTGCGACGGTTGTTCGCCCGATGGTCGCGGCCATGAGCGGTCCGTCCGCCAGCGTTGACCACGAGCTCGATGACGGCGAATTCCTGCCCATAGGCGACGACATCCGAGTCGTGCATACGCCCGCACACACTCCGGGCAGCATCTGCCTTTTGCTGACCTCTTGTGGTGTGCTGATCGTGGGGGACGCGTTGCAGTATCGGTCGGGGCGCTTGAGTCCACCCGCGGCGATGGTGACCCAGGACGCGGCACAGGCGTTGGATTCCATCGGCAAGATGGCCGGTCTGGAGTTTGATACGGTCGCCTTCGGCCACTTCCCGCCGCTGCGCGACAACGCCCGAGAGACAGTGCGACGGCTGGCCGGCGGGGCATCTGGTTAAGGCGGCACAATGGATATCCGTCACACAGAAGGCAGCTTCGAAACCTCCGACGGGTTGATGCTCTTCGAGCAAATCTGGCGACCCGGTTCCGAAGCCAAGGCGGCTGTTGCCATCGTGCATGGGTACGCCGAGCACAGCGGTCGTTACGCGCACGTGGCCGAGCACTTTGTTCGGAGCGGCTACGCGGTGCACGCCTACGATCTCCGCGGCCATGGGCGCTCGGACGGTCCGAAGGGTCTGATCAGATCGATGGAAGCCCTCGTGGACGACACGGGTGCGTTCTTGAATCGGGCAAGTGAGTCGGAACCCGGAATGCCGCTGTTCCTGTTGGGTCACAGCACGGGCGGCGGGATCGCCGCTTTGCTTGCGATCGACGGCCGTCTCGCGGTCAAAGGCATGGTGCTCACCGGCGCCCTTGTCCGATTGGCGGACGACGTGCCTGCGCCGTTGCAGTGGACTGCCGCTATCCTCGGCGCGCTGGCGCCTCGAATGCCGGTGAAAGGATTGGATAGCGCGGTGATCTCTCGCGACCCGGAGGTCGTTGCCGCTTATGACAATGATCCGCTAGTGTACCGAGGGCGAACAATGGCCCGGACCGCCGCCGAGATCATGGGAGCTTGCAAGCGAATCCAGGCACGAATGGAAGCCGTCACGCCGCCCATCCTCATCATGCACGGCGCGGCAGATGCACTCATCGATCCGGAGGGCAGCGTGCAGCTCCATGCCCGAGCGAGTTCCGACGACAAGACATTGAAGCTCTACGACGGCGCATACCACGAGATCATGAACGAACCGGAAAGAGCACAAGTGTTGGCGGACATCGAAGAGTGGATGGACGCTCGCGTGTAAGCGTGTAACTCGCTGCACAATCCTCAGGAGGCCATCATGGCTGTCTCTACTTCCGCTCAACTGGCACAGACAGGCACGCTGACCGACTTCATCGAAGATCTGGCGGCGAAGTACGATTCACGGCCTGCGTTGCTTATGAAGCTCGGGTTCCGATACCAACGATGGTCCTACGCGCGCCTGTGGGAGCAGTCTGGCCGAGTCGCCTCGTTGCTCCAACAGATGGGCTTGGCCAGGGGCGACCGCGTCCTGATATGGGGACCGAACAGCCCTCAATGGGTGCTTGCTTTCTTCGGATGCGTCCGAGCAGGTGTCATCGCCGTGCCGCTGGACATGCGCAGCGCAGAGGATTTCGTGCGGACCGTGGCAGCCAAGACTGACCCAAAAGCGGCGTTCATCTCTCGCGTGACGCCTCGTGGCGACATCGAGTTCGGCGTCCCAGAACTGTCGCTGGACGATCTTGAGGTCCTGTGTATCGACCAACCGCCACCGGAGCCGGTGGAATTCGATGAAACGGACCTAGTCGAGATCATGTTCACATCAGGCACGACGGGCGACCCCAAAGGGGTGATGCTGACTCACCGAAACCTGGCGTCGAATGTTGTCTCTGCGAGCCAGTTTGTCTCCGGCAAGCCCTCGGACAGGTTGCTGTCCATACTGCCGCTAAGCCACATGTTCGAACAGATGGGCGGTTTGCTGTTGCCCCTACAGGCTGGCGCCAACATCACCTATGCGACCAGCTACCAACCTTCGGTGCTGTTCAAGACCATGAAAGAGCGGAAAGTCACCCTCATGCTTCTGGTGCCGCAGATCCTGGACCTGTTCATGAAGGGCATCGAACGAGAGGTCAGCCGTCAGGGCAAAGAGGGTTTTTGGCGCCTAGCGATGACGGTCGCTGCTCGCGTTCCAATGCCTGTGCGGCGTCGAATCTTCAGAAAAGTGCACGGTCAGCTTGGTGGGGCACTGGATCTGATTATCGCCGGTGGGGCGCCGCTCTCACCCGAATTGGGGGCGAAGTGGGAGGCGCTGGGCGTCACTGTGCTCCAAGGCTACGGAGCGACCGAGGCGTCGCCGGGCATCACGTTTCACACGCTAGAGAATCCACGGTACGACTCGGCTGGCCGGCCGCTGCCTGGAGTGGATGTGAAGATTGCCGATGACGGCGAGGTTCTGGTTAGGGGACCGAACATCACGCCTGGCTACTGGGAGGCGCCGGATCGCACCGCCGAAGCATTCGTCGACGGCTGGTACAGAACCGGCGACCAAGGTTCGTTCGATGAGGACGGTTACCTGCACCTCAGCGGGCGCAAGAAAGATATGATAGTCCTCTCCAGCGGCCAGAACGTGTACCCGGAGGACGTCGAAGCGACGCTGAACAAGCACGCCGAGGTCGTCGATGCCGTTGTCGTGGGCTTACCGCGTGAAAGCGACGTCGAGGTCCACGCCGTCCTGATCCTGGAAGACCCGTTACAGGCCCAGCAAATCGTTGCTCGAGTCAACGACCAGCTAGCCAGCCACCAACGTATTCGAGGCCACACGGTTTGGGCCGGCGAGGACTTTCCAAGAACGCACACGATGAAGGTGAAGAAGGGCCTGGTGCTCGATTCGATCACTCAGAACGACGCCGAGACAGAAACGGCGCCGGCGTCCTCCGCGCAGCCAAGACAGACATCGGCCCGAGGAGTAACCGCCCTGATCGTCGAGGTGACCGGATTGCCTCCGGCGCAGGTGGCTCCGGACAGATCGCTGGAAAGCCTCGACCTGGACTCGCTGGGACGAGTCGCTCTCCTGTCGGCCATCGAGGCGGAGCTAGGCGTCTACGTCGACGAAGCGCTGGTGGGCCCGCATACGACCGTGCGCAACATCGAAGATATGGTGGCGAGCAGCTCCGCCAACGGCGCGATGCCCCGGTTCCCCTCGTGGGGCATGAGTCTGTGGTGTCGACTGGTTCGAGGCGCCCTCCAACGGACGATGGTTTTCCCGATTGTCTTCTCCGCATATCGGCTCAAGGTGACCGGCGCCGAGAACCTCAGCGCGGTCGAGGGACCGGTGCTCTTCGCCGCGAACCACACGCTGCACCTGGACAACGGAATCATCCTCAGAGCGATGCCGTTCTCGTCGAGACGCAGGTTGGCCATCGCGGCTTCGGACCACATGTTCGCCAATCGCATCCAGGGCTTGTCGATTCCGCTCCTGGGCAACGGGTTCCCGTTTTCCAAGGAAGGCAACGTGCGCGCCAGCCTTGAAAACCTCGGCAGGATTCTCGACAACGGCTGGTCCGTTCTAATATACCCCGAAGGCGAGTTGACGGTCGGCGGACCGATGAAACCGTTCCTGAGCGGAACCGGGCTGCTGGCAGTCGGCGGCCAGGTGTCCGTGATACCGGTGCACCTGCGCATCGACAGGTTCGGGAAACCATCGTACCTGCCGCTGCTCCGACGAGGACGCGTCGAGGTCCGTTTCGGTGAGCCGATCACGTTCGCTCCCGGAACGGCATACGACGAAGCGACGCGCACGGTCGAGACGGCGGTGGCCGCGTTGTGATACACATTGGATCAGTCGCATAGCGGTCCGAAGGCTCCTCGGCGAGCTCACCGAGACCTCGCCGGACGCCGTACCAGGAACCAGATCGAGAAGGAGGACATCCGATGACAACATCATCAGGCAATGGATCGCATCCGGCCTTGCCGCCCGTTCCCACCCTGGAGGATGGCGAGTGGCGGCACGTTCGGTGGGAGTTTTCCCAACTAGGCGTCTTATCCATAGTCATGAACAGGCCTGAGCGCCTGAATGCCCTGAACTACCGGATGCTCAGGGAAATGCAAAAGCTCGTCGAGTACGCCGCCACTCGGTCCGAGATCAGGGTTGTGACGCTCCGAGGCGAAGGCACGGTCGCGTTCTGCTCGGGCGACGATCTCAAAGGCATGGAGCCGCACCAGGACACCGACAGCTCGGCCAAAGTGCACCATCAACTGCTCACCGGCATCCGGGAACTGGACAAGCCCGTCGTCGCGTTGATCGCGGGATGGGCGCTCGGGCATGGATTCGAGCTCGCCTGCGCCTGCGATATCAGGCTGTGCACCGACAACATCGAGGTCGGCGACCACCGTGTGACCCGCGCGATCGCGCTGAACGGTGGCTCGTCATGGCAACTGCCGCGTATCATCGGTCGCGGGCGCGCGATGGAGATGCTGCTGACCGGACGACACATGCTGTCGGACGAAGCTCTGGCCTGGGGATGGGCCAACCACGTCTGGTCAATGGACTCCTTCGAGGAGGAGTCGTCCGAGTACATCCGAGTGCTGGCCAACCTGCCGACGCAGACCGTCGCGGTGTTCAAAGCCGCGCTCGAATACTCCGCCTCACACGGACTGCGGGACTCGCTGGCGCGCGAGGTCGAGCTGGGCAATACGGCCCGGAACACCTACGATGCGAACGAGGGTCGCCGCTCGTTCCACGAAAAGCGCACGCCGGTATTCAAGGGGAGGTAGTGTTCCGAGCCGCTATTTCGGTGTATGAGTCACAAAGCAAGCGGAAACGTCGAGGTGGTTCGACAGGCTCACCACGAACGGAAAGACCATTACTCCGTTCGGCCTGAGCTTGTCGAAGGCTCGCGACATGTCATCCGAACTTCTAACTCAGGACACTACTGCGTCCCCTGCTCCCGGGCGCGCCTCTCGCGATTGGTGATCGAGCGGATTACTTCGTCGGCGCCCATACGCCCGATCGGGCCGGACGCGTACATGGCGCCGAACACGACCCCGCCGCGGCTGATGAGGTATTCCGTCGGCTGGATGTAGCCGTCGCGGTCTTCGGACCACCAGCTTCCCAGCAGATCGGCGTCTTCTTTGGTGACGCCATAGGCCATGGGAAAGGTCAATCCGCCCGGGTTGTTGTTCGCAACGTCTTCGACCTGCTCCTTGGTGTCGACGCAGGCAGCGATGACAGTGGCTCCGAGCGCTTCAAGCTCGGTTTTCTGTTCCTGGAAGGCGGCCAACTGCCGCCGGCAGTACGGTCACCAGTGGCCCCGATAAAAAAGCAACGCGACATACCGCGACGGCATCTCTTCCGGCAATCGCAGAGTCTCGCCGTTGGTCAGCGTTAGAGTAATCGACGGGAGCCGATCTCCCTGTTGTAGCTTCTCACCCATATCCACCTCACTCCTCGGGATTGCTTCGAATTGGGATTCACAGTGGCCGCAGCGTTGCACCGCCCAGGCATTGGATGCAGGGGCTTGGCATTCGATGCGGGAATCCGTGTCGACGGCCCGAGTCTAGCAAGGCGCAGTGCGTCGGTCAATGCGCGTTTTGGCCGTGATTGACGCCACCCCAGATGTTTCACGTTAGTGGCGCCTGCCGTCGCGGCACTGTGGTATGCTCGACCGGCGCAGACGCTGCGCATCGAGTGGCTCACACTGCCGAAGGAGCGTTTACATGCCGATCACCATTAATGTCACGCAGCCGGCCGACGGGGTCGGGTTGATCGTGTTCACCGACCCGCCGAAGAACTTCGGCACGCCGGAGCTTGCGGCGAAGATCATCGCGGCCAGGGATGAGTTGCAGGAAGCCGGTTGTCGCGTTTTCGTGCTCGCCTCCGACACGCCCGGCTACTTCATCGCACACTGGTCGTTGCGATCGATCGTCGAGCGGTTCAGCGTCCCGCCTACGGAACGCGCAGTTGCGGGTGCGGCGCGCCCGCCGTTTGAGGACATCGGATTCGGGCCGATGATCTCCATCGCCGCCAACAACGGACAGGCGTGGGGCGGAGGCTCGGAGATGTCGTGGGCGTGCGACCTTCGCATCGCCGCCGAGTCCGCGACGTACGGGCAACCAGAGGTCGCGCTGGGAATCATCCCGGGCGGCGGCGGGACGACTCGTCTCGCCAAGCTGATCGGGCCTGTCAGGTGCATGGAACTCATCCTGGACGGCCGCCCGATGACGGCTCAACGCGCACTGGAAATCGGCGCCATCAACAAGGTCGTGCCCGACGACAAGCTCCGCGAGGAGGCCATCGCCTGGGCGACGCACATCGCTCAGTGGCCCGCATGGGCGCTGGATGCGTGCAAGCGCAGCCTGAGGGAGGGCATCGATCTTCCGATGGAGGCGGCGCGGCGAAACGAGCAGCAGATCTTCGCACAAGCGGCGCAACGCGAAGACGCACTGGAAGTCATGCGAGCTGCGCAGGCGAAATACGACGCAGGCGCTGACTCGTTCGAAGCGATTGGTCTGTCCCGTGACTGACGGCATCACAGAACAAGTCCTGTACGATGTCGCGTACGAGGCCAACCGGCGCGCGGCCATCGCGCTGCCGGTCGACGGCGTCGCTGCGTTTCGCGAGGCTCACGAGCATGAGACGGGCACGATGGCCCGGTTCATCCTGGGGCAAGTGCTCGAGAACGCCGAGCTGGCCGTCGCCGACGACCGGCCGATGTGTGGCGACACCGGCCTCCCTCGTTACTATGTCAAAGCAGGCAACGAGGCCCGAATCGAAGGCGGGTTCATCGGCATGGAGCGCGCCTTCCGAGCGGCCGTGGCCGATGCGACCCATGACCTCCCACTGCGGGCCAACCGGGTGCATCCGCTGACCCGCAAGAACGCCGGCAACAACGTCGGCGTGTTCGCTCCCAGCGTCGACTACTCCTTCGAACCCGACGCGGATTGGATCGAGGTAATCGTGGTTCACAAAGGCGGCTTGTTCGGCACCGACTATCGCATGCTGTTCCCCGCCGACGGAACCGACGGCGTGAAGCGATTCCTGCTGGACAACCTGGCCGCGTTCGCCAGGAGAGGGCTGTCCTGTCCGCCGGTCGTGATCGGCGTCGGGCTCGGCGGCGCCAAAGACCAGTGCGTGAGCCTGTCGAAGGAGGCTGCCTGCCTTCGGATGATGGGCGATTCTCATCCGGATCCCGATGTCGCTGCGCTGGAGCAAGAGCTGCTGGAGCTAGCCAACCGGACCGGATTCGGCGTGATGGGCGTGGGCGGTGACGTGACCGCGCTGGATGTCCATGTCGAAGTAGCGTATACGCACACCGGGGGCCTGCCGGTCGCGATCTCCCAGTTCTGCCTCGCCTACCGCCGGGCCACGGCCCGCATCGACGCGGACGGTACGGTGGAGTTCAGAGACGATCCAGGCTGGTTCACCCCATACTATCGTCGAGAGGGCATCGACTGGGTCCGTGAAGCACAGCCCGACGAACTGAAGGCGCCGGTGTAGTCTCGTGACATAGGATCATGCCGATCCGCCGAGGCCCTCCAATGAGCACCGCCAAGCCCGGGATCCTGACGTGCCAGGACTCAAGGCGAACGTCCGTGGGATGTTTTTCCCGTTCGTGGTGAGCTTGTCGAACCACCCCGACGACGGAATGCAGGGCGAAATTCGCGCAACGACCTGGCTGCTCAGGACGGTTCGAGTATTCAATCATCGCGATAGGTATGAGGCGCCAACCAATGGAACTACAACCTGAACGACAGCATCACCTGACCGCCCCGATATCCGAAAGCGACATCGGCGGCCTGCGAGCAGGCGACATCGTGTATCTAAGCGGCCCGGTCTTCACGGCCAGAGATGGCGTCTACCGGCACATGCTGGTGGACGGAAACGAGCCGCCGGTCGATCTGCGCGGCCTGACCAACGTGAGCTTCCAGTCGTCGCCCGCAGGCGGCGAGACAGCGCCGGGCGAGTACACGGTCTCGTCGCTCCAGGCGACGGCGGGGTTCCGATACGCACAGTACATGCCGGAGCTGTTGGGTCGATTCGGGGTCAAGATGGTTGTGGGCAAGGCTGGCATGTCCGAAGAAGTCTACAGCGATGTGTTCCGAAGGCACGGCGCGGTCTGTCTCTCGACGATGGGATACGGCCTCGGCGCCATCTACGGCAAAGCGGTGAAGCGCGTCGTCGACGTTTTCTGGGTCGAGGAGTTGGGCATCTCCGAGGCCCTGTGGATTATGGAACTCGACGAGCTCGGTCCCCTGTTGGTCGAAGGCGATGCCGAGGGCGCCAGCTATTTTGCGCAAGCGAACGCCAAGATCAACGAACGCCTCGACGATCTGTACGAAGGACTCAAGCCACCGGTCTATCGGCGTCTGGGCGAGGAACAGCGCCCTGGCCGAGAACTCTTCTAGCCCGAACTGATGGCGTCGTCGATGAGATCGGTTCTGCTCCATGCACCCGCGACCAACGACTCGCGGACCCGCGGACGCACCGGATGGTGGGCATGGGTGTTGCAGCGGACTACCGGCGTGCTGCTCGTCGGATACCTGTTCTTGCACATCCTGGTGCTGTCGTCGGCGCGCGCCGGGGCAGACACATTCGACCGAGTGCTTGGCGTGGCGCAGCATCCCGTGCTGGCCGCCCTCGACATCGTCCTCATGGCCATCCTGCTCTTCCACGCAGCCAACGGCATCCGCATCATGCTCCTGGATGCGGGCATTGCCGCGAACCGACAGGTCGAGATGTTCTGGGCAAGCGTCGCCGTCACACTGGTCGGCGTAGCCGCGTCGGCATGGTTGAGCGTCCCGTTGATCTTCCGATGAGGAATGGTCCTGTGATCACAACTCCGTCGTCGGGCAGCACGCCCGGATTCTGGCCTTGGTTCCTCCAGCGAATCAGCGGCGTCGTGCTCTTGGCGCTGTTGGCGATACACGGCTGGGTGAACCACTTCATGCCCATAGCCGACGTCGAAGCCGGCCTCCAAGACGAACCGGTGGTCTTCGACATCGTGGCCCGACGTTTGGCCCAGGGAGCTTTCGTCGTCCTAGACTTCGCTCTGCTGGCTCTCGTCTTGTACCATGGGCTCAACGGCATCCGAGGCATCCTGTTGGAGTGGGCCCCCGCCGCTCGCCGAGCGCGGACCGTGACCTGGGCGCTCTGGGCGATCGGAGTCGCGACGTTCGTGTACGCGGCGTGGTCGCTGTGGGCGTTCATCGCATCTTGAATCGGTTGCTCCGACATGCGCGGTCTGTGGGAGGCCAATCTGTAGACCCCGTGAAGGCGCAGAGGTTCATTTTCCCTGGTGGTTAATAACTCGAACAGCCATGCTTGAAAAACCTGACATCCCTGACGAAAGCATTATCGACTGTCTGCTGGTTGATTATGGCCTGAAGATCGCCCAGATTGCTTTCCTTCCGTTGGGAGCGGATCGGAACACGGCTGTCTACAGAGCCGATGCCAACGATTCGACGCCATACTTCGTGAAATTGAGGTTGGCCGGTTTCGACGAGACATCCGTGGAGTTGCCGAAATTTCTCAGCGCCCAAGGAATCCGGCAGGTTATGGCGCCGTTGGCGACCGGATCGGGCCGGCTTTGGGCAGACCTGGACGGCTCCAAAGTGGTTCTTTACCCGTTCGTCGAAGGGCGCAATGGTTACGAGGCTCGTTTGTCGGACCATCACTGGCATGAGCTCGGCGAGGCGCTCGGCAAGATCCACGCGATCGCGGCCCCTCCGTCTCTGATCGGAAACATCCGGCGGGAGGCGTACTCTCCGCTTTGGCGCGACCACGTGAAGAGGTTGTTTGACGGCGCCGAACGCATCGACCACTATGATCCCATCTCGGCTGAGCTTTCGGTGTTGTTGGCGTGCAAACGGGACGAGATTCTCGACCTGGTTCGGAGCGCCGAACGACTTGCCTGCTCGCTCCAGGATAGTGACAGAGAATTCGTCGTGTGCCATTCTGATATCCACGCGGGCAACGTCCTCATCGATTCCGGCGGCGCATTTTACATTGTGGATTGGGACGATCCGATCTTGGCGCCAAGGGAGCGTGATCTGATGTACATTGGCGGCGGATTGATGGGCGCCGGACGCACACCGCAAGAAGAAGAAACCCTGTTCTATCGTGCCTACGGGCGAATCCAGCTAGACACAGTAGCGTTGGCGTACTATCGTCATGAAAGAATCGTTCAGGACATTTCAGAAATCTGTAGGCAAGTGTTCTCGACGAACGACAGCGTCCCGGATCGTGAGCGGATGTACCAGTTCTTGCCGTCCAATTTCCGATCTGGCGGCGTATTGGACATCGCCCGCAATACCGAACAGTTACTGTGACATGTTGACGGAAACGATCTCACTCAGCATCAAGCGAAGCCCTTCTGAACCGACTGCGACTGACGCCTGGCGCCAGTACTCCGTCCCCGTGATCGCCGCGAGCATGAGCGTGCTGGACGCGCTCATGTGGGCGCAGCGCAACGCCGACCCGTCGCTAGCCTTCCGCTCGGCGTGTCGCGTCGGAATGTGTGGCACCTGCGGAGTGGCCGTCAACGGGCGAGAGGGCTTGGCTTGCCGCACCCTGGTCAGCAGAGTCATTGGCGACGGAGAAATCCGTGTCGAACCGGTCCGACACGTGCCCGTGGTGCGCGACCTCGTGACCGACATGTCCTCGTTTCACGCCAAGGCGCAAGCCGTCGCCCCAAACACCGAATATGCAGGCGCCGGGACTCCGGGTGTGTTCACCGACAGCCGTCAGGCCATCCAGGCTCAACGCGAGTGCATCTATTGCGGCTTGTGCTACTCCGCGTGCAGCATCGTCGGACTCGACCCGGGTTTCGCCGGTCCCGCTGCCCTGAACCGAGCCTTCGTGGCGGCGTCCGACGACCGCAACGAGCTCGCGGACGACGTCCTCGGCCACGTCGCCAACGAGCACGGCCTGTGGCGGTGCCACGACCTGTACGAGTGTACCGCGGTGTGCCCCAAGGGCATCTCACCGACTCTCGCCATCCAACGCCTGAAACGCCGCGTAACGACCCACAAGCTAAAGCGCGCTTTCAGGATCGGGAGGTAAGCGGCGTTGCATGAGTACGACGAAATGGCACTGGACATCCTCATCCTCGGCGGCGGCGGAGCTGGTCTGATGGCCGCGCTCCACGCAAATGCCCGCGATCCGAACTTAAAGATCGGCATTGCGGTCAAAGGCACTATCGGACAGAGCGGATGCACCCGCATGGTTCAGGGCGGATACAACGCCGTGCTCGACCCGGCCGATTCTCTCGACAAGCACTTCGCCGACACGATCCAAGGCGGCGGGTATCTCAACGACCAAGAGCTTGCCTGGAGCTTGGTCTCGGACGCGCCGAAGCTGATCGCGGAGCTGGAACGGCACGGGTGCTACTTCGACCGGACGCCCGACGGCCGCATCTACCAGAAGCCGTTCGCCGGTCAGTCGTTCGACCGCACCGTCAACCGCGGCGACCTCACCGGCATCGAGATCATGTCCCGTCTAAAGGACAGCGTGGTGGCCTCTGGCGTGACGCCCCTGGACGAGCACCGCGCGCTGTCGCTGCTAACCGATGCCGACGGCGGCGTGGGCGGCGCACTGCTGATGGACGTCCGCACGGGCCGGTTCCTCGCGGCGACCGCGACAGCCACGCTGGTAGCCACCGGTGGCGGAGCTCGCATGTATCGAGTGGCGGCGCCGTCGCTGGAGAAGGCGGGTGACGGGATGGCTATGTGTTATCGAGCGGGCTGTTCGATGCGGGACATGGAGATGTACCAGTTCCACCCGACGGGCTTGGTCGCGGGCGCTTCAGTGCTGACCGGTTCGGTGCTCGAGGAAGGGCTACGAGGCGCGGGCGGCCTGCTGACCAATGCCAACGGCGAGCGGTTCATGTCGCGTTACGACTCCGAGCGGATGGAACGGTCCACCCGCGACCTGGTTTCGCGCGCTGGATATCAGGAGATACAGGCCGGTCGCGGCACGGAGGACGGCGCGATCTTCCTCGACGTGTCCCATCTCGGCGCCGACTACGTCGAGCAGACATTCCCTGGCATGACCGATCGATGCAGGGAGGTCGGGTTCGACCTAGCACGAGAGCCTGTCAAAGTGTCGCCGACGAGCCACTTCCACATGGGCGGCGCCCGCATCGACTCGTCGTGCCGGACCAACCTCGACGGCTTGTTCGTGGCGGGCGAGGACTCCGGGGGCGTTCACGGCGCTAACCGCCTCGGAGGCAACGGCGTTGCCGAGTCAACCGTCTTCGGCGCCAGAGCGGGCGATGCCATGGCAGGCTACGTCCGAGATGCTTCCCGCTCGTCGATATCCGTCGGTCAGATCGAAGTCGCCATCGACGATGCGCTCAAACCGATGACTGGGAACGGCGGCGAAAACATCTACGCCATCCGGTCGGAGATCGAAGACCTCATGTGGGAGAAGGTCGGCCTCGTCCGCGACGGCGCTGGGATGCAGTCGGCCCTCGACACGCTGGACGGCTTGGCCGAACGCCACCAACGCGCCACCGTGCCTGACATCCGCGAGTACAACCTTGCCTGGCAAGAGTGGCTGAACGTCGACAGCATCCTCACCGTCGCACGACTGACCGCCATCAGCGCCCTTTCCCGAGCCGAATCACGAGGCTCCCACTACCGAACCGACTATCCGGAGCCGGACGAATCCACTCCTCCATACAACGTGCTCATGCAACAAGACGGCGAGGCGCCCAAAGTGTGGACCGAGGACGTGCGGCTGGCGAAATTGCAACCGGTGGGAATCGAAGACCAAAGCGAAACAAGGATGAGACAATGACGAAATCTGTTTTGTTGGTTTGGGGCGGTTGGCCTGGCCATGCCCCGAAGGAATGCGCCGAGCTGTTCGGCCCGTGGCTGGAGAGTCAGGGCTACGACGTCACTGTGTCCGACACCCTGGACGCGTACCTCGACGCCGACTTCCTCAAGTCGCTCGAACTCATCGTGCCGATCTGGACTCAAGGGGAGATTACGCCTGAACAAGCGTCGAATCTGCTGGAGGCGGTGGCTGGCGGAGTCGGGATATCGGGATGGCACGGCTGCATGGGCGATTCCTTCCGGCAGAACGTCGACTACCAGTTCATGGTGGGCGGCCAGTGGGTGTCGCATCCCGGCGGCTACATCGACTACGAGGTCAATATCACTGATCACGACGATCCGATCAACGCCGGGCTCGACGACTTCACGATGATGACCGAGCAGTACTACATGCACGTGGACCCTAGCAACCACGTGTTGGCGACGACGACATTCAAAGGCGATCAACAGGTCAGCCGTGCTGCTCCGTACGTCGGCTCCTGGATCGAGGGCTGCGTGATGCCCGTCGCTTGGAAGCGGCGTTGGGGCGAAGGCAGGGTTTTCTACTCGTCGCTCGGCCACAAGATGGACGACTTCGACGTGCCGGAGGTGATGGAGATCACCAAAAGAGGCATGCTCTGGGCGAGCCGATGAGCCTGCAATCTGGTTCCAAACCGATGGGCGTGGGCCTGATCGGCTGCGGCGTTATCAGCGGCCAATACCTGACGAACCTGCCGCGGATGCCCGGCGTAGAGGTCCTGGCATGCTCGGACATCGACATGGCCAAGGCCGAGAGCAGGGCCAGCGAGTTCGGCGTGCCTCAGGCGATGGCAGTCGATGAATTGCTCAACGATCCCGACATCGAGCTGGTTCTCAACCTGACGATCCCCAAAGCGCACGCCGACGTGAGCCTGGCCATTATCGGTGCGGGCAAGCACGTTTACAGCGAAAAGCCGTTGACGGTCGATCTTGAGGACGCCACGTTCATCCTCCAGGCCGCTCGGCAGAAAGGCGTGGCGGTCGGGTGCGCTCCCGACACGTTTCTGGGCGGCGGCATTCAGACGTGCCGCAAGCTCATTGACGACGGCGCCATCGGCCAACCTGTGGCAGCCACGGCGTTCATGATGAACCACGGGCACGAGAGCTGGCACCCGGATCCGGCCTTCTACTACCAGGAGGGCGGCGGGCCGATGTTCGACATGGGGCCATACTACCTGACCGCTCTAGTGAACCTGATGGGGCCGGTCAAGTGGGTCGCGGGCTCCGCGGGCGCGGCGTTCGCCGACAGGACCATCGGCAGCGAGCCGCTGCGCGGGCAGACGATCAACGTCGACGTTCCGACCCACGTGGCGGGCGTGTTAGATTTCGGGAGCGGCGCCATCGGGACGATCATCACCAGCTTCGACGTGTGGGCGTCCCGCTTGCACCGAACGATCGAGATCTACGGGATCGACGGTACGCTGGCCGTGCCCGACCCGAACATCTTCGGCGGGCGAGTGCAGGTGCGGCGCGGCCAAGAGGCGGAGTGGAGCGACGTCCCTCTGACCCACCCGGAAGGCGGTCGCGGACTGGGCGTGGCGGAGATGGCGGCGGCATTGCGCCAAGGCCGCAAGTCACGCGTCGACGCACAGCTCGCCAACCACGTCCTCGACGTCATGCACTCCATCCACGAGTCGTCGACCAGGGGCCGCCACATCGCGATCTCCGCGACAGCCGAACGCCCCGCCGCGGTCGAGGCGGGGTTGCCCGAGGGGCGGTTTGACAGCGTGCCGCACCCATCGTCGTAGGGGAGGGGCAATACACGCATCCTCGGTGTTGGTAGATCTCCGCCGACCGTCCTGCGATCAGTACACCATCACGCCACGTACGAAGGCGTCGGTTCGTGAGTCCTGGGGGTGGGTGAAGACGTCGTCGGGAGCGCCGACCTCGATCAGCGTGCCATCGAGCATCAGCGCAACGCGGTCGGCCAGCCTTCGGGCCTGGAAGACGTTCTGGGTCACGAGGACCACCGTGGTCCCGCGCTCCTTGACGGTCTTGGAGATCAGGCTCTCGACTAACCCCACGCTCTCAGGGTCGAGATTCGACGTCGGCTCGTCCAGCAGCAACACTTCGGGCTCGAAGATGAGGGCTCGCGCCAGGGCGACGCGTTGGGCCTCGCCACCCGACAGCGTCGACGTCTTCGCCTTAGCCAGGTGCGAGAGGCCGACCGTCTCCAGCATCTCTGCCACACGGGCTTCGACGTTCTCTTCGCCGCGAACCTCGAGACCGTAGGCGACGTTCTTCTCGACTGACCGCTGGAAGAGCGAAGGGGCTTGGAACACCATGGTCACCCTTCTTCGCATCGCGAGCGGCGGCTCGCTTCCGTTGGTGCAGAGCTCACCCCGGAACAGTATGTCGCCCGATGTCGGGGAGTCCAGAAATCCCATCAGCCGCAGAAGTGTGCTCTTTCCGGCGCCGTTCGGGCCCATGACAACCGTGATGGAGCCGGGTGGAACGTCGAGATGGTCGACCCGACAAACCTCTCGGTCGCCGTATCTCATGACGATTTCGGATAGGCTGTAAACTGCTTCGCTCATGATTCCTGCAGCGCCCCGCCTTGCAACAGCACCCACAGAAGGCTTGTCAGAAAGGTCAGTGTCAACAGGATCATTCCCATGGCGATGGCCTGCTCGAAATGTCCCATTCGCGTGAACTGTACGGTCGCGGTGGTGAGCACCTGGGTCGATCCTTTCAAGTTGCCTCCGACGATCATGACCGCGCCCACCTCGGACACGATCCTGCCGAACCCCGCCAGCACTGCCACAAGCATGCCGACCCGCGCCTCTTGTAGCACGGCTATCGTCACTTGCAGGTTGTTGGCCCCAAGGCTGCGCGCCTGCCGCCGAAGGTTTCGATTCACTGCCATTACCGCCACCATGGTGAACCCGGCGATGATCGGAGCGGCGATGATAACCTGCGCCAGCACCATGGCTTTAGGCGTGTACAGCCAGCCTGACCATCCCAGTGGCCCACTGCGTGACAGCAGCAAGAAGACCACGAGTCCAACGACCACGGGCGGAAAGCCCATTCCAGTGTACAGGAACGCGATGGCCAATCGTCTGGAGGCGAACCGTCTGAACGCCAGCCAAACGCCGAGCGGTATCCCGATGGCACTGCTCAACACCAGCGCGCTTATCGAAACCGCCAGCGACAGGGCGACGATTCGCATGACCTCGGCGTCGGCGCTGAATATCAGCGAGATCGCTTCCTGCACACCTTGCCAGATGTCGTTCAAGGTCTACCTCGCGACGCTTCCGGATGGATGCTCTGCTCTCCACTCCTCGCTGTCGGCGAAAAACAGGGGTTGACCGAACTCTGCGACGCCGAATTCCGAGATGCGTTCTTGTGTGTCGACACTCGTCAGATACTCGGCCAGGCGGTTCGCGAGATGGTGGTTCACGTCGGGATGACGGTCCGGGTCGATCGGAATCACCCCGTACGGATTAAACAGCAACGGGTCGTCACCGGAAAGCACCGTCAATTCGAGCTGGTCACGGCGCGAAAGGTACGTGCCTTGATCGGATATGGTGTACCCCTGCAACTCATTCGCGACGGTCAGCGTACTGCCCATTCCTTGTCCGGTCGATCGGCGCCAATCGCCCTCCGGTTCGATTCCGGCCGCTTCCCAGATCGAGAGCTCGCGCGAGTGCGTGCCCGAAAGATCGCCCCGCGATACGAAGCTACTGTCGCTGTTTGGCAATTTCGAAGCCATTCGTGCGAACGCCTCGGACGCGCTGCCGAGTCCCGCGATGCCGGCGGGATCGGACGGCGGTCCCAGGATTACGAAGCTGTTGTACATCAAATTGAAACGGACCGTGCCGTACCCTTCGGCCACGAACGCCTCCTCGCGCGTTTTCGCGTGGACGAGGATCAGGTCCGCGTCGCCCCGTTCGCCGATGGCCAGCGCCTGACCGGTCCCGACAGCGAGCACCTGCACGGTCGCGTTCTCTTCGCTCTCGAAGTCGGGCAGCAACTCGTCCAACAACCCCGAGTCGTGAACGCTCGTCGTCGTCGCCAAGATCAGCGTCTCAGTCGAACCCGAACATGCCGCCAGGGCCAACAGCAGCAGCGCTGGAGCGAACCACAACATCGACTTCGCCGCAATTGCCGCCAATCTGGACTCGGCGGCTGGACTCGCCAGTTTGCTGAACCTGTTTCCTGTCAGGACGTGATTATCCTCTTTTCCGATTGAACGCGCGCCTCGACATGTCGTGGCACAGATTCACCAGATGGGAGTTTAATCCCGCCCGCAGGCATTGTCAAAATCAGTTGCCCGGCGCGCCTTGCTGACTGTCCTTGAATCGATTAATAGGTGGCACGCGACGGTTGTTGCAGTACAATTTGCTGGAGGCGTCTGAAAACTGTTTCCAGGCGCGTCTGCGCAGCAACGATATGGAAGGCGACACAGCGGTCGCGCCGGGGTGGAACAAGCAAATCGGGAGGGTATGGTGCAAGGCGTTACAAACAAG
>CEQE01148661.1_pt1 | contig 25782 bp, 22 predicted proteins | sample 356201 | NCBI WGS metagenome assembly CEQE01 (sample SAMEA2619970, study PRJEB7988) | marine metagenome | biome: marine biome (ENVO:00000447); feature: mesopelagic zone (ENVO:00000213) & marine oxygen minimum zone (ENVO:01000065); material: "saline water (ENVO:00002010), including plankton...
CCGTCATAACAGTTCTTCAGCTGGGATTCTTTGCGCACGTGGGCACACGCGAAGTTCAGATCTTGCTCGTCACCTCCCAGAATAGCATTTTGCAGCCAGCACTGTCACCAATAGTCGGTGGTTGGCTCGGCACCTTTCTTTTTGTCCAGCTGCTAAGTGGATTGATTACACGTCAGTCTTCTAGGCAGGTTCGTCCGCTAATGGCCAGCATCGCCATAGCATTGCTTCCACAGTTCGCAACGACTTTATTCATTAGTCGACTTTCCCCCGAGATCAGCATTATTCGAGCTGCGATCCAGATATGGTCCATAGCCATATTATCCGAGGGAATGGCTTCAGCAACCGGAGTCAGGAAGATTACAGGACTCTTGATAGCGGTTTCTGTTCTCAACTTCTCTGTTGGAATAGTAGCATTGTTGGATATGTCACTGGTGATCGCAGCTATAACTCTTGGGATCGCAATGCTTGCGATGACAACAGGCATCCTAGGCGAGAGTCGAACAGGTTCTTAGGTATCGTTAATATCAAAGTGTAGCTCTAATCTAACCTCAGTCATGTCATCACAACGCGAGAAACATGGAAGAACAATCAGTATGGCTACAATCATTCTTGTGATTCTTGCATTTACTCTGGGATTCACTGGCGGCGCAACAACCTTCAACAATCAACTTCAGACGGTTCTCGCCTCAAACGTTCCTCTTCACGAAGAAAGAGAAGTGCTTTCCGTACGCCTTGCGAACCTAGCCACTGAACTCCAAATTGTCAAGCAATCCAACCTGGAACTCGGTGTTCGGAACGAATTGATGGCAGCTGATGCAGAAAGCCTTGCCCTTCGCATCGAAGAGCTGGAGAAGCAGAATACGGCGATGATTAGTCAATCTACCCAAACAGAGGCACAAGAAGAACGCGTCTCCGACGTACTCGCACTCAGAAACCAGATCAATAGAGATATCCAGCTATTAACCATCATGATGCAGCCTCTCCCCGACACTAGAGTAGGACTCCAACTATGGCGCAATTCCATGGTGGACCGAACGGCACAAGCGAACCCCGAGCTGGTCAGTACAGCTCTAACCCTGACAGACAGATGGATCGAGATCGTGGAATGGGAGGAGAGCGAGCCTATAGAGGAGGATGTATATTCCAGAGCCGCCGTTGATTGGAGTCTCCAATGGGAGACTCAGGTCCTGAAATACTTGGATGTGCAGACAAAATTTTTGAATCTACTTAATGGACAAATTCATGCTGATCTATCAGAGCTAGATAGCAAGATTGCACTACTAGGAACAAAATAGGGATTCTCCAGAGGCAAACAGTAGTATCTAGATCCATATCGCATAATTAGAAATGCACGATATCAAGTGACGCCTAGTCTCAAAGCTGATATATGACCCCCGTGGAAACTAGGAGGAAACCTTTTGTCAAATATTGGAAAGGAACTAGCGAGTCATAGAGTCGAGGCCTTCATCATCGGGGTAATCGGAGGCGCCGCAGCAATGCTTACGATCGTGGCATTTTATATGGCAGTATTGATTCAGAAGCAACCTTTCCTTTTTGGGAATACTAGTGGACAAGTCTTCACAGCGGCTGGATTATGCGCTGTTGTTGTCCCTCTGACTTTGGGTTATGAGCTGTACAAGCAAGGCCAGCTTCGCATTCGTAAGTAAATGTCTCTTCTGATCATGAGTAAAATCGATGTGAAAAAAAATCTATTATCATTTATAGGCGTAGAAACTAAATTACAAAGAATTAATCGTGAAGGTTACTTCATACAATATGAGGTACTAACTGAAACATTTCCATGAACTAAGGAATGAGACCTTCTTGCCAGATTTAAGATCATCGTCCCACATGAGTTTGAGTCAATCGACGACGAACAAGTCACTCATCGTTCATAACAAAAAATGTCGAATCTGCGAGCGAAAATCGCTCCTCAAGTTCCTGTCACTGGGAAATGTTCCCCTGGTTAACAGTTTCATCTCTGAAGCTCAGTTGAACTTCGAGGAGCATCGCTATCCGTTAGACGTATACTTTTGCACATACTGTAACCTTGTACAACTCGTCGACGTGGTGCCTAAGGAGGCTCTCTTCAAGGAGTACATCTACTACTCCTCTATGAGCAAAACCATCCCTCTACATTTTGTGGAATTGGCACGAGATATTGAAGTCCAGTTAAAGTCCCAGAAGCGTCCATTAGTTGTAGAAATCGGGAGCAACGACGGCGTCCTTCTCAAGAACATAGATCAGAGTAGAATACGCGTACTGGGCGTAGAACCAGCTGAAAATATTGCTTCATTAGCTCTAGCTACTGGAATAGATACCATAAACAACTTCTTTTCAAAGGAGGTTGCAGTAGAGATCGTCCAATCAAGGGGTCAGGCCAATGTCATCGTGGGATGCAATGTTGTAGGACACATCGATGATCTTAGAGGTCTCTTAGAAGCGACAGACATACTGCTTACGGATGACGGCGTATTCATCTGCGAGTTTCCATATCTAGTAGATCTGCTCAGAAATGTTGAGTATGATACGATTTACCACGAACATCTTTCCTATTTTTCCGTGAGGCCGCTTGTACACCTATTCGGACAATTTGGGATGGAGATCCACGATGTAAAGCGTTTTGGCGTTCATGGAGGATCTATACGCGTATTTGCATCTCGCAAGCGAACTACTGAGATTCCCGTATCAGTTAGCCAGTTGATCAAATTAGAGCTAGAAATGAAATTGGATCAATTTGAGACCTATTCTGGATTCTCCGCGAAGGTCGAATCAAGCAAAGGACAACTCGTTTCGCTTGTTCGTAGGTTGAAAGACGAAGGCAATTCTTTGGCAGGATACGGGGCTCCTGCGAAAGGAAATATACTACTCAACTATTGCGGAATTGGCCCGGAGACTCTAGATTACATCGTTGATGCGACCCCCTCAAAGCAAGGTCTATACTCTCCTGGCGTTCGAATACCAGTAGTATCACCAAAGCGGTTTGTCTCCGACCCCCCTAATTACGCCTTGATGCTAGCCTGGAACTACAAGAATGAAATCCTGGAGAAGGAGATAAATTATCAAATGAAGGGTGGGAGATTCATCATACCTGTGCCGATCCCCGTGATCAACGACACTTCCAAGCCTTAGTTGAATAGAGATAATTCGTTTGAAAATTCTCGTTCTAGGAGGAGGAGGCCAGGTGGGTTCACACCTAATCCCCACATTGATGGAGGAAGGAGCAGAAGTATTTGCCACGTATATGATTCGAAAGCCTCAGCTTCCAGTTGGTCGATCTTCAAGGCTGGACAAAACATCCAATAGCGATGTTCGCCGCTTGATCGAATCAGTTAGGCCACAAACAGTAATAGATTTGGCCGCCTTCAACGACGTCGAACGGTGTGAGACCGATCGAAAACATGCCAGAGAGGTGAATTCGCTTGGTACTCAATATGTTGCGAAGGCATGTAGTGCACTTGGAGCAAAAATGGTGTACGTTTCAACAGATTATGTCTTCGATGGAAAAGCGGGAAACTACAAGGAAACCGACACGCCAAATCCTGTGAACTACTACGGTCAAGTAAAACGTGATGGCGAGAAGGCCGTCATTGAGAATTGTAAGGATTTTGTTATTGTTCGGCCTTCAGTCATATTCACCTGGAGATGTCACAACGAGCCTTCAGATACAAGCTCAGGAAAAGCCGAAAACTTCGCAAACTGGGTCTATAGGAAACTAGTCACTGGAGATAGAATTCGAGGAGTAACTGATCAGGTAAGCTCGCCCACATTGGCTCAGGATTTAGCACGAAACTTGTGTCGATTGGTGATGAAGGATTCAAGGGGTCTCTTTCACGTAGCGGGAGACTCTCAGCTAAGCCGTTACGATTTCGCAGTAAAGATAGCAAACGTATTCAATCTTAACGCGTCGCTCATAAAGCCAATATTAAGTGAAGAATTAAGACAAGTTGCTCCTAGGCCTCATGATACATCTCTCAATGTTTCGAAGATCGAGAGAGAACTAGGCGCTAAACCACTGAACATAGATGACGCGCTGAAGGTACTTGCAAAGCAGGCCCAAGACCATCTAGCGACATCATGCAATAGGTGAAGACCCAGAGAAGGTAGAATGACCGGTTGGCCTTTTCTATCCCTGACATACGCGATCAACGCGTCCTGATAACTGGAGGACTTGGTTTCATAGGAAGCAATCTAGCCCATCGTCTAGTTGCATCCGGCGCAAAAGTAGTGCTATACGACGCGTTACTTCCTCAGTATGGTGGAAATATGGCCGCAATAGAGGAGATAGAGAAGAAAGTCAAGGTGGTGCATTCCGATGTGAGAGACCCTGATGCACTCGCAAAAGAAGTAAGAGATTGTGAAGTGATTTTCAACTGTGCTGCCCAAGTCAGTCACACCGAGTCGATGGTCAATCCGTTCTTGGATCTGGAGATCAATTGCATTGGAAATCTGAACTTGCTCGAAGCAGCCAGGAAGTTCAATGACGATGCAAGGATTGTGTATGCGGGCACGAGGTCTCAAGTCGGAAGTATGATGTACAAACCCGTGGACGAGGATCATCCAGAGTTCTCTAGAGATATCTATAGCGCGAACAAGTCTGCCGCTGAGAAGTACCATCTGATCTATCATTCAGCTTATGGAATGTACACGACTTGTATGAGAATAACTAATGCATATGGTCCTCGCGCGCAAGTGAAGAATCCGGGCTACGGAGTGGTCAACTTCTTCATAGGGCTCGCACTGAGAGAAAAAGAGATTTCCGTCTACGCACCTGGACAACAGACTCGTGACCTAATTTACGTAGAAGATGTTGTGGACGCGTTAATGACAGGTGCCTATAATCCGAATGCAAATGGCGAAGCTTTTTTTGTTGGATCTGGAAAAGAAATACGGTTGCTTGATCTTGCAAAGAAGATATCAACGTTAGCTGGTACCGGTAAAGTAACAGAGATCCCATGGCCTGATGAGAGAAAGAGGCTAGAAGTAGGGGATGTTTCTATCGATATACGTAAAATTGCGGATAGATTGGGATGGGTTCCACTGACCACAATAGACGAGGGCCTGAGGACCACTCTTGACTTCTATCGTCAAAACCTGTGGAAATATATTTAGATTGACAAAACAGACGATATGGGAAATGAAAACCGACATCCCTAGTCAAAGGCTTTGTCTATGACAAACGTTCTTGTGACGGGAGGACTCGGCCATATAGGCTCTCAGCTGATCAGAGAGCTCTCTGGAACTCAAGACTTATCCATGGTTCGAATCTTGGACAACTTCTTCACGCAAAGATACTGTTCTCTTTTCAACTTGCCTAGCAATATAGAGTATGAGTTGGTCGAGGGTGATATCCGGGAGGATGGAGATCTAGATCGCGCGCTGGACGGAATAGACGTAGTATTTCACCTTGCTGCGATAACCGATGCCCCAGGGACTTTGGCCATACCAGAGCTGACAGAGGAAGTTAATGCAAAAGCCACAAGAAAACTGGTTCAGGCATGTTTGAAGCACAGTGTAAGAAAAATAATCTACCCATCTACCACGAGCGTCTATGGTCCATCGGAAGGTATTGTGACCGAAGAGACCACACCAAATCCACAGACACCATATGCAAAGTACAAGCTTGTAGGGGAACACGAGATTATCGGTCCGGCCAAAGCCGGCGACATAGAGGGTTTTGTCCTCCGTTTCGGGACGATCTGTGGTACCAGTATTGGAATGCGTTTTCATACTGCCGTAAATCGCTTCGTCTTCCAGGCCTGTACGGGACAACCTCTGACTGTGTGGAAAGATGCCTATGACCAGAAACGTCCTTATCTAACTCTATCAGATGGACTCGACGCCTTTATCTTCATGATGAAATCGAAGAAAGGAAGCGGAGAGGTTTACAACATCTTGACTCAAAATGCAAGCGTCCGAGAAATTGTAGACCTGATTCGGCCCCACGTAGCCGATCTCACGGTGAAAGTAACCGAAGCCCCGATTCTGAATCAAACTTCCTATGTAGTGAGTGATGACAAAGCAAAGAGACTAGGGGTGGTGACTGGAGATAGTCTCAAAGAAGCAGTAGGAGATACCGTTAGTTTCTTGCAATCATTCCTGAGGGTGAAGAATCCACATGAAAGTCAACCTGTCAGAAGTACATGTTGACGACGGCGTCAGGAACGCCGTGAAGAGTGTCCTTGACTCAGGGTGGTTTATTCATGGATCAAAGTTGAGTGAATTTGAAAAAGACTTTGCAAGGTTTGTAAACAATAAATTTGCAATAGGAGTAAGCTCTGGAACATCAGCGATTCATCTTGCTCTAACTGCTATGAATGTAGGTAGAGGCGATCGGATCATAGTCCCTTCACATACAGCTTTCCCTACAGTCGAGCCCATATTGAATCTTGGAGCTATTCCTCTCTTCGTGGATGTCGACCCACTAACGTATACAATTGATCCTAAAATCATCACTAAATCCATGCTGAGGTCGGCCAAAGGAATGCTGGTCGTTCATTTGTACGGACACCCGGCTGATCTTTCACCGTTATCCGAGATGGCTAGAGCTAATGGCTTGTTTCTGATTGAGGACTGTGCTCAGGCAGCAGGTTCGATGTATAAAGGAAGACGAGTAGGGAGCTTTGGCGACTTGAGTTGCTTTAGCTTCTATCCTTCTAAGAATATGACCGTCTGCGGTGACGGCGGAATGGTTGTTACAGAAGATCCAACATTGGATGGAAAGATTCGACTTCTAAGAAATCACGGGATGTCCTCCAAGTACGAGCATCAGATTCTTGGTTATAATTATAGAATGAGCGAGATAAGTGCTGCAGTCGGCATTCAACAATTGAAAGTGCTAGAGAATGCCAATAATGCCCGACGGACGTGGGCTAAGGCCTATAGAGATCTAATGCATACTTTCCCAGTTCGCCTTCCCGCGGAAAAGAGATGGGGACATCATGTCTACCATCTCTTCGTAATACAGACGAAGAAGCGCGATAGGCTAGTCGCCCACCTCCAACGAAAGGGAATTTCCACTGGTATTCATTACCCAATTCCATGTCATCTGCAGCCCCCAATTCCGCCCAAACTTAGGGGACGTCTACCACATACAGAGAAGCTAGTTTCAGAAATTCTATCATTACCCATGTACCCGCAGCTCACGCAGGAAAAAGTTCAATATGTCTGTGATGCAGTTCGAGAATTTGTTACCTAAAAGATGATTTAATGAGTGAAGAAATTCATCACTGGTTCATCAACGACTAACCACTAGACTAGTCCTTGTTCAGGATGATATCCTAGGCGTCGGTACGGGCAGTATAAACTTCCCCCCTCCTTCACGGTACTGGCGTTGTTTCTGGAGAATCTCATCTGCGAAGTTCCATGCGAAGAGCACTGCATAATCTGGGTAGTCTTCCCGGAACTTTTCCTCAGCTAAAACTGGGATGTGTTTTCCTGGAGTATAGAGTCCCTGTTTTGAGGGTGTCGCATCTGCAATGTAGTCTAGAGTTTCAGGTCCGATGTTGCAGAAATTCAGTATCACATTGCCCTTCGATGAAGCGCCATATCCGACGACCCGCTTCCCTTCTCCCTTGAGTTTCTTTAAGAGATCAGATAGTTCATCCCTGGCGAGATTGACTTTAGAAGCAAATTCTAGATATCTGTCCTGCTGATCTAATCTCATACTCTTTTCAAGAGCCAAATGCTTGTCTACTGCTTCAGGTAGCGCAGAATCAGACACTCGACGCCGCACGTATACGCGGATAGATCCTCCATGAATTTCTGGCTCCCTTTTTATATCAAAAATCTCCATCCCAAATTGTCCGAATAGGTGTACAAGCGGCCTCACGGAAAAATAGGAAAGATGTTCGTGGTAAATTTGATCGTATTCATTATTTTCTATGACATCAACAAAGTATGGGTCCTCAAGTATGAATACTCCCTTTTCATTCAGGAGTATGTCGATCCCTCTCATAAGCCCTTCCAGATCGTTAATGTGACTGATGGTATTGGTAGAGATAATTACGCTTGCATTCCCCTTGCTCTTGACCAGCTTTAGAGCTACTTCTTCGCTGAAAAAATCGTTGATCGTTTCCAAGCCCTCTGCTCGAGCTGTTTCAGCTAAGTTAGAAGCTGGCTCTACACCAACAAGCTTGACATTGTGTTTCCTTAGCTGCTTCAGAAAGACTCCATCGTTGCTTCCTATTTCAACAACCAATGAATCAGTTGAACTAGCAAAGCGCTCAACGACCTCTTCTGCCATCTCCGCACAGTGATTTGAGAAGGCCTTCGAGATAGATGAATAATAGACATAATATTTGAACAGCGATTCTTTCGGTACAATGTCCAAGAGTTGAACAAGGCCGCAGTTGGTACAATAATGCATGTCAAGAGGGAAGCTTGGCTCTTCATCGTTTATGTGCTCAGGCTTCAAGAAACCATTTGCAAGGGGCATAGATCCCAACTTCAGAAACTCGAGAAGATTCTCGCTCTTGCATATCCTACATGATCGATTTCTAGTACTTGTGTTCTGGCTACTCATGCATCAAAACATAGTTTTCACTCCTATTTAGGATACTCTTCTGTCAGGGTTGATCGGATGAATATATTGACTGGTGATTTGAAAGAGGAGAAATGAATAGCCGGATAAAGGCACCTCTCTAAGCCTTTAGCTAGGCATATTCCTTAAGGTTCTCCTTGTAGAAGCTAACGGTTCTCCTTATTCCCTCCTTGAACCCTATTTTGGGAAGCCACCCGGTTGCCCTATTGAATTTCTTGAAGGTTCCAACAAAATCTCCAGGATCTACCATTTTCCAATCCTCAGGCCAATTTCGATATAGAAGTGAGGTTTTCTGTCCAGTTTGGCTCTTTACCTCGAGCGTGATCTGTTCAATCATTTCAATAAATGGAATACTTTTTCCAGAACATATCTGATATACTTCACCTTTGGTATTCTTACTTGAGGTAGAGAACAATAATGCGTCGACCACATTCTCGACGTAGAGGAAATCTCGTAAATAGCTTGGAGTGCCGAAGATTTCAATAGATTTCCCTTGGAGTGCTCTACCAATGAAGAAATTAACAGCACCAGTCTGGGTGCTAGTGATCTGTTGCCTTTCCCCATATAAGGTGGAAAGCCTGAGGAAAACAGTATGTAATCCGTGAGCTTCGTGGTAAATGTTGAAGTATCTTTCGCAAGTCAATTTGTCTGCATCATAGATCGTTAATGGTTGAGGAAAGCGATGTTCGTCAACAACTTTCTTGTCAGTCTTTCCTACCTGTGTTACTGACCCCACTGAGGCGATAGCAGCATGAGAAGTTTCATCTCTACATGCCTCAAGAAGTGTCATTGTTCCCTTTACATTCGAAGCAACGTCGACCAATGGGGACTTCATGGACGCAATTCGACTAGTTTGAGCTGCCAGGTGAAAGATGTAGTCCTTGTCTTTGACCAGTTTTCTGACAGCAGCTTTGTTGGTTAGGTTCCCGACGACTATGTTTAAGGGAAACGATATTTCCCTAACATTCTTGCTCTTCTCCGTAGATTTTGTAAGAATGGTCACATCAGAACCATATTCTGTCAGTCGCGCGGCAAGATTACTTCCCACAAATCCTAGACCCCCGGTGATTAGAACGGATTTTCCCTTGAATTTTCGCTTTAGCTCTGAGGATGTGAAGACCAGAGGTTTGGAATATTGGACATCGTAAATAAGTTGAATGTTCTTTTCTTGAAGTATTAGAAGGCAACCACAAATACGAGTAGTGACCGCCCTTCTAAGGCGAAGCATAAATGGTCTATTCACTTTCGTCGATGGACGGCCAGAGGGTTCTGATCACTGGTGGACTCGGCTTCTTTGGAAGCAGTCTAGCAGTATCTCTGGTCAAGCTCGGAGCAAAAGTCACCTCCTACGACCCGTTATTACCGCAGTATGGTGGAAATCTTGCATCTATAGCAGAGATTTCCGATAAGATCGAAGACGTTCGCGGCGATGTGAGAGATCCTGAGATGCTCTCGAAGTATATCAGAGATAAAGACGTCGTATTCAATTGCGCCGCCCAGGTTAGCCATGTAGATTCAATGACTGATCCGTTTCTTGATGTGGAGATTAATTGCAGAGGGAACTTGAACGTACTGGAGGCCGTCAGGAAGTACAATGATAGTGCCAAGATAGTCTACGTAGGCACTCGATCCCAGGTAGGTGTTATGCGCAAGAATCCCATTGATGAAAATCATCCCGAATTTCCAAGGGACATCTATAGCGCCAATAAATCGGTAGCTGAGAAGTACCATCTGATCTACACTGCAGCATATGGCATCTACACCACTTCAATGAGGGTTACCAACGCGTATGGTCCTCGCGCACAGATGAGAAATCCTAGCTATGGCGTGGTTAATCGTTTCATTAAATTGGCACTGAACGACGAAATCATACCAGTGTATGAGCCGGGGACACAAACTCGGGACCTGGTTTTCATCAATGATTCCATAGACGCTCTAATCTTAGGAGCCCAGGACCAACGAGCAAACGGAGAAGTCTTCTTTGTCGGATCTGGAGAGAAAACTACATTGATCGATATAGCAAAGGTAGTGATCTCCAAGGCGCGATCCGGAAAACTAGCACTAGTTCCTTGGCCTGAAGAGCGAAAGCAGGTCGAGGTTGGCGATGTCTCAATTACTCCCCAGAAGATCGGTGAAGTTCTTGGTTGGCATCCCAAAACTAACCTCGATAACGGAATGGAAAAGACAGTGGAATTTTACCGCGCTCATCTATCAGAATATATCTAGAGTAAACGCATAGATGCGCATCCTCTATCTGGCTGAATCGCCAGCATATCATGTACTAAACGATCTATTTCTCTTCAAACAATTTAACCATGAAACTTTGGTGGTTAACGCGCAGTTTAGGGTTCATCAAAGCCCTCTTACCCCACCGGGTACGCCTTTGGTCAATCTCTATGGCAATTCTCGATTTGTTAGAGGCAAGGGTCTTGAAACAATAGTAGCTAAGGTCGCATTAGATGCCCTCGGCAGGCTCCGCGACCAGATTTCAGACGTGATCCGAAGATACCAACCAGACTTGATTTATTCCGCCTGGAGCAGTGGTGTCCATCCAGAGATCAATAGTATCTTGAAACTGCAGCTGCGCATACCTGTAGTCCATAGATTGATCATGTATCCCGCATTAGTCCCCGAATGGTTGATCAAGTTGGAAAACGCCTACTCTGCTCGAATACTACCATCAGTTAACGGGATTATCGCGGCTACTGAAGAAATGTGGCACTACATTCATACGCGTGTCCATGTGCCAGATAACGTACCACATCTAGTCTTTTGGGAGTATCTTTCGAGCAACTTCTACGCCAACCAAAGATTACCCCTTCTGTCTGAAAGAGACGGCGAGCCCCATCTACTCTTTCTCGGTCATGGAGATTTCTCACGAACATCAGAGGATCTTCTTCAGCAACTACTTCAAATAGCCGCTCAAGGAATACATGTTCACCTTTTCAACTACAAGGACGATAGTCGCCAAAGTGAATATCTACACGGTTTCAGCTACCATAAGTTCGAAACTGGTGAACTGGCGACTTTTGCAAGCCAGTTTGATGCTACTTTGGTGACTTACGATCGTTCACTTCCTTTGAATTCACCAGCTACTTTCGAGAACAGTCCACCCAACCGATTCACCGCAGGAATCGCTACAGCTATTCCTATTGTAATGCCCACAGGAATCCTTCCTACTTTCGAAAAATTCCTATCTAAACATCAATTGGGCCTATGCTACGCGAATGCAGAAGATCTGAAAACAAAACTTCTAGATATAGACTTCATGAAGGAGCTGAGAACTAGAATTCACGAGAACCAAGAGCAATTCTCATATGAGAAACATTGGGCCACGCTAGAAGGATTTCTCAAGGAAGTATTAGAACAAAGGAAATGAAACACCTAACTGAGCAATGGATTTTCTGCCTCTAGCGGTCCCAAATTAGCAACTGGCTGGCCCGGTCAACCAGTCCTGTTAGTCTACTTGGCAGCGCTTGTTTCATGAGCTCGAAGTCATGACGTTTGAACACCCTGAGTCCTCTCCCTGCTACAATACCAATCAGGACAAAAACTACCAGATCGGTCAGAATTCTTACCTGAAGAGGTTGAGAATATGGAATTAGAAGAAATTGTTCTGCCAAAACCAACGACAAGCCCATGACAATTGCTAGCATGAGGGAACGGAAAAGTCCCTCACCGAAGGGTATCTTCACTTTCTTTCTCAAGACCCAGTATCCTATGATCACGCTTGTCCCCCATAGGAAGACCCGGGCAAGGGCTCCTCCAGTCGTTCCCAGTGGGCCTGCTAGAATAGTCACCGCGACTACGTCAACTAGAAGTGCCGCAACCCCAATCGATAAGAAATGTTTGGTATATCCTATTCCTTTCATAACGTCCATTTCCAGAGTAGAATATGCAGGAAGAATGGACGTTGCAGCCAAGATGCTCAGAGATAGGGATCCCGATAGATATGACTCTCCGTAAAGAGTTTCTATTGCTGTCGGTGCTACGGCTGCCAACGATACTCCTAACGGGATAACGAGAATATTCAGAAGCCTAGTAGCTACTCGTATTGGTTCAACAAGTCCAGCCTGACCGGTCTTTGCATAAGAGGCCGAGATCAAAGGAAAAGCGACTCTTCCTATCGAAACCCAAAGAAAAGATAGAACGGTTGCTCCAGATACCATCAAGAAATACACCCCCGTAGTTTCAAAATTTCCTGTTAGCGTATAGAGTAGCGTAACGTCTGCCCAGTTATGGAAGAGGTTGAGTATCCCTGCCACAGCTACAGGAGCACTGAAGGATATGATGGTTTTACTTGACAGTATGTAATTACTCTTGAGCTTCCCCTTTAGGAACCAGAGTGACGCCAGTACTACAATAATTCCAGCCACAATCCAACCCGATACCAAGCCAAGGACGCCGAATCCCAGTATTGCAAAAAGCAACCCTACCCCATAGTGTGAGGTACCGTGAACCAAATTGGCCATTGCAGCCCTCAAGAACATGCCGAGTCCAAGCATCTCTCCGTACAGGAGCATTGCGATGTTTAGGAAGAAGGCTGAAGTGAAAGCGAGTGCTACAAGTAACCCATGTTCCTCAGATGCTAGACCCAGACTAGCTACCCATGGTGACACTAAAACGCCTACAGCTAAACTTGGGATAGAAACTACAAGCAACAGTCTTCGCCCACCTCTTGCTGCTGCACCAGCCGCCGAGTAGTCTTGCCTTCCTACAGCGTCTGATACAAACTTCGTCGAGGCCATGTGAATTGCGAGATAGGTAAAAGCAGCAAAAGCACTTGTTGCGAACGTTAGAAGCGAGTACAAACCGATATCGGTCTGTGTAAGAATCCGAGCGATAGCCGCCGAAAAGCCCAAGGCCATCATTCTATTTGTTATTTTTTCTCCCGCAAAATAGAGAGTGCCTCTTGCTACTTTTGGTGTGTCAAAGGCGTCAGTCAAGACTTCGACTCCTGGCTACTCATTCTTTATCCTCCCCATACATGACTGCAGGAGTCCTGTCGCTTTCATGGAAGCACTCTACTGAACACTCTAACGAGCTATTCTTGACATCAGAGGTTTTAGAAGTTTAACGATTGGATGATAGAAAAATATGCCTAAGAAATTTCTCAAAGTGAGAGGATTGTCAGGATTTAGAATTGACGAAATGATAGACTGCGGTAGGATGTAACCGAAGAGGATAATGAATTGAGTGGGTCGATTCAGTGGATGTGAATATTCACGTAGTATTCGAATTCGCGCCTTCAATCCTTCCTTGGCGTTCTGGCGAACAACTTGATAATGTCTCGGATCGTTAAGAAGTCTAGCACGCGATCTACTGTGTTTATGCCAGACTACGGAAGTGGGCACATAAAATATTCTAAAACCGGCCTTCTTTGCTCTTAGACAGATCTCAATATTATCATAGCTTGCGCTGTAGGTGGGGTCGTAAAGACCCACCGTGTCAAGTACTCTTCGGGTCATGAACTGGCGGCACCCAGCGGCAACATCTATTTCCGTAATAGGAGAATTCGGGTCAACTCTGGGAGTCCCTATCCTCCACCACTTTCGGTAAGAGCACCCAGTCCAGACATCGTCGCTACCTGGAATCCGAATTTTTCCTCCGATAAACCCTATTTCTGGTCTCTCTTCAGCTAGTTTCACAGAGTCGTCGAGAAATTCGGGCTCGACTGTAGTATCATTGTCCAGTACTACTAGGTAATCCGGGTTAAGATTATCTAATGCGTATCTCAAGCCCTTGTTCGCCCCTTCGGCAAAACCATAGTTCCTATCATTCTCGACGAGATGAATCCAGTCCCCGTACCGTTCCTTTAGGATTGTTACGTCTTGTCCCTCGGAACCATTATCGACGACCACGATGTCGATATTCTGATAATTTATCTTCTTGATGGACTCCAGTAACTCAAGAGTGTCTTCGATACCATTCCAATTGATGGTAATCAGAGATACTCTAGGATCCACAGATCAATGGAAACATAATTCTTGCCATTTAACCATGGTGGATTGATAGTATGAGCCACTCTAACTTTGTTTAGCGTTAGTGATTCTTTATCCACCAAGACATCAAGAATCTGTTCAGACATGAACTCTAAGCTTTTAATCGCTACGACTAGGAGCTGTGAGCTTCTGGTCAGGACTGAAAATTTGAATATGTGTCGATCTTTCTTCATATAGGTGGATCTGCTCTTTGCGCGTAGGAGAGTAAACTGTCAAGATGCAGGTTAGAAAGGCGTTTAGTCTTTCATTTCGGTCGTCGTTAATGTATCTCGTTTGCACTCTTTTTTTCAGTCTTTTTGCATTCCTGTATCCCTTAGGTGGAGGAGTTGGCTTTCCATCAGATATCTGCATCCCTTGCGAACTTGTAAAGAATGCCACAATTGGTCTCTTTACTGGTCTATTTTCATTTAATCTCACTATGATTCTAACAGCGACAGCATTCACGACTCTAATTGATGCGGATCATATTCCTCAGTTTCTTGGATTCAATGTCTACGGCCGTCCAGCTCACTCCATCATATTCATCGTGTTATCATCTGTGTTGATTGCTCTTCTATCCAGAAAAAGAAGAAACGAAGCGCTAGCATCCGGTTTGATTACTGCTTCAGCTGGACTGTCACATCTATCCCTTGACGCCCTCGCTGGAGGGCCAGTTTTTCCACTCTTCATGCCTATTGCAGCCGTTGAAGTTATTCTTCCAGATTCTATTTGGATTCTTTTTCAAACCATCGCTGCGCTATTGGCCTTTATCTCAGGAATTCAAATTAGGAAGAGCGCAGCTTCTGTGGCGAAGCTAGGTAGATCAAGCTAAATCGTGATCAATCCTGTTAGTCAACCATATTTTCGATTGAACCTATAGTGAATTATAGACACGAAAGAATTTTTAACAGTCTATTTACAGACTCGTTTGAATTACACGTTTTGCCTAGAGTCTTGCTCGTAGGCCTTGATGGCGCCTCGTGGGAAGTTCTTGACCCACTCATATCAAAGGGCGAACTCCCCAACATCGAGAAATTGATTAGTGGAGGGATAAAGACTCGCCTAAGATCAACAATACCCTTTGTTAGTCCGACAGCTTGGGCATCTCTATTCACAGGGAAGAATCCGGGTAAGCATGCGATCTTCGGCAACCTGGTGGCCCGGGGGTTGGATCCAGATCCACCACCTGTTACGGCGCGAGACCGAAAAACGAAACCAATTTGGACCTTGTTAAGTGAAATGGGAAGAAGAGTTATTGTCATCAATGTCCCTTTCACGTACCCTCCTGACAACGTAAATGGCTTCATGGTTTCGGGCCTACCCATCCCAGGCCCTCATTCTGTATTTACTATTCCTCAGTCATTGAAAGGAGAGATCTTCAGTCGCTGGCCAACTTATTCGGTCAAGCCACTCCGGTCTACACTACGCCATAGACCACAAGATTGGCTTCGACAAGGAAAGGAAGACATAGAATCAAAGACCCAATTGGCATTTTTGCTCATGGACAAGGTAGAATGGGATTTCCTCGCCATTGTCTATAGAGACGGAGATCACCTAGGCCATTTTCACTTTGGTGAGAGCGTCATAGATGAATACTACAAGATCGTCGATGATAATCTAGGAAAGCTCTTCGCTAGAATAGAAGAAGACACATCAATAATTATTGTGTCAGACCATGGTCAATGCAAGATTAAACGACAGTTCTTCATGAATAGCTGGCTAATCGCGAATGGATTTCTACGCAAGTATCAGAGGTTCACCGTGCGAGACTTGGTTCTTCTTGCCCTCATCAATACTCTAAAATTATTTGGAATTCGAGACTCTCTGAACCCAACCTCGCCCTCTGGGATCCCACAGCGACTGAGTCACTACACAACTCATGGGCCCGTTCGCGCCATCGCATCAATGTTGTCTTGGGGAGGAGCAAAGATCGCGCCAAACGAAATTGATTGGGCAAAGACGAAAGTTGGTTCGATGCCTTCATCTCATTCCAATTCACTTAGAGTGAACCTCAAAGGTAGGGAAACGGTGGGTGCAGTGGAATCTAAGGACTATGACGCCTTCATACGCATGCTATCAGAAAAGCTCCTAGCAATAATCGATCCAACGACTCAGGAGCGAATATTTGACCGGATCTTAAGAAGAGATGATATCTACTCTGGTCCATTTGTCGAAGAAGCACCGGATCTTCTTATCGTCCCTACCCGCGGCTACTCTGTATCCTCAAGGGTCCTGGTCCCCAAACTTACAGGCCCTGGCAGGGCGTCCGAAGGAAACCATGACACACATGGAATACTATTGATTTCAGGACGCGGTACTCTTCAGTCCCCAGAAGTGCCTGATGAAGCAAACATATTGGATATAGCTCCCACAATCTTCCATCTGTTGGGTTGTCCCTTGGATCCAGAGATGGATGGAGTGGTACTTGATCGAATCGTTGCCGCGCCCTCGTTGACGACTAAACAAAAGGTCGACGACACATATGTACGAACTGAATCTGAGAAGGAGTATCTAAGGGAGAAATTGCAACTTCTTCGAGAACGTCAAGATCATAAAGGCCGTTCTCTCTGACTACAGGTCGACCTCGACTCCTATGTATTTCTCGCAAGCCCTTCAACCCCTCGTTCAGAGACATCACAATAATTGTACTACCGGAGCCCTGAAGATTATCGATCTGACTTAACCACTTTGCCTAAGGAAGTTCTCGCGCTGTAAGACACGCCAAAGAACTGGTTCTATTTCCTCGCCCTGGCCAGATTTGTTGTTTGCCTCAACTGGATCCCTTTCTAGATTGTAGAGCTCTCTACTCTTTGTAGCTCGATTGTAGATTAACTTCCAATTAGGAGTTCGAATGCTGTGCACATTTGGACGTCGAGGTGAAGGATAAGGACCGCCCAAACCGCCTGTCTCCGAGAAAGCTATTCTTTGATCTACCTCGTCTTCTTCTATTATAGGTAAAACAGATCTCCCACGAATAGCCTTGAATCTGGTATTAGTATTTTGTATTCCTGCTACAGATAAGAGAGTTGGTGCCAGATCTATTGTTCGTATCTGCTGTGAGAAAGTACGTCCAGGGAAGAAGTCTGGATTCAATAGAAGTAGGAAAGCCTTCAACGTGTAGTCATAACAGAAAGATCCATAGACCTTCTCGCCTACTCTCTCTCCAACGCTTGCCCCATGGTCAGAGTGGAGGATAACTACGGTATCCTCTAGCACTCCAAGCTTTGAACATTCATCCAATATGGACCCAAGGTATGCATCAGCCTCTTGTATGTATCCTTCATACTCTTTCATGTTCTCGGCCTGTCGGTGAAAGTATTCTGTGCTGAAATCGTCGTATCTCTTGATCACATTCTTTACCAAAGAAGCATGAATCTTGCTGTAGTGTAGATACAGGAATGTTTTTTGCTTCTTTGAGAACTTGTTTCGAAGTCCTCGAATTACGGAAGTATGTCTGGCTACGAGGTCATCTTGATTTTCATTATGAAGGGAGATGTCGTCAAAACCCTGGTGTGGGAATACATTCCTGTTGAATACGTCAGTTTTAGTATGGTATCCTTTTTCTTTGAAGTAGGTCGCAAGAGTCTTACACAAGTTATTCTTGAAGAGTCGCCACCCGTAATAGTTGTCAACTCCATTTTCGTTTCCATATATCCCTGTGAATAAAGCACATTGAGATGCAATAGTGTACGGAGCGTAGGTAATGGTAGTAGGGAAGAAAGAGCCCATCCCGGTAAGACGTTGGAACGTGGGCATTCTTCTTATGACGTCGACGCGTGCACCGTCAAGAGTAATGAGGAGAATATTCGGAGGCATCTATTCATTCATCAATTGACAAAGTCTTATTGTTGAAACCAGTATTTGAGAATGGGCATACCAGGAGTCCCTGGATTCAATCGATGTAGCCCATTTCTTTAAGGTCGTCCTTTGCAGTGTTGAGATCCTCTGTTTCTTCCCCCGCTTCATCAGCTAGAATCTCTGTAAGGAGATACTCCAAGTAATTCGAAACTGACTTGAAATTAGTACCTTTGATCCTATTTTCAATCTTCCTCACCAGAGGAGCAGGAACTGGTATTGCAATTGGATCTTCACGCATCTCTTCCACGAATTTTCACGCTACCTTCCAGGCAATCGTATTTAGAGGTGGTGGTAAGAAAAAGCCTACAGGCTTCAAACATCCTAAACTGGAATATCATACAACGCCTATCGACGTAATAGAATCTGGGGGGAACAAATGACTACAGGACGACTTTTTGTTTAGAGCTTACAGCATCATTGACTAGAGCCCGAAGATTTGTTCTCTGTGTACCACTGCTTGTCTCCAGATCCTATACGTTGTCCCGCCAATGGACCTAACATCTGGAGCTCCTTAATGGCATCATTAGTCAATGTACTCGAAAATGTGAAAGCGATAATCTCCGCCAAGTCATCAGGGTTTGTAGAGCGGAAAGCGTGTGGAACATAGGCACGGATAAACCAAGAGTCACGCTCATTGAAGATACGTTTGTGTACTTTTCCCGAACTACTTGTGGGCCATTGCCAGTAGAATTCCAGCTGTCCATGCAACAGGAAGGTCAATTGGTGGAGGACGTGACCATTGTTAATCACGACTTTCTCTCCTTCAGTTATGAGGATCTTCAGGTATTCAGGCCTCATTTGTGGTACTTCTCGGGTAAGCACCAGGTCGGCGTACTCGTAGTGCGGTACTCCGTTGCGCGTTATAGTACGAATACTCTTTAGAATATCATCCCAAGTTTGCGGCTTTATCCCTCTATCAGTGTCCGGAATTAATGGAAGTAAGTCACGCTGACTAATAACTAAGGCATCAGATAGTGCAGAGATTTCTTGAGCACTTGGCACCGCCTTCCCGCCTTCCAACAACAAGTAGCGTTCGATCGGTATATTGGAATGCTGAGCTGCCATCTGCGGGGTCAGCTTGCTGTTATTCCTCCAAAACAATATGTTCGCGCCATAAAGCCTGGCCGTATTTTCCAATTCGGATCCTTGATCAGTTGACTGCATTATTCCACCTTTAGGGATTATTCTAGCCTATAAACAGTATCAAATATATTATATGGTGAAAATGTGGATGAAACTGGCCTCTAATAGCTACTAGACAAGTATCCCTAGTAGATCTTTAGGAATATTTCCTTTAGGTCTTGTTCTGTGACCTTTCGCGGATTATTCTTTACTCGATCAGGTCTAAAACCACTAGAAACCAGCGTCTCAATAGCATCAGAAGGAATGTCGAGCTTTTGAAGTCTCCGTTGTAATACACACTCGTCCATCAATATTCTCACTCTATTGGAAGCATCACTTACTGTGGAGCCCCCCAGAGCATCCGCCAGTTCATTTGATCGTGATTCGTCCATACTATTTTCATTAAATTCAAAGAATTCTGCAAGTGTCAGTGCCACCGCATGGCCATGTGGAACTGAGAATTGCGTAGTGATAGGATAGGAGGCAGCATGTGCAGCCGTGGTACGCGTCCGGGCAATAGCTAGTCCTGCCTCACAAGACGCGATCGACATATTGAGTCGGCATTGATAATCAGTTGGTTCCTTGACTGCTCCAGCTAGATTGAGCATTATTAGACGTGCTGCGCGTAGTGCGTGAGTGTCAGAGAAGGGCGAATGATTGATTGACCAGTAAGCCTCCATCGCATGTCCAAGAGCGTCAAAACCTGTGCATGCTGTCACATATGGCGGCATCGTAACTGTCAACTCTGGATCCAAGAGGGCTATGCATGGTATTAGGAATGGATGGTCGAATGTGAACTTCTGGTTCGATGTCTTCTCCGTGAAAGAAACATAAGGGGTGACCTCACTTCCAGTTCCTGAGGTAGTTGGTACGGCTACACATGGCAAGGCTGAATGAGTAATTTCACCCTCTCCTCGTAGATGTGATTGGATTGGAGAAGCACGGTTGTTGAAGAGGAGCGCTGCCGCTTTCGAACAGTCGAGTGCGCTTCCTCCACCAAGCCCTATAATGCTATCAGTACTAGAGTTGTCCATGAAAGATATCAATTCCTGGATATCCTCATCGGTTGGGTTAGGCTGGATCTTGTTGTAAACAGATGGTTTCATTTTCTTCTCCGATAGCTCTTCTAACAGAGTTTCAAGAACTCCATTCTCTTTCATCGCATGTTTTCCAGTCACAATAAGTGGGCAGTTAACATGGAGTTTGGGTAAGATACTAGATAGTGATCTTAATCCACCCCATTCGACAAAACGCTCACCTGGATGAGAATAGGATTTCATAACACATCTATCGGCTCCGAAAGATAAACCGTAAGATATGCTCTCATTCCTTATCCCTGGTACCCTTTGAATTCAGCTTTAGCATATTCATAGTCCTCCACAGTGTCGACCTCGATCCAGTTCTTCTGAATCGGAATTATGTCGATGTTGACTCCCTTGTCCACCATTTCTTGCAAAATATCTGTGAGATACGCTTGTTCGAAACTCTTAGACTGTTGGAATCCACGTGGACTATATTGATTCTTGACTTCATGGAATGATTCTCGAATGATTCTGCATCCCTTTTGTGATAGTCGCATGCAACCAATGAATTCTCCTGTTACTTCTTCTGTATCATCTAAGTGTTTTCCAATACTAAGGACTCGTCCTTGGCCGTCACTAATCACCTTCTCAGCTTCCGTAAGAGGATGTAACTTCCGTCCTACATACCGGTTCCGCCATGCTGTATCTACAATTACGGCCAAATCAGCAGAGGATCTTACAGCTGCCCGTATGACTTCTGCAGTATACAGTATATCCGCGTAGCTGACTATACAATCGCTATCGAGTTCCTGTTCAGCTGTCATAAGGGAGGAGAGGACATTATTGTGTTCGTAATTCAAGTTATCATAGTATCTTATCCCCCGACCTGTGATCTTTTGTGCTAAATATCCACGAATTAGTGCAACATCAGTTACATCATTGACGCGTAAAGATTGCAGCTGATGTTCTAGGATCGATTTGCCATTGATGGACAGAAGACATTTGGGAACCTTATAGGTATGGGGTCGGCATCGCTTTCCCAGTCCAGCCGCAATGATGATAGCTTTCACTTTGAAAAACGACTAGCTCCCTCTCGTAGCCCTATCTATTTTCGCATTAAAGCCATTATCACCTATGACGGTAGTCTCTTCAGTGCTGATGCGAATCTATCTCGTATAACCGTCGTAGAATGAGGCACCCTGGGTGATGGAGGCCCTCCTTTTGAAATCTTGATCAATAGAAAACTTGGCCCAGTTGCGCCAAGAAAGTCCGCCCACTTTGGTTCAAGTTCAGATTGTTGTTCAACTCTCAAGGTGCGGTTATAGCCAGACAAGGAAGCGATACCAGTCAGATCCACGTTGTTGGAGTATGTTGGTTGTCCACCGGTCGATTCATGGCTCTCATTGTCCAGGACTACGTGGTAGAAGTTTGCTGGACGAACTGCTCCGACCACAACAAGAGAACCCAGATTCATCAGGATGTTTCCGTCTCCATCAAAAACAATGACTCTTCTTCTAGGATTGCCAAGAGCAACGCCAACTCCGATTGATGAGGCCAGGCCCATGGAGCCTATCATATAGAAGTTCGAATGACGGTCGCTGAGATGACATAGATCTCTGCTCATGAAACCGTTAGCAGAAATAACCACATCGTCTTTTTCCAGCATCGGGGCCAGTATGGTCATGGCCTCTAACCTGTTCATTCTAGAGCCCCCCTTCTGATCACTAGAGCAATAGGAGATCCCATCACATAAGCTTCATCAATAGTTGCCCGAATGTCTTCGATCGGTTCTTTTCCTTCGATTGTCTGATATTTGATCCCTGCCTGCTCTAAGAGAGAGAGTGTGCTCTTTCCCATTAGGATATGTTCAGGTGCATCGTCGATGGTATCTCCCCTCCAACCTATGATCATCAGTAACGGTAGTTGATACAGCTGAACAAGAGACATGATAGCCCCTAACGAGCTGCCTAATCCGGCGTTCTGCATCAATACGGCTGCCTTCTTTCCGGCTAGATAATATCCGGACGCTATACCTATAGCTTCTTCTTCTCTACTACACGCTATGTATTTTGGATCGTCATGACTTAGAACTTCATTCAAGAGAGGTTTCAAAGTGGAGTCTGGGACGGATACGAATAACGATATGGCCGACTCCTTTAACATTTCAAAGAGCTCTAAACGTTTCATCGGGAAAACCCATGTAATTTTATGAACGGCTGTTGATGGTATTGATTATACACTAATTATTAATATTGATGTAACTAGTAATCAACTCTCTACATGTCCAGGCCAGAACAATTCGCCAAGCTACTTTCAGGGACGAAGCCGATAATTAGTGTTGGAGCTCACAACGGACTTAGCGCAAAGCTTGTGGAAGAAGCAGGTTTCGATACAGTCTGGGCTGGTGGATTAGAAATCTCCACAGCCATGTGTGTCCCTGATGCAAACATCCTTTCCATGGCAGAGAATCTAGCTGTTGTAAGGAACATCACCGAATCCGTGAAGATTCCTGTCATCGTCGACTCAGACAACGGCTACGGAAATGCAATTAACGTGATGAGAATGATAGAACAGTACGAAAGTGTCGGTGTAGCTGGTGTTTGCATTGAAGATAACGTCTTTCCCAAGCGCAATAGCTTCTACGTTGGAGTGAAGAGGGAACTCGAACCAATAAACGAATTTGTTGGAAAACTCAGAGCTGCAAGAAAGGCAAAATCTTCCGACCAATTCGCAATAATTGCTCGAACAGAAGCTCTGATAGCTGGTATGGGGCTCGATGAAGCCCTAAACCGTGCAACAGCATACAGTGAGGCAGGAGCGGACATGATACTCGTACACTCCAAAGCAAAGGACGCTTCTGAGGTCAAGGCCTTCTCGGAAATTTGGAAGGGTTCAACTCCGCTAGTGAGCGTCCCAACAACATACTCAGGAGCTAGCGTCAAAGATCTCTACGCCCTGGGATACAAGATGATAATATTCGCCAACATTGCAATCAGAACTTCAATCATGTCAATGGCCAATTCGTTTTCCGCACTAAAGTCCTCTGAAAGATTGATGCAGCTCGAGGATAGCATGGTTCCTCTCGGAAGATTATTCGATATTGTGGGGCTAGATGTCCTGAAGACTAATGAGCAGATGTTTCTTTCTACAAATGACCAGAAGAGAACTGCTGTAATCTTAGCTGCCGGCTTTGATAAGCGGATGATGCCACTTGTTCACCAGCTGCCCAAATGCATGTTGCAAGTAAAAGGCAAACCGATTCTGGAGAGACAGATCGAGCTCCTAAAGAATAGTGGCATATCTGATATCGTAATAGTTAGAGGCTACATGGGAGATAAGATCCGATATCCCAACATCAGATATTACGAGAACGCGAGTTTTGCCAACACCCACATGGTTAGCTCTCTATTCAGCGCTGAGAACGAGATGGACGATGAGTTTGTCATGATCTATTCTGACATACTCTTTGACCAATCAGTCCTAGAGAAACTGCTCAAGGCCCAAGGGGATATTTGTGTAGTGGTAGATCATGCATGGAGAGAACGCCCACGAGAGACAGGAATTCCTAGCGAAAAGACCCTCGATCTTGTAACGACCAGTAAGCAATTTGACAGATCTCGTTTTCTCGATTTAGATGAAGAGAACCATGTACTAACTATGGCCAAAGGGATCGATCGCAAGTTGGCTCATGGTGAATTCATAGGAATGGCGAAGTTTTCCAAAAAAGGCGCGCAAGTAACGAAAGAAGTTTACCACGAAGTCCTGGAGAAATACAAAGACAAACCATTCCATGAGTCCTCCTCAATTCAGATGGCTTCATTTCCAGACTTGATACAGGAATTGATAGCTCGCGGTATTGAGGTTAGGTCAGTGGATATCTTCAAGGGATGGATGGAAGTAGATGACTTATACGATTATGGAATGGCTTCAGCTAGAACAGATAGTGTGTAGATCTGAGCTCGCCTAGAAACTGTGCGTTTTCTACTTTCCCTGGAATTATCTCATCGCGTACCCATCTGTGTACATTATTCCATCTATTGATGTCTTAGAATAACCGCTTGCCCAATAATGGCCTCAAGTTCATAGTTTTCTAGAATGTAATTGGTTATCGGTGCAATATGGGGGAAGCGATGCGCCGTTCCTTCAATCGATTCATCAAGAGAGGCAATTACATATTTCACATTCTCTAATTCATTCGCGATATCGGCTATGTCATCAGTCATCATTCTTTGAAGATTTATGTCGCCAAAAGTAAAGAATTTGGTAGGCGGAGGTCTATCTGCTAGATAGTGTACGGAAAAGAATCGGAGTGCTAGAATTGGATCTTCCGGACTAGTTCTCTCACGGATATACATTGCTACCTGTTCCCTTTGAGGAACTTTCGGGTCATGTATGAGTTCGACCCTCTGGTCTAACTCTTCTCGTAGATACGGCAAAGAAGTCAATAGGACCATCAGAGAGATGATTAGCAGTAGTCTAGTTCTTCCCCCAGGCCAAAATTTGGCGGTGAAGCCTAAAACTTGACCAAGGGTAGCTCCACCCATTAGGGCTAGTGGTGGCAGTATACGCATTACATGTTCCGCGGACATGGTGGGAGTTACCAACATGCTCAGCTCGGCTATACCGAGCCAAATCACTAGCAAGATACCAATATTGTTCCGTTTCTTTAACGATAAGAGATATGGAACGGCAAATATTATCGGAAAGAATAAGGCGCCACTAAAGATCAATTCTATGTGAAAGAACATTCGTTGAGATAGGCTATCGACATAGCTTCTAGCAACTCCAGCACTTCCCAGAAGTAGTTCATCTGCTCCACCTACAGCGCCATATGGGAAGAGCAAAATTGCAAATCCTGCTACAAATCCTAATGTAATCACTGAAGTAAATCTTAACCAGGACCAAAGATTCCGCCAAGATAGAGAGTCTGTCAATAGTCTGTGCAATGCCAATATGGGCAGCATTATTCCTCCTGGTTGTTTTGACAAGTAAGATAATGCTATGAATACTCCAGACAGGAAAATCAGAAATATCTTTCTTGACTGTACTCGTTGCATTGCAGTCAAATATAGCAACACAGCTCCGAGGCCGAAAACCACAAGAAATGGCTCGTGCCTAAGATAATTCACATCATATGATGGGTGAGCTGTAGCGATCGTGTATACGACTGCTCCTAGGATGCCAGCAGATAGAGAGAACATCCTTCTGCCGAGTAAGACGATCAGGAAGGCACCTATGGTGTGAACCAGTACCATTA
>CEQE01144753.1_pt1 | contig 25730 bp, 26 predicted proteins | sample 356201 | NCBI WGS metagenome assembly CEQE01 (sample SAMEA2619970, study PRJEB7988) | marine metagenome | biome: marine biome (ENVO:00000447); feature: mesopelagic zone (ENVO:00000213) & marine oxygen minimum zone (ENVO:01000065); material: "saline water (ENVO:00002010), including plankton...
CGCCATGAGGCCGCCTGTCCCGACCGGCGGTCGATTGAACGTACTGGACAGATTGCTGCCCACGCGTCGCGTCCCGTTCGTGTGGAGGCTGGCCCTCAGGAGCCTGTTCCGCCAACCACGCAGGAGCCTGGTCAACGCCGCTGGAGTCGCCGTTTCCGTTTCGCTCATCGTGGCGTCCCTTGGCATGCTGGACACCATCGACAACACGATGGACCTGCAGTTCGGGCAGATCGAGGCGTACGACGTCAAGGCAACCATGGCCGGTCCTGTGCCGGCGGAAGCAGTGGATGAGTTCGCCGGTTTGGCGGGTGTGCGGCGGGTGGAACCTCTGGTGGAGTCGCCTGTGCGGTTGGCGACGGTTGGGCGTTCGTACAGCACTCTGTTGGTAGGGCTATCGCCGCAAGGCGAGCTGTATCGTCCGCTGGAGAAAGAAGGCGGGCGCCCGTTGGCCATATCGGGTCTGTACCTAAGCACAGGCATATCCAACGAGCTCGGCGCCGGGATAGGCGACGTCCTGGATGTGCAAACGCCGTTCGGCGTGCAAGAGATGGCGATCGCTGGGACGGTGCGGTCACCGCTGTCCACCGTGGCATACGTCGCGCTGGACGACGCATGGCAGCTCCTGGGGACGCCTGATGTGATTACTGGAGCATTGCTGGCAGTGGACCCAGAGCGGATTTCGGCCGTCAAGGAATCCGTCTCCGCAATGCCCGGGGTGATCAACGTGGAAGCCCTGTCGGAAAAGCGGGACGCCATTGCGGACTTCATGGCGCTCTTCTACCAGTTCGTGGCGGTCTTCGTGTTGTTCGGGGTGGCGCTGGCGTTCCTGGTTGTGTTCAACACCGTGTCGATGAACGTCATGGAGCGCGCCAGGGAACTGGCCACCATGCGAACGTTGGGATTCGGATCACGGAGCATCACGGCGCTCATCACGCTGGAGAACGCCATCGGGGCGATCGTCGGGATCGGGGCGGGAATCGGCCTGGGCTACCTGATGGCCGTGGAGCTGATGAGGGCTTTCGAGTCAGATTCGTTCAGCTTCAACGTGGCGCTGTATACGAGGACGTACGTGGCCGTGGCAGTCGGAATGGGCTCCGTTGTCCTGTTGTCCCAGGCGCCCGGCGTGCGCCACGTCAACCGGATGGACCTGGCGCGGGTGACCAAAGAGCAGTCGGGGTAGTCAAGCCGTCCGGACCCCGATGCAATCGGGAAAGGGATCCCGAAGCGTCGAGACTTCCAGGCATCGGCGCCCCTGATTCGCTAGCTCTGCTCTTCTTCGAGGGCGATGTACTTCGACGGGCACTTGACGATGACGTTCTCGCTTTGGAAAACACCGTCGATGCCGTAAGACCCTTCGAGGATGATCTCGGAGTGCTCGTTGAAGAATAGGTCGGGCAGCACGCCCTGATGCATGGCGGTGAGGCTCACGGCGCCGTCGGTCAGATCGAATTCCGACAACACCGAGCCGTCGGCGCGGGCGAACGACTCGGGCTGCAGCTTCCCGCTGACTCGAACCATCTTGCCTTCGGGAGTCGGCCCCTGCTCGCGAATCTCGCCGACCGAATAGTAGTAGACGGTGGCGCCGTCGAACGCCATGAAGGCGAAGTAACCGAGCGCGCCCACCAGCACCACCAGGGCAACGAGAAGCTTGCCCCTGTTTGCGGCGATCGAGCCGTCATTTACGACTGGAACTTGCTCCAGTGGTGAATCTACGTTCGACATCTTGGTCCACCAATCATGACTCTTAACCGGTAGATCGTTCGGCCTGATGGTCCGACAATCTGATATTGTTCGTTCTGGCTCTCAGTCGGCCGCGTTGTCATTGGCGACTGTCCGCGTCTCGCCTTCAGCCGGATCCTGAGTCGGGCTCGCTCCTGTCGGCGTTCTCTTGACGTTCCAGCAACTGTCGCAACGCCGCGATTTCGTTTCGCATCTCGCGTTGGCGGCGGGACATGTAGAACGCGTGGCCGAAGAACGCGGCCCAGGTGATCGCATAGACGGCGAAAAGGTACGGCAGATTGGCCTCGGCATCGTCGCCGCTTTGCGCTTGGGGCGCTCCAGACGAGGACGCCGCGCCCGCCGAGCCGCCGTCGAAGGCACCGACCGTCGCGGCTATCGGAATCGTCGCCGACACCATCGCGACCACTGCGATCGCGAATACGGCTGGCGTGCTGAAGCGTTTAGGCAGTTTGCTGATGAAGCTCATCGAGTTCGGATTCCGCTCTCTTCAGGGAGTATCGCTCCCACAGAATGTATGCGTACAGCAGGGTGAACGTCAGCAGAGACACCATTAACGTCAACACCATGCTCCCGTCAATGTCGGATGGCACGTTGCGTTCGGGGTGCGCTGTGTTCCACCATTCTGTGGCCATGTAGATAGGTATCGTGTCCACGGCGCCGATTAGGGCTATCGCGGAGGCGAAACGCTTCCCTTGGCCGCCCATCGGACCGTACGCTCGAATCATCAGATAACCGACGTAGATGAACCACAGCACGAGCGTAGTCGTCAGCTTGGCGTCCCACGTCCACCACACGCCCCAGACCGGTTTGGCCCACATGGCCCCGGTCACGATTATCAGCGACGCGAAAACGACTCCCAGTTCGGCCGTGGCGTAGGCAAGGCTGTCCCATTTGTCGTTGCGCGTGAAGAGGTGCATCAGGCTGGCGATCGCCACGATCACAATCGACATCATGCCGATCCAGCCCAGGGGCACGTGGAAGTAAAAGATGCGCTGGGAAACGCCGAGATTGAGCTCGGTGGGCACCCAAAGGAAGACCAGGTACAGTGTGACGGCCATCATGACCGTGGCAGCCACGAGGAGGCCGTCTCGCAAGACGCCGCCCCAGTCGACCGACCGTTTCGATGATTGCGTAGCTTGCGCCTGCGTCATGTGAGAAATATAGCACAATCGAAGCAAGGCGGTCACGACACGGCGCCTGAGTCCTTTCGCCGCGAAGTGCATCCGATTACACGGTTGAGAGAGCCGCTGAGGCGCCTTCCGATGCTGTTCGCATCCCGGACTCGGACAAGCTGGTGCGGAATGTTACAGAAATGTCACAGAATGTTAACCCGCCATTAACAATCGTCCGGTATCCTAATACTGGCGCCCAACGGGTCGCCGACTGGGAATTATCCTCTTCGCGATCCGATTCGGGCAATGAGCCATGCGGATCCGCGACACGCAACACGATATGAGCCGCTCTCTTGAGCCACGACAGGAGCATGGACATGGAAGTCGGCGAACTAATGAACAAAGACGCCTACAGCGTTGGGTTGGACACGAGCATCGCAGACGCGGCACAGTTGATGAAGAGAACCGGCGCCAACTGCCTGGTTGTCACGGAAAACGACAAGATCGAAGGGATCATCACCGACCGAGACATGGCGCTCGGCTGTCTGGTGGACGGACATACCTCGTGGAAATGCTCGGTCTACAGGCACATGACGCTGCAGCATCTGACGACCTCGCCCGATGTGCACTTCGCCGACGCGTCGATCATGATGATCGATCGAGACCTCGAGCACCTGCCTGTAGTTGACGACGGCGAACTGGTGGGATTGCTTTCGTCCGAGGAGTTGCTCGGCGCAGTTGACCGAGACATGACGCTCTCCCTGGTGTAGGACTGGTCGGGGGCTCTCGCCCGCCTCGCCAACCCCAAACGCGGCATAACAGCCGCTGCTTCGTTCTTTTCACGCTGAGCCTGCGAGTGTGGGCTTGGCCCTTATGGCGTTAAACTAATTATGTAGCATAATTGGTTGAATTGTCGTAGCATGGTCCCAGGAGGGAAGCCGTGCTTGAGATTGACGAGCAGGATATGAAAGAACTGCGGACTTTGATGCGGCAGGGCGAACGACCCTACGTTCGCATCAAAGCCACGGCGCTTTGGAATCTGGGACGGGGGAAGTCGACTCGCGAGGTAGCCGACTTTCTGGGAGTTAGCGTCGCTAGCATCAACAACTGGAAGCGGCGATTTCGTAGCGAAGGGATACGTGGGTTGGTCGTCCGACCTGGGAGAGGTCGAAAGGCACGCGCGGATACATCGGAGGTTGAGCGGTACATTAGACAGTCGCCCCAGTCGTTCGGCCTGGCGCAAACGAGATGGACGCTGCATGCACTTGCTCAGGTGGCGCCGAGTCTCGAAGGGTTCACCGAAATGGGTGTGTGGAAGGTGCTGAAGCGAGCCGGGTTTCGCTACAAATGTGGCCAACCGTACCTTCATTCCCCCGACCCTTAATATGAGGGAAAAGGGGGTCTTGGATCAGGCCCTTCAGGAAGCAGCTAACCATCCAGGAGAGGTAATAGCGCTGTTTACTGACGAGGTCAGCTTCTATCGTCAGCCTAGTCAAGCCTGGTTGTGGTCGAATATGGGACGTCGCCAACCCAAGCTCCGGTACAGCAATACTCAAAACACCCTGATGCGGGTGGTGGGCTTGTTGGAAGCAGCCAAAGCGGGTGTACATGTCTGGGAGTTCCCTAAGGTGACGGCCGATCGACTCGCTGGCTGCTTTGGACAAATCGGCTCCCCCTACCCCGAGGCCCGTCGAATCTATCTGATCATGGACAACTGGTCGGTTCATTTTCATCCCAAGGTCCAAGAGGCTCTGGCCGCAGATCCTCGAATCCAAGTAATACCCCTTCCTACGTACTCGCCTTGGCTCAACAACATTGAAAAACTCTGGCGCTGGGCCAAACAACGCATAACCCACGCTCATCCTTGGTCTGACGACTTCCTCCTGTTCCGACGACAGGTACTCGACGAGTTTCAACGTCTGAACGGTGGTTCGCCAGAACTCAAACGTTACTGTGGACTACAAAGTATTTAGTTGATGACCATTACGGCCAAGCCTTTCCTTGCGTACGCTCATCGACGGCTTCCGCGCTACCCTTCGCGAAGCTCCTCTAAGTAACGCCTGTCCTCGTCCGTCAATCGGCCGGCGGAGATGCGCTCCAGCAAATCAGGGCGCTGGATCAACGTGCGGCGCAGAGCTTCTTGACGTCGCCATCGGTCGATCTCGGCGTGGTTCCCGGACAGCAGTACCTCGGGCACGTTCCAGTCTCGATATTCCGTGGGTCTGGTGTACAGAGGGTGCTGCAACAGCCCGGTGGTGAACGTGTCGTTTGCAGGCGACTCGGCGGACCCGACCACGCCGGGAACGAGCCGGGCAACCGCGTCAATCACCACCATCGCGGCCAACTCCCCGCCGGCGAGCACGTAGTCTCCGATGCTGATCTCTTCCGTGGCGAGGTGTTGCCGCACACGTTCGTCCACGCCCTCGTAACGCCCGCATATAAGAATCAGGTCCGTGTGTTCGGCGAATCGCTCGACGGTCTCTTGATCCAACCTCTTGCCCTGTGGGGACAGCAGCACGACCGGGGTCGATGCGGCGAGAGACGAGGATGACTTGACGTGTTCGACAGCTTCGAATATCGGAGCGGGCTTCATTACCATGCCCGGGCCGCCGCCGAAGCCGTAGTCGTCGACCTGGCGATGCTTGTCGCGGGCGTGGTCACGAATGTCGTGCAGGTTGACTTCGACCAGCCCCTGGCTTTGAGCACGCGCGATGATGCTCTCGGACATCGGTCCCTCGAACATCCCGGGGAAGAGCGTCAGGACGTGAAAGCGCATAAGGTTGCTGCTAACCGCCTCAGCCGGTTGGATGCCGTTGTCCGCCCCTGAGTATCTCAACGGCGTGTGGAATCACGGCGAGGACCACTTCCAGGTTTTCGCGGACGGCTTTGGGGCTGCCTGGCAGGTTGACGATCAAGCATCCGTTCCGCACACCGACCACCGCGCGGCCGATCATGGCAAACGGCGTGGCCTTCAGCGACTCCATGCGCATCGCCTCAGCCATGCCGGGGACTTCGAGGTCGATCACCTTCTTGGTCGCCTCGGGTGTAACGTCGCGCGGTCCCAGCCCGGTGCCGCCGGTCGTCAGGACCAGGTCGAAATCGCCGTTGTCGCACCAATCGATTAGTTTCTCGGAGATCAGATCCTGCTCGTCGGGCAACAGCTCGCGTCGGGTTTCCTCGAAACTCGTCGACGCCATCATTTCACTGATGGTGTCGCCGCTGACGTCCTCCCGTTCGCCTCTGGACCCGGCATCGCTGATGGTCAAGATGGCCAGTTTGAAAATCGTCAGACCTCCCGGGGCCGCCGAACCGACGCGATAACGTCCCGAAAACCCCAAGAACGGCTCCCAAATTTCCCTTGCATGGTATTGAAAGTGTCTGGGAAACTTCCAATAGCAAGGTAAACGTTGGTCCAGGGATACCGGCCAGTGAAGCGCGATTGGGGCGGCGTCGCGCAATGCCGTTTTCGTATTTGATCCGAATTACATGTTAACACGCCGGCTACGCGCACTCCGGTGCGACCGCGCAACCGTTGGGATCAGGCAGCGAATCGTAGATGAAGCGGACATCGGACAGACCGCCGAATCGCAGGCGCAATCACACAAGCCCTAACCTACAAGCTCAGCACAGGCAGAACCGACCACCATATGTTAAGCACCATCCGCGAGCCAGTCATGAATCCAGCCCACGTGCCCGTGATGACGTCCGAAGCAGTAGCGGCGTTGGCGATCAAGCCAGGCGGCGTCTATATCGACTGCAACATCGGCGACGGCGGACACGCTGAGGCGATTCTGCACGCTTCGCACGACATCTTCTTGCTGGGGATCGACCTTGACGCCGATGCGCTGGATGCGGCCGAGGCCAGACTCAGCGGATACGCGACGAGCATTCGCCTGGTTCACGGGAATTTCGCCGACGTCGCCAGCATCGCGGTAGGGAACCGTGCACGCGACGCCAGCGGCGTGCTGTTCGACCTGGGCGTGTCCTCCCGGCAGCTCGACACCGCGGAGCGCGGGTTCAGTTTCCGGCGCGAGGCGCCGTTGGACATGCGATTCGACGTCGAGTCGCCGACCACCGCGGCCGACATCGTGAACCGGTACCCGGAGCGGGAACTTGAAACCGTCATTCGTGAACTGGGAGAGGAACCACGCGCCCGGGTCGTGGCCAAGGCGATAGTCCGCAATCGGCGGATCGACACCACGACAGAGCTGGCAGACGTGGTTTCCAGGGCGCTCAACTGGCCGGCCCACAGCCGGGTGCACCCAGCGACAAGGACGTTTCAGGCGTTGCGCATGGCAGTGAACTCGGAACTAGACAATCTCGAAAAAGGGTTGTTCGGCGCCATCGAAACCCTTCAGGCAGGCGGCCGTCTAGTAACGCTTACATACCACTCGATCGAGGATCGGCTGGTCAAGAACGTGATGCGGCGTGAGGCGACGCAGTGCATCTGTCCGCCGTCGGCGCCGGTGTGCATCTGCGATCACGTGCAATCTGTCCGCCTGGTGAACCGTCGCGTGCTGACGCCAACCCGCGAGGAGATCAGGGCCAATCCCCGAGCCCGTAGCGCGAAGATGCGGATAGTCGAAAAGCTTTAGGGCAACCCAGGCGATCGGGCATCAGTCTAACCAGAATACAAGAAACATCTACAACAAGTGCTCTTCCGTGAAGCGATCACGGCGGCTGGATGTCCGGGACGGTTATTTGAGGTGGATTTCGGAGAACGAACTATGATGCAAGACTCAGACATTGTTGTGGCGGTGGACGTGGGCACTTCGAAGGTGTGCACTATCATTGCGCGCGGAGCCGGCGACGGGTCGTACGACATCCTCTCGCATTGCGTTGTGCCCTCGCGCGGCCTCGAAAAGGGCAACGTCACCGACATAGCCGCCGCCAGAGACGCCATCCGCGACTCTGTTGCCGAAGCGGCCAGGCAGGCGGGTGTCACGGTGACCGAGGCTTACGTGGGCGTAACGGGATCCCATGTCTCCTTCGAGACGCGCCGGGACCAGCTCAACAAAGCCGCGTCCCAGGGCGTCATCACCGGAGCCGACCTGAAGGCGGCGCCGGAGACCGTGGCGGCCGCCAGCAGGAAATCGGGTGTGCTGGTGCTCCATGCACTGCCCAGGAGCTACACGTTGGACGGCCAACGCGGCATCCGAAACCCGGTGGGGATGCACACGACACGACTGGAAGTGGAGACACATGTCGTGACCGCGGCGTCGTCGTTCGTCGACAGGCTCACGCAGGTCGTGCAACAGGCCGGATATCAAGTCGCCGACCTGGTCTTGCAGCCTATCGCCAGCGCCGAGGCGGTCCTCACCGAATCGGAAAAAGAGGAAGGCGTCGCCCTTGTCGACATCGGCGGCGGAACCTCCGATCTGATCGTGTACTCGAAGGGGTCGGTGTTCTACAACTCCGCCTTGCCAATCGGCGGGTTCCAGTTCACCAACGACATTTGCATGACTTACGACACGACCTACGAAGCGGGAGAAGAGGCCAAACTCGCCCACGGGAACACCGAACCTTCGGCGGCGCAGGCGCAAGACGAGATCTCGCTCCCAATCGCCGGGCGAGTGAGCCAACGACGGGTGCCGGTTCGGGACCTATGCCAACTGATGCGCGAGAGAGCGCAAGAGCTGTCACGTCTGATGCGGCTCAAGCTCCACGAGGCCGGGTACGCGGACACGTCAAGCGTCCAGATGGTGCTCACGGGAGGCACGTCCAGCCTCGCGGGTTTGGAGGATATGGTGCGGCGCACGGTGTCGCGGCAGGTGAGGGTCGGGGCGCCCGACAGGGTCAGCGGACTCAACAGCATCCCTGACGATCTCAAGTCGCCCAAATTCGCCACCAGCATCGGCATACTGAAGTGGGCGATGGGGCGCCAGTCGGACCCTACGCCGACGATCAGAGCGTCCAATGGAACCAGCGGGAAGACCGGGAACAAACGTGTCTCTCGAATACTGAGTCGGATTATGTCTCGGTGACAAAATCGCAGGATACAGTCGCAGGATACAAAGGACTAAAGGGGGAATCTATATGAACAGTTTCAGGGGCGACCCCGAAAGCGTTGCCCGAATCAAAGTAGTGGGTGTCGGGGGCGGGGGCTCCAACGCCGTCTCGAGAATGTTCAGGGAGCGGATACCAGGCGTCGAATACGTCGTCGTCAACACCGACTCCCAGGCGCTTCTGATGAGCGACGTGCCGCTCAAGATGCGGATTGGCGACCAGCTCACCCAGGGTAAAGGTGTAGGCGGCAGTCCCGAACTCGGCTCCAGGTCCGCCGAGGAGAGCCGCGAGGACCTGTACGAGGTCGTCGCCGATTCCGACATGGTGTTCGTGGCGGCCGGCATGGGCGGCGGCACCGGAACCGGCGCTTCTCCGGTAATCGCACAGATCGCCCGAGAGACTGGCGCTCTGACCGTCGGCATCGTGACCCGGCCGTTCGCCTTCGAAGGCATGCGTCGCGGACGTGTCGCTGATGCGGGCATCAACCGGCTCAAAGAGCACGTTGACACCCTGCTGGTGATCCCCAACGAGCGCCTTCACGTGATCGCCGAGGAAGAGATCACGGCGGAGAACGCCTTCAAAATGGCTGACGACGTTCTGCGCATCGGCGTGCAATCCATCGCCGAGGTCGTCACCACCGCCGGCGAAATCAACGTCGACTTTGCCGACGTCAACGCGATCATGCGCGACGCCGGACCGGCATGGATGTCGATCGGCTGGGGCATTGGCGAGCACAGGGCTCGCGAAGCAGCCCAACAGGCCATCACGAACCCGTTGCTCGACGTCTCGATCGAAGGCGCGGGAGGAGTTCTGTTCAACATCACCGGCGGTTCCGACCTCCGGCTGAATGAACTCCACGAGGCCGCCGAGGTCATCCAGCGGGTCGTCGACCCCGACGCCAACATCATTTTCGGCATGGTGACCGACCTGAAGATGGAGAACGAGATCAAGCTCACCATCATCGCCACGGGCTTCCCATCAGCGCAGGAGTACTCGGACCGCGAGGACCGAGTCGACCGCATGCTGAACGACGCCCTAAGCGGCGAGGACACCGAGCTCGACCTGCCGCCGTTCCTGCGCCGCTACTCGCGAACGCGGGTGCGCGCTCGGACCAATCACGTCCAGACCGAGTAGCCGATAACCGAGACCTCGCAGCACAAAGGCGTCCCGTGAAGTCGGGGCGCCTTTGTAGTTCATATTTCTGCGTTCATCTCAGCGGCGAGTCGGATGAGGTCCTCGGATGCTTCAGGCCCCATCTCCTGCTCGCCGTCCTCGTAACACGTTAAAGTCTCAGCGTCGTCTTGCTCGCTCATCATGTTTTCGCCCATGGGGTAAAGCACGCCGTTCTCTTTGGAGATGTGCTGCTTCAGGAGTTGCAGATACTCCCGACACGGGCTCACGACATCATCGACTGATGCGTCGCCGTTCTCGTACAGGTCGAGCGTCTCCGAGAGCTGCCTGATGAGCGCTCTGCCCATCTCGTGCTCCATGAGCATCATCCCTATGGGTCCGCCCTCTCGCGGCATTCCCTTTCCTGTGAGGCAAGGGAACAGACATCCCTCTTCCTTGCTGTGGTGGCACTTGTCGACTGCGTTGCTGAAAGCCACCAGCTTCCTGAAGAACTCCACGTCGAGCGCGCCTGCGCTGGGTGTGTCCTGTAGTTTTTGCGCAAGGGTGTCCAAAACCTTGTCGATCACCATGTGCTGTTGAACAAGTACGTCAGTAGATCTCATGCGATGTCCTCGTTGGATGAAGATGTCCCTTTGCTGCGGCTCTCAATCGCGTTTCGATTTCAGCCGGCGCCGAAGGGCGGAGCGACAATGTACCACCAATGCAGTTAGAGCGCCATCGAGTCTTGTCTCGAATCGGCTCGTCGTTCGCCGCGACGACGAACTGCGAAATCACGCATCAATCCATACTGGAAGGCGATAACCACGGTTCGAGTTAGCCACGGATGATCCAGCGGCGACACATGCAAGGTGCACGGAACGCAGGGAACCCAATCTTCGGAATAACCGCTCCCCTGAAGCCGACATGATCGGCGCCGCCGCAATGCCATCAACCGACGCGACCAGCCAACTGGTGGTGAATGAACCGGAGGAACAATTATGACCGATTCTAATCGACAGCACTCCACCGCGACCACTCAGGTTCGATCGTGATCGTGCGGCCGTCCTCGTTCTTGAAGCTTTCGCCTGGGTCGAACCTGTAGACGTAGCCCTCTTCGCCATCTTTGAGTTTGTAGACATCCCAACCCGCGGCACTGCCCGGAACCAGTGGGTTCGACTCGGAGACGCCAACTAGCTCGAGGTCGTCTTCGCTTATATTCGCCGCTTCGTCTGCACTGAGCGAGTCCCAATAGTAGACTGCTCCTTCGTAAGTCATGCTGACCAGAGGGGCTCCCTGCGGTACCGCGGCTGGTGGGTCTTCACGGGGCGGTCCGGTTGGCACCGGCGGGCTCTGGAACAATATCACATCCGACGCCTGCGGATCGTTGGCAGGATCCTGACTCGCTACGGCCCAGCGCACCCATTCGCCATTGACCGTGATGGCAGTTCCGTCTTCATTGGCAATGCTCTCACCAGACTCGAAAGTATAAAGGTACGCCGCATCACCGCCCTTGAGTCGATAGACGTCCAGGCTCTCGCCGCTGCCCGGAGCGATCAGGTTCGACTCGGCGGTCGATCCGACAAGTTCGAAGCTGTCCTCGGTGAGGTTCGCCGCTTCTTCAGTCCTAAGAGGGTCTTGATGATACATCGACCCTTCGTAAGTCATGTTGACCCGAGGGGCGCCTTGCGGGACGACGGCCAAGGTGATTTCAGGGAGCGGTCCGGATGACTCAGGCTGGCCCTGGACTTGCTGCGCATCCAATGCCGCTTCCGTGTTTGTCGAGTCTTGCTTCTCCGCAGTTCCGCACGCTAGGCCGACAACGATCAGAATTGCCGATCCGACGATGAAGACAAGCCTTCGCATTCTGTTCATTTCGTCTCCTGGTCTGGTGACATCTGTCCATCCGGTCTTGTTCATATAGACGCTGAACGGCTCCGGAAAGTTCCAGCTACGTGAGTCCAGGACCACTGTGCGCGGCGGAGAAACAGCGCGCAACTGATTCGGCCGGGCGCGATGAAGTTGCTTTGGGATCGATCGGCAGCGGTCGGCGCGACGGACCTCAGACATACGCGCCTTGCGAAACCCGGCCGTTCGTCACAATATCGACATGAATTCGTGCGTCAGTTATCCTTGACACACCGCAAGATGTGGTGGTACATTCTCCAGGCATCACGATAGATTGTGGTGCATCGTCCGTCCGCTAAACTGTTCCCGATGACGCCTAGCCCATGCTCTGTCCCTTTTGTGGCGACACAAATTCGAAGGTAATCGACTCCCGGGATTCCGGTGACGGCATCCGCCGACGCCGCGAATGTCAGGAGTGTAATTTGCGCTTCACTACCTACGAGCGGGTCCAGATGCGTGTGGTCATGGTGGTCAAGGCTGATGGACGGCGCGAAGAGTTCAGCCGAGACAAACTCTGGACTAGTCTCACCAAAGCGTGCGCCAAACGCCCCCTCCCCCTGGGGCGCGTCGAGAAGGTGCTTAACGAGATCGAGGCGCACCTTCTCGACACGGGGCGCGCTGAGGTGAGCTCCCGAGACATCGGCGAACTGGCCATGGACCTGCTTAAGGAGATGGACCGGGTGGCGTACATCAGGTTCGCAAGCGTATATCGCGACTTCCGCGACATCGAGAGCTTCAGGTCGGAGATCGACGCGCTTTTGGAGCCGGTTGAACCGGCTGACGGCGTGCCCTCCAACCAGCTTGCGCTCTCGATACTGGAGGACGCTGCTCCCACTGCTCCGGTCCGCCGCCGCCGCCGGAGGGGCGTCCGGCCACAGCCCGACCCGGCGTAGCCCAGCTCGCCGGGATCCCTGTTCGCTTGTAGACCATTTGTTCTATTTCGTGTTATCCTGCGGGTCTCTGACTCGCATCAAGAACGCTCAGACCGAAGCACCTTGGATGCCGCGGATCGAGTAACTCAGGAGTCGTCAGTATGTACGTGGAGGAAAAAGCCAGCCCGTCCGACCAGCCCTTGGAACACGAGGACATGCTGGCAGAGGTGGAGCGAGCATTGGAGTCGGCGGGCGTGCCTGGCAATCTTCGGAGCCAGATAACGGCTTCGCTGAAAACAAACGGCAACGGATCCGGAGATGAACCCGCCGCCGCGCCGAGGAGCGACCGTCAGACGGCCATCACCGACAACGCGTTGGTGATTCTGGAGCAGCGCTATCTGCGGAAGGACGCCGAAGGCAAACCCATCGAAACGCCCGAGGACCTGTTCCATCGGGTTGCGAACGCCATAGCCGAGGGCGAACAGCCCGCATACCGCACCGTTTGGGCGAACCGGTTCTACGATGTGATGACGTCGCTCAAGTTCCTACCCAACTCTCCCACGCTGGTCAACGCCGGCACGAGCAAAGGATGCCTGTCGGCATGCTTCGTCGCGTCGCCCGAGGACGACATGGAGTCGATCATGCAGGTGGCCCACGACGCGGCCATGATCGAAAAGTGGGGCGGCGGGATCGGTTTCGGCTTCTCCAAGCTGCGGCCCAAGAATGACAAGATCCGGACCACCCACGGCAACGCCTGCGGGCCCATCGCTGTGATGAAGCTCTACTCGGCCGTCGGCGCCACGCTCACACAGGGCGCGTTCCGGCTTGGCGCCCACATGGGTCAGCTTCGCGACAGCCACCCGGACATCCGCGAGTTCATCACCTGCAAGGACGACGACGAAACCCTGCGGAATTTCAACATCTCCGTTCAGATCACCGATGCGTTCATGGAGGCGGTCAAAGCCGACGCCCAATGGGCGCTGGTCAACCCTCGCGATGAAGGCACGGGGCCTGTCGACGACGTGGTCGAGATGATCAGCGCGCGAGAGCTTTGGGAAGAGATCGCCGAGTCCGCCTGGAAGACCGGAGACCCAGGGGTCGTGTTCATGGACCGGGTGTGGGAGACGGCGCCCAACCCGCAATTAGGCCGGATCGAGACCAGCAACCCGTGCGGCGAGGAGTTCCTCGAGAATTACGGCAACTGCTGCCTTGGCTCGATCAACCTCGACAACCACGTAGGCCAGTACGGACTGGACTGGGACGGCCTCGAGGAGACCATCCGGACCGCGGTTCGGTTCCTGGACGACGTGATCGAGGTCAACTCGTTCCCGCTGCCGAAGCTGCGCGAGGTCAACCTGGCGACGCGTCGAATCGGCCTCGGCTACATGGGCTGGGCCGACGCACTGGTTCGCTTGGGTCTGCCTTACGACTCCGCCGAAGCACAGGCGCTGGCCCAAGAGCTGGGCGGATTCGTCGAGCGCATCGCGTGGGACGAATCACACAACTTGGCCGTCGAGCGCGGACCGTTCCCCGAGTACGAGAACTCCGACCTCAAAGCCCGCGGACTGCCTCCGGTGCGCAACTCCAGCGTCATCACGATCGCCCCGACGGGGACCATCAGCCGCATTGCGGGCTGCTCCAGCGGAATCGAGCCTCACTTCGCGCTGGCCTGGTGGTCCAACGTCCTCTGGCAAAACCCGGATGCCGCCAGCTCCCGCTTGCTGGACGCCCCGGCTTCGATCCGCGAAACGCTCGCCGACCACCTGGGTGACGACGAGGCAGTCAAACGCGTGCTCGAACGAATCGCCGAGAGTCCTGATGACGCGGCCGCGATCTTGGGCGAACATGGGCTGGACCCCGCCGTCTTCCGGTCGTCCATGGCCATCAGCGCCGAAGCCCACGTCAGGATGCAGGCCGCCTGGCAGGAGCATGTGACCAACTCAGTGTCCAAGACGATCAACTTGCCCAACTCGGCCACTGTCGCCGACGTCAAAGCCGCATTCGAGCTCGCGTGGGAGACCGGATGCAAAGCCGTCACCGTATACCGAGACGGCTCGAAGTCGATGCAGGTGCTGGAAACGGGCAAGGACGAAGAGGAAGCAGAGCCGGTCGCCGGATTGCTCGTGCCCCGCCAGCGCCCAACCTCGGTGGTAAGCGTCACTGACCGAGTCCGAACCGGCCATGGCAATATGTACGTTAGTATCAGCTTCGACGAGACTGGTAAACCGTTCGAAGTGTTCGCCAATGTTGGTAAGGCTGGCGGATGCGATTCAGCGAATTTGGAGGCAGTAACGAGGCTGATCTCGTTGGCCTTGCGGTCCGGCATCGACCCCGATGTGATCTTGGAGCAACTGCATGGCATCACCTGCTGCCCGGCTTGGGACGAAGGCACGCTCATTCGTTCAGCACCGGATGGAGTGGGCCATGCCTTGAGTCATCACGTATCCGTTGCGAGTTCATCTAGACCCGATCAGTCAACTTACGGAGATGTAGATTCAGCAGCTCAACTCGGCCTATTTCCTCCGACGGGGACGGAAGAGCAACCCGCCAACGGCGGAGTCCGACCACGCACAGGTTACCGTTGTCCCAAGTGCTCTGGCACGCTGATTCCGCAGGAGGGTTGCCTCAACTGCATCGATTGCGGCTTCAGCAAGTGCGAGTAGCGGCTATGCAGCGAGTAATTCGTACTCGTACGTGAGGAGAGAAGCATGGCAATATGGAGTGGCGAAACAATCGGACAGCGTATTGAGCGGTTGCGAGAAGGGTGCGGACTCACCCAATTTGAACTTGGTGAGCGGGTCGATTTGAGTGAACACGTCATCTACAGGATCGAAAAAGATCGCGTCCGTATAGAGAACTCCCGAGACATGCTGGAACGGCTCGCCGTGGTACTAGGTGTGTCAGCGGACTACATTCTTCGAGGCGAAACATCGGCTGAACGCCAGACAATGGCGCTGATTGATGACAAACTCATGCGCGGCGAATGCACGGCCGAACAAGCCGAAAGACTCAAAGAAATGGGAACTGCCGAAATGCGAAGGCGGTCCAACGTTCGAGTCCCATTGAGCCATTTTGAAATCGATGTCATGCTCGAGGCCGTGAGAGAGCGACGCCCGCGATGAGTCGTAACGCCGAGCGACGCGAAACTGCGAAGGCGACCTTAACTCGGGCACTTGCGACTGATGTTACGCGCACCGGGCCGAAATCGTTTGAGCAACTCGCGCAATTCGCACTCAACCTTGGGGCGTTCAAAGTCGTAAAGCGGCCTATGTACCGTGAAGATCACGGCATCCTGTCAGGCATGTTGGTCCCTGTCGAAGGCGGTTGTCTTGTCGCCATCAATGAACGTATCGGGGCATCTAGACAACTTTACTCTTTGGCGCACGAGATTGGTCACTTGCTTCATTTGCGCGATCGAGACTCAACGCAATCGACCATTAGGCGCGAAAAATACCGCGCTGAATGGGATCGTCACGACGACCCCGACGAAGAGAGGTCGTGTGAAGTGACTGCTGCCGAATTGCTGATGCCTGAACATACCTTCGCCGATCACCTGCGTAATTTGCCCGATTCACTCACCTCGGTGTCAAACTTGAGCCAGATCTTTGGCACTTCGATAACGGCCACCGCCATCCGAATTGTAGAACTCAATTCGCAGCCACGGTTGCTGACCAGATGGCGACAGGACAAGAGGACGGTCGGTGCCGTGAGATTGTCTTGGCAGATCCGAAACAGCATCAATGGTCCATCCGTCGAAGTGATACCGTCCAACAGCAAGTCATTCGCAGGCGCCAAAGCCGCTTGGTCGCAGGGCGGTCTCAAAGTCACGGATGAAACCCTCCTCGAACGCGTGGCACAAGGGGACTCACGATACGTAGGTTTCCCTGTTTTCAAAACCGAATCGATTGGATTTGGGGTCGACAAATCTAGGTTCGTTTTGTCAATGTCGCACCTTGAGCATATTCGACGGTGATCCTTCCGGACTTAAGTGGGTCGGCTCATGTATTGGACAATCGCGCGGAACCGGCCAGCATCTGAACCAGCCACTACCGGTGCTGACGGGCGGAACTCGATCACGCAATTGGGCCTGTGCGCGTTGATCAGGCGGCGACAGGGACAACCATTCCACCGCGGCAAATTCGAACACACGGTTTGAATATGCTGTAATCGGCGCAAATGAGAGCCTTGAGCTTTGGCGGAGACGGGGCACATGAGCGGGCACGTGATGAAGCCTGGGCGACTACATCGTGCCTGAACAGCTTGTTGCTGTTGAGAATGACCCACTCAACTGGACTGAGCGGGTCATTCTTCTCCGAGAGGTCGCCCTACGTCGCAGCAGGGACTCCCTCCAGACCTAGATAAGCGGAATGGTACTCATTTCGTAGCGAGGGGTCAAGCTTGGTAGCGTTGTTTGAAATTCGATCTCGCATGTGTCGATTACTACCTCTGCGGCGCAATGTTACGTGACGGAGGGAGCCATTATGGCGAAACCTCTTCACAAGCCTGGTCAGATTGCTGACGACTCTGGTCAATACCCTTTGGTCGGTCCAAGAGGTGGAGAACAGGGCCGCGAGGTGACGGTCGTTAAAGAGGGGAGCCATTCCCCCCAACACCGAAGCCTGGCATGGGCTACGGATCGCCTGACAAGACTACGCACAAAGCGTAAGTCGAATCGGGTTTGGCGGCGGGGCGGTTCCACAAGAGGCCGCCCCGTCTCCCTCACGTCGGGACACCACCAATCGCCATCTCTCGCTCGTGCATCCTTCGCGCGCCAGAGTATAATGATTGAGACGCGGTCCGCTTCGACGCGCAGCCGCGTGGCCAATCATCCCCGCTACGGAGCACACCCGACATGACAGACAGACCCCTTGTCGCCGTCACCATGGGCGACGCCGCAGGCATCGGCCCTGAGATAATCGCCCGAGCGCTTCAGGATCCCTGGATCTTCGAGAAGTGCCGGCCCTTTGTGATCGGCAGCGCGGCGGCGATGAACTCCGCGCTCAGACTCATCGAGGCGCCGGGTTCCGCCCGCGTGGCCCATAACCTGGACGAAGTCGAAGGCGAGCACGGGGCCATCGACGTCCTCGATCTCGAGAACCTGAACTTCGGCGACATCGAGTACGGCCAGGTCTCCGCAGCGTCTGGCAATGCGGCGGCCGAGTGGGTCCTTCGCTCCGGTGAGTTGGCGGCCGCCGGCGAGATCGCCGCGATCGCGACGGCGCCGATCAACAAAGAGGCATGCAACCTGGCCGGGTACACGGACATCGGCCACACCGAGATATTCAAGACGCAGACAGGCTCGCCCGACGTCGCCACGATGCTCATGGCCGGAAAACTGCGAGTCGTTCACCTCACGACACATAAATCGCTGCGGATCGCCTGCGACTTCGTGACGCGTGAGAACGTGCTGGCGAAGATCACGCTGACCGACGAGTACTTCAAGAAGTGGGGCTTTGATGCTCCGCGAATCGGCGTCGCGGGTCTGAATCCGCACAACTCGGACGGCGGCCTGCTGGGCAGCGAAGAGGCCGAGCACATCGAGCCAGCCGTCGAAGACGCTCGAAAGTTGGGGATCGACGCCACCGGCCCGGTCTCGGCGGACTCGGTCTTCAACCAGGGCATCGACGGCAAATTCGACGCCGTGCTCGCCATGTACCACGACCAGGGGCACATCCCGATCAAGGTGCATGACTTCGAGAAGAGTGTCAGCGTAAACCTGGGACTCCCATTCATCCGGACCTCTGTCGATCACGGCACGGCCTTCGACATCGCGGGGCAGGGAATCGCGCAGGCTGAAAGCATGCTAGAATCCATCAAGACTGCGGTCTCCCTCGCCAGCGATGGCCGGTTGCCGTAGCGCTGGGGCGTGGTGAGCCCGCGGTGAACGCGGATGCGCACGGTTGCGATTCCGCTGCGCCGGAATGCCAGGGTTCGTTCGGGGTCAGTTTCAGAGCCTGTCTTCCTCGCCTGTTGCGTCGCCCTCTGATTCGTCCGAACGCAGCGAACCCGTTTGGCGCGTGCCGTCGCTGGGAACACTCGCATGGGCGTTTGAAGAACAAACCGACGGGCGGGTCCTTTCGATCCGATCGGGGCGCCTCCACGAACAATGCTGTGAGTGACCTAGGACTCGGAGCCCAATCGCTTCGCAGATGCCCTGCATCTGACCAGAGAGGTCCAAAATGAGAATTGCCTTCATCGGCGGCGGAATCATGGCCGAGGCCATCATCGGCGGCATCATTGAGTCGAAGATCGCGCCGCCTTCCGACGTGAACGTCGGCGAACCGGTCGAGCCTCGCCGTCAGTACCTCGAGGAGACGTACGGCCTGACCACGCACTCCGGCAACCTCGACGCCCTGGAGGGCGCGGGACTGAGCGTGCTGGCGGTCAAACCCCAGAGCCTGCCCTACGTGCTGCCGGAACTCCGCGGCAAGATCGCGCCCGACAACACCGTCCTCTCGATCGTCGCAGGCGCGACCATGAAGACACTCGTCGACGGGTTGGGCCACGAGTCCGTGATCCGTGTGATGCCGAACACCCCCGCGCAGATCGGCGCAGGCATGAGCGTGTGGACCGCGTCCGCGTCGGTTCCAGCGGAAGCGACGGAGACGACAAGGCGCATCCTCGGCGCCTTGGGCGAAGAGCAGTACGCGGACGACGAAAAGCTGATCGACATGGCAACGGCCCTCAGCGCGAGCGGGCCGGCGTACGTGTTCATGTTCGTCGAGGCGCTCATCGACGCCGGCGTATACCTGGGCATGGCCAGGGACGTGGCGCGCAAGCTGGCGCTGCAGACCGTTCTCGGCAGCACCCAACTCGTGAAGGAAACCGGCAGGCACCCAGCCGATCTGAAAGACATGGTGACGTCGCCGGGCGGGACCACCATCGAAGCGGTGCGCGCCTTGGAAGACGGCGGCTTTAGGGCGGCAATCTTCGCCGCGGTCAATGCGGCTTTTGAAAAGTCAAAGGCCTTAGGGAGTTAGAATTTGGACGACTTTCTGGTCACGTTCGTCGACGTGTTGATCAAGGCGCTGTATGTCGCGCTGCTTGCGCGGGTGATATTGTCGTGGATCCCTGTCGGGAGGGACAGCCCCTTCTTCCCGATCGTGACGATGGTCTACCAAGCCACCGAGCCCATTTTGGGGCCAATCAGACGGCTCTTGCCGAACTTCGGCGGGTTCGATTTTTCGCCCTTGGTCGTGTTGTTGCTCTTGAACTTCATCCAGCGCATCTTCGATCAGGCCCTGGCCTAGCCGATCGAGGACCGCCGCAACTCCAGTCGCCGGATGCGACACAACGTCCTCACGCCTCCGACGTCGGCGCCCCACACCGTGAACATTTCGCTGAATCGATTTGCAATCGGTTGGCGGAACACTTTGTTCTCCCGGCTGAGTTGATGATCTTGAATCAACAAGATACAATGATGTTTCCTATGGGACACATCATTGGCCGTATTCCCGACCTGATATCGTCAACCAGCTTCCAAATATCCCGTAATCGAAGGGACACTATTCGGGCCAATGCAGGGCAGACAATATCGAGAGACGCATCCGTGGATCGCTTTTTCGGTTGATCTGAGGCTAGCGCCATTCAACCTCTGGATGCTCTTAGGTGAAGCGTGCTCGAAATGCGAGCACATAGCCGGCGTCCCTATTGACCCAGCCTCGGCCGACGAACTCAACCTCTTCTACCTGGCAAAAGGCGCACGCGCCACCACTGCCATCGAAGGCAACACCCTGTCAGAAGAGGAGGTCTCCGGGCTTGTCAGCGGCACGCTCGAGTTGCCTCCTTCCAAAGCGTATCTGGGGAGAGAGGTGAACAACATCATCGAGGCGTGCAATAGCGTCTTGGCTGATCTGACTCAAGGCAGAACCCACCGATTGACGCCCGATCGAATACGGGTGTTGAATTCCAAGGTGCTCCAAGGGTTGGAACTCGAGGAGGGAGTCAGGGGCGGCCTAGTCCGGTCGCATGCGGTGGTTGTGGGTCGGTATCGCGGCGCGCCCGCTCAGGATTGTGAGTACTTGATCGGTCGTCTCTGCGATTGGCTTGACGAAGGTGACTGGCCAGCCGAACGTCTGGGTACGATGGCGACCGCCATCGTCAAGGCAATCGTCGGCCACCTGTACATCGCGTGGATTCATCCGTTTGGCGACGGCAACGGGAGAACCGCGCGCTTGGTCGAGTTTCAGATGCTGGTCGAAGCCGGCGCCCCAAGCCCGGCAGCTCATTTGCTGAGCAACCACTACAACGAAACACGATCTGAATACTACCGCCAACTCGACCGAGCCAGACAGACGGGCAACCCGGTCGAGTTCGTTGGATACGCCTTGCAAGGATTCGTCGATGGCTTGCGGACGCAGACAAGGTTGATCAGGGAGTTTCAGTTAGGATCGGCCTGGGAGAATCATGTCAACGTCGCGTTCGCAGGCTCCAACAGCGCCGCCGATTCTCGAAAGCGCCATTTGGCCCTGGATCTGTCATCGGTAGGCAGGCCAGTTGCCCCTCACGAACTGCGAACATTGACGACGAGACTGGCGGCAGCATACGCGGGCAAGACGCCGAAGACCGTCACACGAGACATCAACGCTCTGCTGACCATGGGATTGGCTCAGCGAAACGGAAAGCGCATCGTATCGAATCAGCGGGCGCTGCTCGCGTTTCTTCCGATCAAAGCAACCCCGGAATAAACCTCGCTGTACAAGGCTTCTCCCGATGGCCGGATGCATTCGATCGCCGCGCCATCCCCATGACGCAGGCTTCTGCAGCGTCTACCCGATCAATCGCTCCAGAACCTCGTCCCGGTCCATGCCGTCGACGGCGATCAATTTGTCGCGTGAGGTGTGGCCGCGCACCACCGCGATGCTGCGTTTCGAGAGCCCGAGCGTCTTGGCGATCAGCGCGACTACCGCTGCGTTCGCTTTGCCGCGTTCAGGGACCGCGGTGACGCGCACCCTGATTCGGCCATCGTCGTCGAGTTCGATGGCGTTTCGCTTCGCTCGGGGCGTGACCCTCACTTGTAGCTCAGCCAATCGGCCGCCTTACGCGTGAGCCAACGCGCCGCCGTCGATGAAGATGGTCTGCCCGGTGACGAAATCGCAGGCGTCCGACGCGAGGTACACGAGCAACGTCGCGAGATCGTTGGGGTGGCCTTTGCGTCGAGACGGAAGGTAGCGCACCAGGAGTTCCTTCTGGCTTTCCTCGGTCGGCTCGTCCGTGGTGAGCCAGCCAGCGCCGATGGAGTTTACGCGGATGCCGTTTCGGCCCCACTCCAGCGCCAGAGCGGACGTGAACTGGTGAATCGCGCCCTGGGCGGCACAAGCCGCAACAGAGTTGCCAAGGCCGCGCACGGCGAGTCCGGAGCCGATGTTCACGATGCGCCCGCTGCCCTGCGCCAGCATCGTCCTGCCCACCGCTTGGCTGCACAGGAACATGGACTTCACGTTGAAGTCCATCAGCGTCTGCCATTCAGTTTCGGACACGTCTTCGAAGCGCTTGCCGAATTCGGCGGCCGCGCCGTTCACCAGGATGTCCACGCCGCCCAGTTCGGCGACGGCACGGTCGGCCATGGCGCTGACGCTGGCGGCGTCCATTATGTCCGTGGCGATCGCAACCGACTTCCGGCCCTGCTTCTCGACAGCGGCGACCGCGGCAGCCATGTCGGACCGCTCCGACCCGGCCACGGCCACGTTTGCGCCCGCCTCGGCCAGCGCCGACGCCAGGTGCGGGGTCCAGCCGCGACGGTCCGCGGTGATGATTGCATTCTTGCCCGTCAGGTCCCATTCGTTCGGGATCGGCATTCGTTTCCTCCAATTCCCTCCCGGCAGTTGCCGGAGGGGCGGTTCAGTCTTATCGGTGAAATGTCCCGTACGCCGGCCGGCCTAGACCTCTAGCGGGATCTCAGGCGCGTAACCGGTTGGGGCGAAGCCGCCGGCCAGGCCGCCGCCGTCGATCGAGAAGACCTCGCCGTTCATGTAGTCCGACCCTGACGATGCAAGGAAGACCGCGACGGCGCCGAGTTCGTGCGGATGTCCGACGCGGCCGATTGGGATGAACTCCCCTCGTGGCAGCGTGAGCCGCGATTCGTCGGTGCCTTCCGTGGGCAGGAAGCCGGGCACGATGCAGGTGCTCGTGATCCCATAACGGCTGAGGCTCGTCGTCAATGCGCGTGTGAGCTGCACGATGCCGCCCTTGCCGACGCAGTACATGTAGTTGTCGCGCCCTCCTCGGAATCCGAACCCAGAGGAGACGTTTATGATCTTGCCCTGCCCGCGTTCCACCATGTGCTTGGCGATGGCGCGAGAGCAGTAGAATGCACTGGACATATTGGTGTCGATCCCGAGGCGCCAGTCCTCGTCGGTGATCTCCCAGATCGACGTGGCGCCCTGCCCGCGGACGATGCCGGCGTTGTTTATCAGGACGTCGACCACGCCGAACTCTTCGAGAGCCCGCTCCATGAGCGCGTTGACCTGCGCCGTATCCGTCACGTCGGTCGAGACGGCTACGGCTTTTCGGCCCAGGTCTCGGACGATCTGCGCCGCCTCGTTGATGGGTCCCTGGCGCCTTGAAGCGATGACAAGGTCGGCGCCCGCGCGGGCCAATGCGGTTGTCATCTCCAGGCCGAGACCCGTGCCTCCGCCGGTGATTACAATCTTCTTTCCTTCCAGGCTGAGCTTCTCCTCGAGCATGGTCCCTCCTTGGTTTGTTCGGGTCAGTTAGCGGAGATCGCTCCGCTCCATTGATCGTATTCGGAGTCTGGCGCCCGACGGCCTGCGTTGGGTGGCTTGAACGCACACATGGGGTCGCGACGCATCGCGCATTATACCTGGAGCGTCACCTCTCCGGCTACAACGGTCACCGAGGAGCCGTCGGCTTTTCGCACCATCAGGTTGCCCTGTTCGTCGACCGATTCGCCGGTTCCCTCGATGACGTCGTCGCCCCACCGAACCTGGATCGTCATACTGAGCGTCTCGAGTTTCGCCGCCCAGGGCTCTCTGAGCGATGCACCGCCTCTGATCTCGGCGTAGTAACGGTCCAGGTGGCCTAGCAGCAGCCGGAGCGCCTCCGAACGGTTTGCCTCGCGCCCGCTCTCGGCAAGGATGCTGGTGGCAATCTCAGCAATCTCGGGGTGTTGGCTCGGATCGAGGTTGACGTTCATGCCGATTCCGACCACGGCGTGGTTGAGTTGACGACCCACCATATCCGTCTCGACCAGGATTCCGGAGAGCTTCCTGCCGCCGATGCGCACGTCGTTCGGCCATTTGATGGACGCCGACAGATCGGTCAGCTCGTGGACAACGTCGCACACCGCCAGGGCGGCGGCCATGTTGATGTACGGGAGTTGTGGGATCTCAGGACGCAACAACACCGAAAGGGCGAGATTGAGACCAGGCGGTGACACCCACACCCGGCTGAACCGGCCTCGCCCCTTGGTTTGCTCCTCAGCGATGACGACCGTGCCGTCCGGCGCGCCGTCGAGCGCCAACCGACGCGCCTCGTCCATGGTCGACGGCAGCAAGGCGTGATAGTGCACCGCGCTCCCGACGATACCGCCGGAGAGCGCCTTGCGCACCCCGTCGATGTTCAAAGGTACGATTGTGTCCAATCCACACTCCCGTCGTCACACGTCGCCTGTCAGCCGGTAAATCCGTTACACCGACTCGTGCATGACCTCGGCCGTCGATTCACCGATGCTCGTTATTCGCGGCTCCTTGGCCCAGCGCCAGACGACGACCGCGCCTAGCAGCATGGCGACGCCCATCAGCCGGAACGTCATTTCGTAGTCCAGCCAGTGGATCAGGCCGCCCGCGATCACCGGTCCGGCCACCTTGCCCGCGTTCTTCATCGTACCGACCAGACCCATGCCAGTGGCGATGCTGCGCTCGTCGACACGGGCCGATACGAGGGCGATGGTCGACGGGAACACGAGCGATTGCGCGGCGCCCATCAGCACCGCGATTGGCATCAGCGCCCACGGTCCGCCGGCAACAGGCAGCAGCGGCAGCGCAAGAGCAAGCGCCGCCATGCCGATCGGGACGGCCACAACGTAGCCGACCCTGTCGCCGATGCGTCCTCCGACCGGGTTGAGCACGATGTGCGCCGCCTCCTGCACGGCGAAAAACGCCCCGACGAGCGCCACATTGAACCCGGCCGCGAGGGCGTAGATCGGCAGGAACGTCTTGGTCGCGTAAAGGGCCATGAAGGCGCCTGCCTCCATGCCTCCGGCGAGCCACACGGCGGTCGAACGTCCTCCGGACCACAGTGAGGCCACGGCGTCTCGCAATATCGGAGGCCGCGCCCGATCCCCGTCTTTCGGCGTTTCAGGCAGCAGCAGCACCGGCAAGAACGCCGCACAACTCAACAGGCCGACGATCGTGAACACGGTCACCGGCTCCATGGTCAACAGCATCCACCCGGCGGCCGCCGGGCCGACGACGTAACCGGCGTTCCGTGCCATGCCGAACCAGGCGAGGCGCTCGGCGCGACGGCTGGGCGACAGTTCCGCGACGTACGCCAGCGTTACGGGCCCGTAGATGGCCGTGGCCAGGCCGTGCGCCATCCGAACGGCGAAAAGCTGCCCGGGCGTGTCGACAAGCCTGTACGCGAACGGCATGACCGCGAAGAAAGCTGTTCCGGCAAGCAGCCAACCTCGCCGCCCCCATCGATCGGAGAGCACACCCACGAACGGCTTAAGGACCATGCCCGTCAGGGTCGACACGGACACGATGAATCCCAGAAATGCGTCGCCTGCCCCCAATGCCGCCGCGTACAGCGGCAACAGGGGCGTCTTGCCCATCTGGTACGCCGACCGAACCGTGAAATCAGCGGCGGTGATGTAGCTGAAAGCCCGTGATCGGATCAACGCGAACACCCTCCGGTTCGCGGATTCTCTCACAGCCTCGGGCGCCCATCAAGCTGTGACGCAAGGAGAGACGACGCGCACCTAGTGTCCTGTCTCTGAAATGAGTTGCATAATTGATTGAGCCTC
>CEQE01045698.1_pt1 | contig 25716 bp, 33 predicted proteins | sample 356201 | NCBI WGS metagenome assembly CEQE01 (sample SAMEA2619970, study PRJEB7988) | marine metagenome | biome: marine biome (ENVO:00000447); feature: mesopelagic zone (ENVO:00000213) & marine oxygen minimum zone (ENVO:01000065); material: "saline water (ENVO:00002010), including plankton...
ATTATTTTTATTAGGGGTTTGTCGTCGCCTTTTTGTTTCTTTTTTTCTGCCTCGAAGAGGTACACCTTCGGTGCAAAAAAGAAAATAGAAATAATCTTTTGGGGGTGGCAGACTCGCTTTTGCTTCTTTTTTTAAAAGAAGAAGTTTTTTATATAATCTAAATTTTAAGTTATTATGATGAATATTTATGTAATGAGCATTAAAGAAGAGTATGGTTTAAATCTTCTAAATGGAAAATCAATGTGGGAATATAGGAGAAGAAAAAGCAAAATAAATGTAGGTGATAAAATTATTCTTTATGCGACAGCTCCAAACAAGAAATTAATAGGGGAGTTTATTGTTGGTAAGGTATTAATTGGGACAGCAAATGATATTTGGAATAAAACAAAAAAGGATATTTGTTACAAAAAAAATGAAGTTGTTCCATATCTTGAGTCAGGAGATTATCCGATTGCTTTTCAAGTTTCTAATCCGAAGAAATATATCCCTGAAATTTCTACAGAGAACATTGCAGGTTTCAAGCCCCCCATGAGCTACTGCAAAGCCCCTGAAATTTTATGTTCTGTTAAACAACAAAAGCTGTCGTAATTCTATAATTGCATCATACCAAAAACATTATAAGGTTCTTAAGGGACATATTTTTATGGAAATGACAAGATTTAATGAGGGCAGACATTCAGAAAGAGATTTCATAGAAATGTGTAATGCTTCAATTGGAATTAATTATGCTCAAATAGATGATTCTTTTGGAAGAGGAATGATTGAAGCATTAACAAAAAAACCAGAGGACAAAAAAGATGCTGGGACTAAGTAAAGATTTTATCATAGTTACTTTAGTTGCAGGATTCTTTTGGATAGGATCTAAAGACTATATGTGGTTTGTTTGGATAATGGGAATTTACATAGTATTAAAAATAATATGGAGGTTTTTAACTAGATAATATGGATAAAGATAAAAGAGAATATTTAATTTTGTTAGTAGTATTTATATTAATCTGTTTATTAGTTTTACTAATTGTAATTCTTATAAATAACATTAATCTTATAAAACAAGATGCAATAATCTATGGAATGGAGAGACATGGTTTTAGTCAATGTAATTGTTTAGATTCTAATTCTCAATATGTTAATATTAACTTAGGTAAACTAAATAGACAAACAATAGATGTTAATATATAATGGGAGGTAATTTATAAGTGGGTCAGCAGGAGGTGATTGATGTTTTACAGAAGAGTAATAAACCTTTAAGTAGATCACAAATAGCAAAGATATTGAAGGTCAATGAAGTTTTAATATCTAGAATATTAAATACATTATTAAAGTTTGATGAGATTAAATGTATAGAGTTAGATAGACATCAAGTAGCACAATTACTAGGATGGGATTCTCCCTGGAGAAGAACAAGATTTTATTATTGTTTATCTATCTCAGAGTCTAAAGACTTTCCTTCATTAGCTAAAGGTAAATAAATAAACCTATAAAATAGAACTGCAATTATTAAAGTCCATGCAATTCCTGTTGTATGATTTGTTATAAAATCAGTCCACACCATCTTATATATTATATAGTTTTTTAATTCTTTTTACTAATTTTATTTCTTTTTCTTTTAATTCTAAAAGAGAAATAATCTTTATTAAAGAATCTAAATTAAAACTTTCATCTGAAAGATCCTTAATTAATCCTTGCCTATAATGTTCTAGTTTTCCATTTTCTTTTTTAACTACTTTAGACGCTATATTAATTAATTTTCTTTTTTCAGATTCTGTTAATAACCAAATATATCTAGGATTACTAGGAATTATTACTGAAACTTTTTTTGCTAGATGTTTCTTACTAAAAGGAATATGTGCCGAATTTCCAAATAAGGTCACATTTCCCTTTTTTATTTCCCCTTCTAGTTCTTTCTCATCCTTAGTTATTTTTATCTTTTTCATTTTTTTTGTTATTTAATTAGTTTTTACAGACATTACTTCAATAACTATATTTATAAATCTTTCCATTGTTACTATTATTTAATTAACACATCTTGTTTAAGGATATCTAAGTAATCCTTATAAAACCCATTTATTCTTGTTTAAATATGAAGATAACATTAATCTCTCCTACAACCTACCCGTCTGATCAAGGGATAAGAACAATTTCAGCTGTTTTAAAAAGAGAAGGACACAAAGTAAAAATAGTTTTTATGAAATTAAGTGAAGATTATTCAAGAAATTATATAAAATCAGAATTATTGCAATTAGAAAGAATCTGTAGTGGAAGCGATTTAATTGGAATAAATTCTTTTGCATCAACGGCTAATAGAGCAACAAGAATAATAAATTTCTTAAAAAGACGACTAAATATTCCAATAATTTATGGTGGAGTTCATTCAACAATTTCTCCACAAGATTGTATAAAACATTCTGATATTATTTGTGTTGGAGAAGCAGAAGACGCAATTTTAGATTTAGCAAATGCGATAGATAAAAAAAAGAAAATAGATAATATACAAAATCTTTGGATAAAAAAAGAAAATAAAATAATTAAAAATCCAGTAAGGAATTTAATTGATAATCTAGATATATTGCCTCTTCCTGATTATGATATTAAAGACCATTATATTTTGGATAATTCTAGAATTAGAAAATTTAAAGAAAATGATTTAGATGGGCAAATTTTTTTCTTAACAGGACGTGGTTGCCCTTATGGATGTGATTATTGTAGTAATAGTCTTTTTAATGAACTTTATAAGGGAAAGAGAAAAAAAGTTTTAAGATGGCATTCTCCAGAATACATAATAGATGGAATACTTGAACTTAAAAAGAAATTTCCAACACTTGGCTATTTTGATATAAGAGATGATACTTTTTCATTAAGAAGTTTAGATGACATAAAGAAATTCTGTAAATTATATAAAGAAAAAATAAATATGAGATTTAAGTGTCTTGCAGATCCAAAAACAATAACGGATGAAAAAATTAAATTACTTGTAGATGCAGGATGTACAGACATAATTATAGGAATACAAGGAACAGAAAGAACAAACAAGGAAATTTATCACCGTGCACAATCAGACGAGGCAATAATCAGAGCAAGTAAAATTATTAATAAATATAAAGATAAACTTGCAGTGATGTATGATACTATAACATGCAATCCCTATGAATCTACTGAAGATGTTATTAATTTAATAAGACTCTTGCAAAAATTAAAAAAACCGTATTTTTTATCAGTCAATAATCTAGTATTTTTTCCAGGAACCAAACTTTATACTAGAGCAAAAATAGATGGATTAATAAAAAAAGAATCAGATGCAGCATATCAGCTTAATTATTGGGATAGAGCAAAGCATATTAAGCTTAAGGGTAAAAATGCTTATCCAATTTTAATTCTTAATTTAATGAGGGGGTCTGTTACAAAGACTAGATTTGGGCCTATGCCTAATTTTTTAATTAATTGGTTATTAAGTCATACAAGAATTAGAAAAAATCTTAGATATGTTGGATTTACTTATTTTATATTATATTTTGTAGAAATCTATGATTCTTTTAGAGAAAGAGTACTAAAGCCTATTTATCATTCTTTCCCATCTAGTTTTAAGGTTTGGTATGATAAAGTTAGGTATAAAGCTTAAAAAATTTTTTAGTTTGTTGAAAATTCTTGAAAAAAGTAAAAAGAGAAACTTTTTAGGGTTTCTCTATTTTTAGAGAATAAAAAATAAAGTATTATTGAATTATTTTATCAATTGTTGATGTTGAATTTACTTTTTTCAATCCACCAGATATCAACATTTTATCCAAAAAGGATTCGTATTGTTTATTTAATTCAAAGATATCCTTATATGCAAGTTTTTTAATGTCATACTCTTTTACAATCATTGGTTTTAAACTTCCATTAAATTTTGTATTTTTTACCAAATCTCTGAATTTTATTCCTAATCCATCAGCACCACCATCCTTAATATCAAATCCATCATGATCTTTCGTTGGCATCTTTCTTATATAAATACCACTTACTCCCATTATATTCCAATCCGGGTCATTTTCAGAATAAAATATTTTTACTTCGGTATTATCAAAAGGCACTGTTTTTTCATAAACTGTAGAACTAATACCTCTTCTTACATTATCTTTATTACGATAAACAAGTTTTTGTACTTCTCTAACTTTTCTTTTTAAAGTATCTGATTGAGGGAGAGTATTGCCAAAAACTTCTGATGGATTTATAGCTAATAATCCTATAATCCCTGACACCCTTTTTATAAAGCTTCTTCTATTAAGGGGGTTTATTGTTGAATTCTTTTTATTATCTTTTTTCATCTTATTTTTACCTCCTTTCATAACTTTTTTAAACAAACAGAAAGTTTGTTTTGAGTCTGAAATTTGAGTATTTTTGTTACTATTCAGTAGATATTAAATTATTTAAACCTTTCGGTTATGTTATCATTCTATAATTACAAATCATCTCTTTAGGTTTCTTTCTAAAATTTTAAAAACCCAAAAATTTTAAAATTTTAATGATATCAATAATAATTACTTCATTTAATGAGTCATATACAATTGGAAAAGCAATAGAATCATTTTTACAGCAGAATATTAAAGAAAAATATGAATTAATAGTGTCAAGTCCAGATAAAGAAACTCAAAATGTTGTTAAAAAATATAAAAAAGTTAAACTTTTTAAGGATAAAGGCAAGGGAAAGTCATATGCACTTAATTCTCTTTTAAAAAATATAAAAGGAGAAATAATAGTTTTAACTGATGGTGATGTATTTGTATCTCAAAATTCTGTAAATGAAATTTTAAAATATTTCAAAGATAAAACAGTTGGTTGTGTTAGTGGAAGACCTATTTCAACTGAACCAAGAAATACTATTCTAGGTTATTGGTCACATATTTTAGTTGATGCAGGAGCACATGAATTAAGAAAAAAAAGAGCTAAAAAAAATAAATTTTTAGAATGTTCAGGATATCTATGGGCGTTTAGAAATAAGGTAATTAAAAAATTTCCAATAGATATTGCAGAAGATACTATTGTTCCTGTGATGTTTTATTTAAAAAACTATCAAATAAAATATGCTCACAATTCAGAAGTTTATGTTAAATATCCAAGTAAATTTAATGATTTTATTAAGCAAAAAATAAGAGCTGCAGCATCACATGATACACTTGGTAAATATATAAGTCCTACAAAAATTCCTAGAATGAAAACTTTTGCAAATGAAGTTTTTGATAGTTTTAAGTTATTTTATTATCCTCAAAATTTAAAAGAATTCCTTTGGACATTATTCCTTTTTCCAGTTAGACTGTATATATGGTTAAATTTATTTTATAATAGTAAATTAAAAAATAGAAAATATTCAGATGCATGGAAAAGAGTGGAAAGTACAAAATAATAACAAATAAAAACCAATATAATCTTAATTTATTTATGGAAGATATAGAAAAAAGAAAAGGAGTTTTATTTAACTGGATAACAGATAATTATGATAAAACTTTTTTAATAATTTTAACAGCAGCTTTTTTAATAAGGCTTTGGATATTTTTTAAAACAATGAATCAACCCATCTGGTGGGATGCAGGAGATTATTTGTCAACTGCAAAAAGATTTGGTTTAGGACTTGATATAAGAGATACATGGTATTATAGAAGAGGATTTTTTTGGCCGTTTTTTAGTGCAATATTTTTCAAATTAGGACTCGGAGAAGTAGGTTTAAGATTGTCAGAGGTTTTATTTTCAACAGGAATTGTAGCTGCCTCTTATTTTTTAATAAAAGATATGTTTAATAAAAAATTAGCTCTTTTAACAAGTTTAGGTTTAAGTTTCTCATGGATCTTTTTATTTTTTAGTGCAAGACCATTAACTTCAATTCCTGCAACTTTTTTTCTTTTAACTTCATTACTTTTTTTCTGGAAAGGTTATGTTCTTAAAAAAGGAAATAAATTTCTTTATCTTTTTGGAGCATTTTTTGCACTTGCAATTCTAACAAGAATGCAATATTTAATGTTTGTACCTGTTTTCTTAATATTCTTTTTTGTAAAGGAAAAATTTAGATTTATAAGAAATAAGCAATTATGGATAACTCTTGGAATATTTGCTTTGATTATAACTCCCCAGATGATTCTTCATTCTCAACATTATGGAAATCCATTAGTAGATCTTGTAACTTATCATCTTGGAATTGACCAGTTATCAGATGTATCTAAAACAGGGGAAGTTGCAGGTGTTGGAGGATTTAAAACTGTCTTTGTTTATATTAAAAATCTTCCTTATATACTTGATGGAAATGGAGCAGGTTATAGTTCATTATTTGCTTTAAGTCCAATTTATTTTTTATTTATAATTGGTTTTTTCTATTTTTTTATTGACTTATTCTTAGGATTTGATAAAATTTTTAAGGATGAAATTGTACAAAAGAAATTTTTTATTTTCTTATGGGTTGCTTTTGCACTTATGTTTTTAGGATATATTGCACCTCATTTAGAACAAAGATATATGATGCAGACATTACCCTTTTTATTTTTAATTGCATTTTCTCCTTTTGTAATTCTAGAATCTTTTTTAATTAAAAAATTTAAATTAAAGGAATTTAGTATAATTTTAATAATATTGATAATTTTGAGTTTGTTATTAATTCCAAATATTAAATTTGGAAATAGTTTAATTGATTTGAAAAAAACATCTTATTTAGAAGTCCAACAAGCAGGAATTTGGTTAAAAGAAAATTCAAATCCACAAGATGTAATCTTAAGTGATTCTCAACCTCAGGTACAATATTATTCAGAAAGAGATACATATACTTTATCTAGGAATTTATCTGATTTTGAAGTACAAATACAAGAATTAAAGCCAAGATTTTTAATGATCTCTATATTTGAGCCCTATCCTCAATGGGCATATACTTATCCGCAGGAAAATCAAGATATGTGGGTCCCAATTAAAGCTTATGAAAAAGATAATCAACCAGTTTTAATTATTTATGAATCTAATATAAGACTATAACATTCCTAACAAAAGTTTATTAAAGAGAATATAAATTAAATATTAAAATGAAACCAATAGATTATTTAAAATATGCTTTTCAGATTATGGGCTATAAGGGATTTAGAGCATTTGGCTTTCCTAAGATGATGCCTTCAAATTCTGTTTTCTCAGTAACCAATGCATGTAATAGTAGATGCAAAACCTGTCATATATGGGAAAAATATAGAAAAGACCCCAAAATGGCACAAAAAGAAATGACAACAGAACAATGGCTTAAAACATGGAAAACAATGGGACCCTCTACTTTTTGTGTATTTACTGGAGGAGAGCCGTTTTTAAGAAAAGATGCTTATGAATTACTTTTAGGAATTCAAAAATATAAAAAACCAAAAATATTAACAATCTGTACAAATGCAACTTTTCCAGAAAGAGTGGAAAAAGTTCTAGATAAATTTATCAAACAAATGAATAAAGATATAAATCTTACTGTAAATATTTCCTTAGATCATATTGAAGAAAAACATGATGAGATAAGAGGAATTCCTGGCAATTGGAAAAAATTACTTGAAACAACTAAAGCTATAAGAAGACTGCAAAAAAAATACGGACATCCTAATTTATGCTATCATACTGTTGTAAGCAAATGGAATGTTCATGATGTTCCTAAAATTTATGATTATGTTGTAAATAAATTAAAACCAGATGTTTACATAATGGAGCCTTCTGAATTAAGATATGAATTAGGCACAATTAATACAGATATATTACCAAAAAAAGAAGATCTTGCTAAAGTCTTTAGAGTTTATAGTACTAATAAAAATGTAACAAAATTAACAAATCTTGTAAGAAAGATATATATTGAAAAATATATTAAAGGCAATGGATTACCTTGTTATGCAACATTTAATCATACTCAAATAACAACGAATGGAAATGTATGGGCTTGTTGTATGATGGCTGATAAATCTCCATTAGGAAATTTACATGATGTTGATTTTGATTTTAAAAAAGTATGGTTTTCTAAAAAAGCAGATGAAATAAGAAAAAAGGTGAAAAATAAATCACTACCAACTTGCAAGGGATGTTATCTTGCTGTTGCAGCAAATACAAGTATTCCCCAGAACTTACATCTAACATTGTTATATGGGCTGGGGGGATTAGTTAAATGAAAATTTTCATAACAGGTATTACGGGATTTATTGGATTAAACTTATTAGATAAATTATTAAAAAAGAAGCATAAATTAAAATGTTATATTCGAAATTCTAAGGATAAATTAAAATTAGAAAAAAAAGGATGTAAAGTTGTTGTTGGAGAACTAACAGACTATAATAAATTAGTTAAAAATCTAAAAAAAATAGATGTGGTTATACATTTAGTTGGAGTTGGTAATGTTTCTGAAAATTCAGATGAAGCATATAAATTATATCAAAAAGTAAATGTAGAAGGAACAAAAACAATTGCACAAGCAAGTATAGAATCAAAAGTTAAAAAATTTATATATTTAAGCAGTATTGCTGCAATGGGTTCATTCTGCGAGGGGATAATGGATGAAAATGATAAACCTAATCCAATAATCCCTTATGAAAAAAGTAAATGGGAATCTGAATTAGCTCTTCATGAAATTTCAAATAAATCTAAACTTAAAATTTTTATTTTAAGACCTACTTGGGTAATAGGAAAAGGGGATAGAAAAAATGATATTGTAAAACTTGTAAATATGATTAAAAGAGGATTTGTTCCATTATTAAGTGGAGGAAAATTTCATACAATATTAGTATCAGTTGATAGTGTGAGTGACGCAATAATTTGTTGTTTAAATAAAAATATTAAAGTATTTGGAACCTATATTATTTCTGATGAAAGGCCCTATAAACAAAGAGAATTAGTAAGTATGATAACCAATTCTTTAATTAAAAATAATATTATTTCAAGAAGGCCAATTATCCTATCAATACCTAAACCCTTAATGTTAGTTATGGGAGATGTATTTGAATATCTTGCAAAAATTTTTAAAACACAGCCTTTTATTTCAAGAAAAAGAGTTCATTCAATGTCTCAAGATAGAAACTATTCAATACTTCGCGCAAAAAAAGAACTCGGGTTTTCTCCAAAATCTGTAAAATTAAGTATTTATGAGGAAATAAAATGGTTAAAAAAACAAGGAAGAATATAGTAATATTAATACAGCCTAAAGTAGGTTATTTAGATAGTGTTAAAACTAATTATGCAATTCCTTTAGCTTTATTATATGTTGCATCAATGATTAATAAGGATTATGAAGTGATAATCTTTGATCAGAGAATTCATACTGATTGGGAAAAGGAAATTGATAAATTACTTGAAAAAAATCCTATATGTATTGGTTTAACTTCAATGACAGGAGAACAACTTTATTATGCACTAGATATTAGTAAAAGAATTAAAAGCAAAGGAAATTACCCTGTTGTTTGGGGAGGAATTCATCCAACTCTAGATTCTCATAATGTTCTAAAAAATAAAAATGTAGATATTGTTGTTAGAGGAGAAGGCGAAGAAACTTTTAAAGAATTAATTAATAATTTAGAGAAAAATAAAAGTTTAAAATCTGTAAAGGGAATTTCATTTAAAGATAATGGCAAAATAATTAATAATCCTGAAAGAGGTTTTATTGATTTGAATACATTACCTGAAATTCCTTATAATTTAATTGATTTAGAAAAATATACTGGGAAATATAAAGGAAGAAGAAGTTTACATGTCCAGTTATCTCGCGGTTGTCCTTTTTCTTGTACTTATTGCTATAATTCTATTTTTAATAAAAGTCGTTGGAGAACATTAAGCGCTGAAAATGCATTTAAAGTAATATCTGTATTATATCATAAACATAATATAAGATATTTTGATTTTCTGGACGATAATCTATTTGTTAATCTTGATAGAATGGAAAAAATTGCAGATAATATAATTATTAATAAAATGGATATTATTTGGAAAGGAACTTTAGAAATACCTTCTTCAAAAAGAATGAATGAAAAGTATTTTAGAAAAATGAGTAAAGCAGGACTCGAAAGATTAGAAATAGGAGTAGAAAGTGGATCAAACAGAATTCTAAAACTTGTAAACAAACCTCAAAAAATTGAAGATGTTTTCGAATTAAATAAAAAAATATCAAAATTTAACATTACTCCTGGATATAATTTTGTAGTTGGATTTCCAACAGAAACTAAGGAAGATGTAAAATTAACATTGAATAGTGCTTTAAAATTACTAAAAGAAAATCCTAATGCAGAAATAAATGGTGTTTATTGTTATACTCCTTATCCAGGCACTCCCTTGTATAATAATTTAGGAAAATTTGGATTTATACCTCCAAAATCAATAGAAGGATGGATAGAATATAGTGGTGATAAAATAAAAACTCCTTGGGTAGATTCTAAAGAGAAAAAGAGATTATCTAATATCCAGTTTGCATCTTATTTTCTTAATCAAAAAGGATCGAATTTATTAGATGTGAAAAAAACCATTAAAATTTTAAGTAAACTTTATGAACCAATTGCAAGAGCAAGATTTAAATTTAATTTTTTTAATTTAATGATAGAACATAAATTTCTTTCTTTTTATAAGAAGTTGATAGATTAACCTATTTCAACTTTAAAAATGCAAATAAAACATAAGCATTAGAATAAACACTCGCAATATCTTCCCAATATTTTAAATCATCTCCTTCATTTTTTACATTTACAGGATATACTTTTTGTAATATTCTTTTTCCATCTTCTAACATCTTTAAATTAACTTTTCCATTATGCTTTAAACTAAACAATATCAAAGGTAATGCTGAGAAAAATGTTAATTCAGGAGGTTTTATTCGAAATAGACCTCTAATATAGAGTTTATTATGTCCTTCTTTCATACGATTAAAATATAGAAAATTCATGTAAATATGTGCTACAATTGAACCAAGACCAAGAATATATTTGTTATTAATATTTAATTTAAACTTTCTTTTTAAAATATATTTAATATAAGGATTATAATATTTTATTGCTGATTTTTCTATTGCTTTTGATAAATCATAGTAATTATTTATTTTTTTACCTAAAAATTTCTCAAAAAAATATTTAGTAGAAATACCAATATAATTTCTTGATTGTTTCCATAATTCTAGATCTTTTTTCTTATAAGCACCTAAATTAAAATTAATTTTAAGTTCTGTAAATTCTTTTATTTTTTCAACATACTCTGGAATAAGTTTTTTTAATTCAGGAAAATCTTTTAAATATGTTTTTTTGAAAACATCAACCCTTTTACTATAAGTTGGTTCATATTTTTTAGACAATATCAGTAAAGCACCACAAGCATCTGTATAGGTTTTGATTGTGTGTAATAAAAATATTTGATGATCACATTCTCTTACATTTTTTGTAAAAAATGAAGAATAAAAATGTTGGACTAAATGACTCATCCTATTTAATAAGAGTCTTGCACCTTCGGCTACTGGAAGATTATTTGGTTTAAAATCAGGTATTTCATTTAGAGTATTTTTTCCATAAACTATTTTACTTGAATTTCTTAAATCATAATATTTTACCATTGGGGGTAATTTCTTTAAATAGTCATATGGAATAACTTTTAAATCAATATAAAAAAAATCTTTTAAAAGAGGCCTGTTTTTATTGAATTTTATAAAAGAGCTAATTCCCTTTTTCCCTATCTTTCTTGATGCTTCTTGTGCAATATCATTTATTATGTCTTCATTATATTCTTTTTTTGCAACAACATACATATCGAAATCATTTATTAGTATAACTTCTTTGTTTTTTACAACCACGCTTCCTTCCCCTTTGCCAAAACCTCCTCCCATAATAATACTTATTGTATCCGGGATTCTTTTACGAATTGTATCAACAATTATCTCAATTTTTTCTTTTAGATATTTTTCTACTAATTTGCTTTTATTTTTTGTATATTCTATTTTCAATGTAATTCTAGAAAAATTAATTGCCTTTATAATGTTTATTATCTCTAAAAACATAATTTTTTAAAACCAAATTTTCTTAAGAAATAATGACAAGAACTATTGTTTTAATGCTCGATGCTTTTAGAAGAGATTATATTACATCTTCTGATACCCCTTTTTTATATAATTTAACTAAGAGATATGGGGTTGGACAGTTATTTCAACATTTTGGATTTAAAAATACAGTTGGTTTTTATACAGGAATGCATCCAAGAAAATTAGGTTTGTTTACTAATTATATTTATGATGGAAAAGTAAGAAAATTTCCGTATTCCATATTATTATTCCCATTTCCAAGAAAATTAAAATTTCATATAATAAATTTTTTTAATCATTTAATTGGTAATGATATGTCTTATCCTGCAATAAATATGGATTATCTTAAATATTTTAAACTAAAACAGAAAAAACATTTTTTCCAACAAGATTCTAACGAGACATTATTTAGTATTTTTAAAAAAAATAAAATTAAATATCTTTTTTATGATTTTCCTTTTATTATTGAAAATGGGAAATCAAGACTTCATTATACATTTAAAAATAATGATGAAACTAGGGTAAAAAAATTCTTAAAACTTATTAATAAAAATTCTTTTAATTATATTCACTTAACTGATCTTGATCCAATAGGGCATAAATTTGGACCAAAATCTGATGAGATAAGAAGAACTTTACAAAAAACAGATAATTTAGTTAAGGAGATTTTGTTTAATTTTGATTTAGAAAAAGATAATATTTTAATATGGTCCGATCATGGAATGGTTTCAGTAAACAAAATATTAGATTTACAATCAAAACTTCCAGAATTTGGAAAAGATTATGTATATTTTTTAGAATCTACAATGGCTAGATTTTGGTTTTTTAATAAAGACATAAAAAAACAAGTTTTATCTATTTTAGAAGAACACGAGGATTATGGAAAGATATTATCAAAACAAGATAAAAAGAATTTAAAAATTGATTTTAATAATAATCTCTATGGGGATGAAATTTTTCTATTAAATTCAGGAACTCTTCTATATCCAAATTTTTTTAATAATTCTCCTGTTAAAGGGATGCATGGATATGATCTTTCTGATAAAAATGAAATAGCTTTTTTTACAATGAATAAAAAATTTACAAAACAAGCAAAAATGGAGGATCTATTTCCAACACTCTTGCAATTAATGCAATTAAAGCATCAATTTAAAATAGATGGAAGAATTTTATTTAAAAAATAGTATCTTTATTTTTTCAATTTCTTAAGATATCCATAAATCATTCCAGCTCCATAACTAATATGAATCATAGGATAGATAAAAGGCAAAAATAAAGTTGCTTTATAAGCCTTATTCTTTATTGAATCATATATTGAGAATCCTAAACTTAAAAGAATATAAAAAAACAAGGGAACAAATAATAAGAAGTTTAGAGATAAGTAATTAGTATTCTTTCCAATTCCAATAGCTCCTCCAGTAATTGTCGGATTTACTAAGATAGAAATTGCTAATATTGATAAATAAATAAAGAAGACGCTTGGGATAAGAAAAGATGGTTTTTTAAGAGTACTAATAAAAGATTCTTTTGCAGGTCTAACCTTTCCATAATTAAATATTTGTTTTATAAGACTTTTAATATTGGGCCTTCTTCTATGATACATAATTAAGTCAGGAGAATATGCAACATTAAATCCATATTTTTTTGCGTCATCAATAAATTTTGGGTCTTCTCCAGGAAATAAATTTGAATCAAATTTTATTTTATCAATAACATTCTTTTTAACAAAGAGATTAGCAGAAGTAATAGATCCTTCATCGGCATTTAGATTTAATTTTTTTCTTGAATATCTTTGAGATAAATTCCACGCTCCAAACTTAGAACTTAAAGCATAACCTGAAATTTTTGCAAAACCTGTTTCGTCATGGGGTGTTAATTGAGGTCCACCAACAATATCTATATTTTGATGTTCTTTAAAAAATTCTTCAACATTTTTTAGTAAATCTACATCAACTACTGCATCATCATCCAAGAATCCAATTATCTCTCCTTTTGCATTCATTGCTCCTTTGTTTCTGTTGTCAGATGGATTTTTACCTTTAACAATAATTATATGGAAATCTGATTTAGGGTAATTTAATTTTTTAATAGAATCTATTATTTCAGCACCTCTTTCAGGAGCTAAAGGGATTATCAGTGAAAATTTCATGATTTAAGGTAAATTAAAGGTATTATAAAGATTTATGCATTATTCTTTATCTTTCCCTAATTTAGTCCCAATAATAAATTTTGAAACCCAATTTATCCAATTTATTGTATTTTCATATGCACAATGTTTAGTGAAATTATTAGATCTAATTATATTTTTTAGACTTTCTAAAAATGCTTCTTCATTCCTTATATCAAGTAATTCTGAACTAAACTCAATATAAGAGATTCCTAAATCTTCAATTCTATGAGCATCTGATGTTGCAATCCATGGTTTTTTATGATCTTTTGCAAATCTTTTTGTTTGTTCATTAATTTTCTTACTATAATTCTTAAATATAGGCAGTTTATCTAAAGAATTTCCAAAGATAAGTTGAGAATTATGCCCTTCAATTGCAGTAATATAGGGTAATATTTTTTCTAGATTTTTCTTACCAATTCCCCCGTGAGATATACATAAAGGGTGTTCTGCAATTGAAATTAAGTTTTTGTCTTGGATATGTTTAAGAGTATAATCCAAACTTTGTCCAATTGAGATATTATTACTCCCTATAACTAAATGATCAACTTGTCTTCCATTATCTTTTGCTCTAACAGTTTGTCCATTGATAAGGTAGAATTGTTTATTTTTATGATTAACGACTAAGATGTTTTTCCCAATATCTCCAGTTTTATAATTTTCAGGTAAATTTTTTATACAATTATTTTTAAGCCAATTAAATCTATCATGAACAGAATTTCTAGGAATTTCATTTTCATCACTTGTAATTGCACAAATTTCAATATTTTTATCAAAACAATGTTTAGATATTTCTTCTAATGGATTTGTTATCCCGTATCCTTGACTTTTTAGCCAATATTTTTGAAGTCCTATTGGTCCATGCATATGCAAATCTGCTTTAATATTTTTTAATAACATTTTTCAAGTGGAAGATATCCAAAATCTTTTAATTCAGCTTTATTTTGGCAACTTGTAATAGATACTTTTATTCCTGTTTCCTTCTTATATAATCTTGCATATTCTCTAGCTTCTTTTAAGTATTTTTCCTTAACAATTAAAGAAGAACCATCTTCATCAGTAAAAATCCCGACATCGTGAGAAATAGGAAATGGGGGAAATATAGACAGAAGAGATAATTTTGCAATACGTTCTAATTTTTTTGTTCTAAAATCAGGCATTCCAGAACGCATTTCATGATTTGTTGTCCAATCTCCATTATAAAGCATTCCAAAAGAGTTTTTAATTAAAGAATTTACTTCCTCTTTAGTTATTGGTTTCATAAATTTTGTTTGTTATTAATTATTTATATGTTTTTGTTCGTTTTAGAAGGTTTTACTAACCATAATAAGGAATATTCTCAGAGACTCTGATCTCAACAGGCTTTCCAAATATCTCTTTATATAATTCAGAATATCTCTCTGCACTTTTTTCGTATTTAGGTTTTACAACTAATGAAGAACCATCTTCAGAAGTAAATTTTCCTTTTGTTGCAATAGGACCAAATAAATTTGAGATTAAAGGAATGTATACTGATGGAAGAGGAATACATAAGGGAGGAAAAGGTAAAAGCGTCCATATCCTACCTATTAAATTAGGTTTCTTTATTTTTTCTGTTGTTGGACTACCATAATTTCCTCCTGAATACATTTTCCAGTTTCCTCTGCAAAAAGGTCCAAATGATTTGCTAACAAGATTATTAATTTGTCTTATTGAAGGATTTATTTTTTTATCCATCTTCTTATCATTTATTTTATCTTTTTAAATCTTTCTATATTGTTACTATTATGGAATTAAAAATAATCTCTAATCTTCAACTTAAATTCCATCCAAAATATCCAAAAGAATAAAAGAAGAACATCTATTGTATGACTAATCATCCACTGAAGCCCTTCAGGAAAATTTGAAATAATGTTTAATCCAATTGAATAATCTAGCAAGGGATAAAAGGGAATAATTTTTCCTGTAATAATTGAATCTAATATTAAATGGACAAGGTTTCCAGCAGTAAAAATAAAAAACACGACAGATAATTTTATATGATGTTTTCTTAAAAATTTTATTTTAACACCAAATTTTAAGATCATTATTCCAATTAAAAATAAGATTAAAGGAATAAATAAAGAATGAAGAAATGTCCTATGAATTTGCTCGACACCAAATCCAAAAAAGTAAAGAACATAATATGCTAATAAATCTAGATCAGGGATTATTCCTGCAAAGGCAGCAATTAAGATATAGTATCTTGGAAATTTTCTATTATCTTTTATAAAATACTCTCTAAAAAGTTCTATTAAAATTATTGTAATTAAAATATGAGTTATTGGATTTGGCATTAAATATAAAAGAATTAATCATTTAAATATATTTTATTAATTATGAACTCTCATCCAATTAGGTAATTTTCTATAAAATCTTACAATAAAATTCAAGTGAGAGTGAACAAGTCTTAATCTAACAATAGATAAAAACATTGTTAGGATATTTTTTTTAAGATTTATTTTTGATCCCTTTTGATCATTCCAAATAGTTGGAATTGATCTTATTTTAGCTTTTTCTCTTCTTGCATAGAATAATAAATCAACATCAAAACTCCATTCACTTGATCCTAATTTTGGAATAATCTTTTCGAGTAATTCTCTTCTAAACAACTTTGCCCCACATTGAGTATCTTGATGAGGTAAAAGAAACAATATTTTAACAATTAAATTAAATCCACGTCCAATAATTCTCCTAAGAATTGTCTGAGGTGTTTTAACATAACTCTTTTTGTCCCATCTATTTGCTATAACTCCATCATTATTTTCAATATTCTTAATTAAATCATAAAATGCAACTGGCGGAGTTGCCATGTCTGCATCAACAAATCCAATTAAATTACTCTTTTTCTTCAAAGCTTTTTTAAATCCTTCAATAATTGCAAATCCTTTTCCACCTTGTTTGAAATTTAAAATTTCTAATTCTTTGTATTTTTTAACAATTTTAAGAGTGTTATCTGAACATGCATTTAAAACAACAATTATCTGAAAATTAAGTTTTTTTCTTTTAAAATAAGAGATATATTCTTTTAGAGTTCTCCCAATTCTTTTTTCTTCATTATGTGCAGGGATTATTATGCTTACTTTTTCCATCTATTTTTCTTTATTTTTGAAAATTAAAAAGCTTCCTATTAGGGTAGGAATCACTCCTGCAAAGAATATACTAATTAATGACATTGAAAACACTTTTGTCGCACTTATTCCAATTAACCCAAATAGACTAATCATTACAGCTTCTCTTGTTCCAAATCCACTTATAGTTATTGGTATTTGACCGATAAGTGCAGCAATTGGAAGAATTGCAAGGAAATAATAAAAAGAAATATTTATTCCAAGTGAAATTCCTATAAAGAAGGTAGATGCATATAAAACAATCCAATTCAAGATATTTAATAAGAAAAATAAAATAAAATATCTTTTTTTAGGCATATCTTGGTAAAATGAATTAAAGCCATTTTTTACTTTTTCTTTCATCTTTTTTGGAACTAATTTGATATAGATGATTCTTAAAAATTTCATGCTTCTTTTTTTATCTCTAAATATTATTAGAAAAATTACAATTAATATAAATACTAATAAAGAATAATCAAAGTAATTAATTGCGACCAAATCTTTAAACATAAATGAAAATAATCCTGCAATAAAAGCTAAAGAACATAAATCTAAGACCTTATCTAAAACATAATTGCTAACACCTTTTCCAAGATTATTGTTATTATATTTCCTTAAGTATTCTGCTCTTATAATTCCCCCTATTCTTGAAGGAGTAATAAAACCATAAAACATGCTCATTATATTAATTTTAAATGCTTCAATAAATGAAATATTTGTTAATTGAATTTTGGCAATTGTAAACCACTTTAATGTTTGAGTAATAAATGAGATAAATATAAGAAATATTGCAATTAATAAAAAATTTATATTTGAATTACTAATTTCTTTTAAAATATTTGATAAATCTAATTTAAATAATATATATAGAAAAATAATAATTCCTATTATTGGAAGGTATTTTTTTATTTTCATTAAAATATTTCTCCCCCGAATAAAATAAATGCTATAATAATTATGACTATCTGGAATGAATTTATTAAATAAACCACATCTTTTTCATGAACTTTATCTTTGAATTTTTTTAATAAATAAATAGATATATGTTCTACTCCATAGAATTTTTTATAAGGAACATCTAAACTTCCATCCTTATTTATTTTAGCAAAACTGTATTTTTTTAGTTTTCCTCTTACTTTTAATATTGTTTCAAGAATATATGGAATGAAAATAAATACTGCAATTTTTTCTATATTCCCTAAAATAGCAATTATTGCAATTAAGGTTCCAATTGAGTAAGTTAAAACATCTCCAGGAAATATTTTTGAGGGATATTTATTAAACATATAAAATGCAATTAAACAAATAACCATTATTAGAGAGATTAAACTTAACCAACCATTGCCCATAAGAAGAGTAACTAAAGATAATGAAGATAAAATTATAATTCCTTGACTTGCTTCAAGTCCATTATATCCTGCAAGAAAATTATATGTTGCTGATGCTCCAATAATTCCAAGTGGCACTAGAAATAAAGGATATAATAATCCAAATTCAATTCCAATCATGCTGGATTCTCCAGCATTTATAACAATTAATGGAATTGCTGCAAATAAAAATAAAATTATTCTTGATCTTTTAGATAAGCCTCCTTTTTGCCACCCAAAAAGATCATCAATTAAACCTACAACAGAGATTATTAAAATTGATGTTAAAATAGCAAATACTTCAATTAGATTTTCTGTTGAATTAAAATAAAATGTTTTTAATGCAACATAAATTAGAACACCTAAAATAAATCCAAAAACAACAACAATTCCCCCAGATCCTGCAATTTTCTTAGTTTTGTTTTTTTTATTCATATCCTCCCAGACAAGTTTGATTTGTCTTGCTTTTTTAATCCATGCGGGTATGAAAAATAAAGTAATTAAAAAACTTAAAATTAATGGGATAATTAATAATGGTTCCATTTTAATATTCTCCTTGTTTTACTTCCTGTAATTCTTCTGGATAATCTGTTTCCAAATAAGCTGGATTTGATTTGATATTTGCAGGGTATTTAATTTCCCAAACCTTAATTGGTCCTTGAAATCCTTGAAAATATACAAAGTCTCCTATATCAACTCCCTGTTGCAATAAATTTTCAATAACTAAATTATTTTCAGTGTGAATAAGATTAAAATAATTTGTTTTTTTATCAAATAAATATAAATTAGCTAAGTGAGAATGAATAGTTCTTCTGCTTAAGTACATTGCTGAACCTATATCATTAAGATTACTTCTCCCATCAGGTAATTGATCTAATTTTGGAAATAAGAAAATACCTGCATCTAATCCACTATTAAAATCATGTAATTCATTATTAAAATATGCAAATCTTAAAGGAATTCTATATTGTCGTCCATTATCTACATATATTGCTTCTGGTTGTAAAATTACTCCATCCTGATCTTGTCTTAAAATAATTGCTCCAATTCCTGCTCTTCTTTTAGGTAAAAATATTTCTTTTCCATCCTGTTCCCATATTATATCTTCATCGACAACAGTTCCACCAGTATAAATATAAAGTGTTTCATTTTTGGTTTCCTGTGTTTGTTTTTCATCCATTAAAAAAATAGTAATCCATGAAATTCTATCATAGTTTTCATCTGAACCAATACTTGAATATGCTGTATATTTTCCAATTTCAGTAGAATCAATTAAAAGGTGAGTTCCATTGTGAGTATATAAAAACTCTAGTGCCTTAGTTTCATCATCTCCTGTTAAAACATGCCTTCCCATTAAGTGATTCCAATATGCTATTGCATTTCCTCCATCAAGAATAGTTGATCTTTTTCCAATTGATTGTAGCCAATAACCATAGTCCCACCAGTGAGCAAAAACAGCATCTTCAGATGTATTATTTCTTACCCAACTCATTGCTTTTTGCCATTGCCATTGGTATGGACCTGGAGCAAAGTTTTCTGCAGTAATTTTATCTTGTTGATAATATCCTCCCCAACCCCAAAAACTATCTCCCTTAAGCATTAAAAATGGATTTCCAATTAAAGTTAATATTGTAGCAATTAAAATTAACACTGCAGCGATTCCAATAAAAAGTTTCCTTGCATCATCTTTTTCTTCAAAATATTTTTTAGATATTTTAACAATTAAAAAACCAATAACAACTGGACTTACTGCTCCAAGAACCATAATTAATCTTATTCCTCCTCTTGCTCCAATAATTCCGAGTGTTAAAATTAGTGAATATAGGATATAATTGAAATTAAATTCCTTAAATAAAGAAAAATCTCCTTCATTATATATTTTATAATAAAAATATCCAAATGTTCCTAGAAAGAATAACCATCCTCCAAAATAAACTAGTAAGCTTAATCTGTTTGTCCCATCTAAAGTTCCTCCAGATACATATCTGCTAAATATTAAGCAAGTTAAGAAGATAAAATAACTAAATGTCAAGGTTATTTTTTCCCTTTTCTTTAATTTCTTTATCATATTATTAAATAAATATATAGAACCAATAAAAAATAACCAGAAGAATAGTGGAATGTTAAATACAATTGGTCCAAAATTACTTTTCCAATCATTTAAGAAATAAGGTTGTTTATTTTCCGCAACTGTTAAACTAAATCTATTTTCCACTGGCTGAATTAATGAACTTTTTACATTATGCACTTGTTCAAAAATAAAACTCGGACCAAGACTAATAAAAACAATTATAATTAAAACTAATATAGAAATAATCACAGAAAATAGCTCATCTGGAAGTTTTGTTTTCTTTTTTATTTCATCTAGTTTATTTGTTTTCATAATTAATAAACTTAAACTCATAATTACAAAAACACCAATAACAGATCCAGTGGATATTGACATAACTAAATTTTGTAAAACATATCTTGTAGAAAAGGGCATCATTACAATAAAAGAAGTAATCATCCAGGTAGCATAAATAATTAATTCATTTTTTTTAACTTTTCCTAAGATAAATGCTAGTAAAACAGAAGTTGAAATTGTAAAGAATATAAAAAGAACCCCTCCCCAAATTAAAGCCATTGAAGCAGTAGAAATTCCTGCAAGAATTCCAAAAATTATACCTTTTTTTAATTTATCTGAATTAAATGCCTTCATGAAAAAATAAAATGCAATAAACATAAAAAAGAAAGCAGCTGATTCTTTTTCAGGAATTCCAGCAATTGTTCTTGGCAATAATGAGGGAATAAGTACAAAAAAGCTAGTTGCAATTAAGGCAATTATATTTCTTGTTTCTTTATTTTCTTTGTAAAATATAATTCTTGCAAAAAGAAAAAAAGCAATTGTTGTGAGTGCAAACATTACTGCAGGAAATATAATTGCAGAATAGGTAACTGTAATTTCTTTTGAAAAAATTGATAGAAAATTATGAAACCATGCAATCATATATGCTAAAAGTTTCATTTCTCCAGCAGTATTATATCCTAAAGGGATATATCTTATATTATCCCAGATCATTAAACTTCCATTTTCAACAATATGCTCTGCCCATCTTAAAAATAAAAAAGGATCTAAATCAGGTCCCAAAGTCCATGTTCCAGTGGTTATATCTTTTAATCTTGGAATATTTCTTGTTCTAATATAAAAACCAATATATACAATAAATGATAAAATTAAATAATATATCCAATCTTTTTTTTGCTTTAAAAAATTAAATACTTTCTCTTTTCTTTTCTCTATTTCATCTTTTGACATATTTTCTTTTTCCATTGTTTTATGAGAAAATTACTCCTCTTTTAATAAATCTTCAGCACTTGGCTCTTTTATTAATTCTTTTTTTCCACAATACGGACAAATTTCATTTATTTTTTCTGATTTAAATCGATAATTACAATTTTTGCATACAAATCCTGCCATACTTTATGGAAAAAAGAGTTGTATTTAAAGATTTCTTTATCTAAACAAAGTAGGAGTAAAATAAACTTCAATTACTGCTGCAATTACAAGAATAATTAAGGCAATAAAAAGTAAAATAACTACATTCTCAACTAATCTTAAGAATTTTTTATCTTTTATACCATTTCTAATTACTCCAACACCAAAAATTCCTCCTGCAAGAGCTGTTATAAAATAAGCTGCAATTTCAGGAAAACCATGAATCATATATCTTGTAAGTCCAAGAGGGATACCACTTACTTGATATTTTGTAAAAATTCCAATAGCTGCAGCAATAACACTAGCATTCCATGCAAGAACAAATATTGCTCCTGCACCAAAAATTAAAGAAAATATTAAAGTAAAAATCATAACATAAACATTATTTTCAAGAATTGATAAAAATCGTCCTGCATTTGTAGAATCTCCTGTAATTTCTATTACATTTCCAGTAATGCTATTTAAGTTAACACAATTTTCAATATTTCCAGGATTATTTATCATACAATATGTTTCTATTTGTGCATTGAATAAATTTGGATCTTGCAAAAAAACATTTAACATAGAAAATGCAACAATAAATCCAAAAAATAACCACATAAAAGCATAAATTGCATCCTTGTGGGTTCTCCATACACTAAAAAATCCTTCTACTTCCTCATCTTCTACTTCCTCTCTTTTTATTATATAGTATATGTAAGGTAAGGAAAACATAACACAAAATGTAACTACAATCATTCCTGAAAATTTTGATAAAACAGCATCGCCTGCAAAAAACCATTTAACAAGTAAAAGAGATAATGATGCATAAATAAGTCCAACAAAAAACATTTTCCATTCTCCGCCATCAGTATTCTTTGGATTAATAATCATCTCTAACATGTTATCCCAAGGAAAAAAGAAGTTTTAAATTGTTTGTTTATTTTAGTGATATATTTAAAGATATAAATATTTAAAAAGGAAATTTTAATCAAAGAAATATGGTAAAAGTTATTGGAGAAACAAAAGAAGAAATATCTCAAGAAGAAAAAATTAATTATATTAAGGGAAGAAGGAGAGAATTATGTAGTATTGCATTAGACGTTATTGGAGAAAAGATTACAAGTATTAAGGATAATCCTATCATAGCTCCCTCTTCTTTGAGGATTTTTATCAATATGAATAAAAATGTTATTGAAGTTCATACTAAAAAATATTTCGGGAAAGCTCATAATCTAGCTGAAAAGTATGAAGAACTAGGGGAAAAATGGACATTGAAGAAAACTTATGAATAAAATAAAAGCATTTTTATAATAATACTTCTTATTACTTTTATGAATAAACAAAAGAGATTCAATCAGATTTCAAGAGATATTAAAGAAATTAAAATACAAGGTGCAAGAAATATTGCAAGAAAAGCACTTTATGCATATTCTTTAATTCCAACAAAAAAATCATATAAAAAACTTTTATCTTTAAGACCTACAGAACCAATGCTTGTTAATGTCTTAGATAGGATGGAAAAACAGTCATATAAAGAAATTCTAAAACATTTTGATATTGCTCAAGATAAAATCAATAATCGTGTTTTGAAATTAATAAAAAATAATGATGTTATTTTCACACACTGCCATTCCACAAATGTTATTAATGCTTTAATTTATGCAAAGAAGAAAGGAAAAAAATTTGAAGTTTATAATACAGAAACTCGTCCATTATATCAAGGAAGAAAAACAACGCGAGAATTAAAAAAAGCAAAAATAAAAGTTACCCAATTTATTGATTCAGCAGCAATGATTGCAATAACTAAAAAACAAGGAACAAAGAAAGTAAATAAAGTTTTTTTTGGCGCAGATGCTTTATTAAAAAAAGGAGTAATTAATAAAGTTGGAGGAGGAATGTTTTCAAAAATTGCATATGACAATAAAATTCCAGTGTATATAATTGCTGATTCATGGAAATATACAAACAAAAAACTTAAAATTGAACAAAGAGAATTAGATGAAATTTGGAATAAAGCACCAAAAAATATTAAAATTAAAAATCCAGCATTTGAATTTATTCCAAAAAAATTAATTTATGGAATAATTAGTGAATTAGGAAATTTAAAATATGGTAGATTTCTGAGAAAAGTAGAAAAGTTTAAATAGTATGTAAGATATATCTTACTATGGTAACCATAGATATAATAAGAATGAGTTCAAAAGGACAGATAGTTATTCCTTCTAGTATGAGAAAAGATTTGAAAGAAGGTGAAGACCTTATTATTGTGAAAGATGATGAAAGATTTATCCTTAAAAAGGCAGAGAAATTAAGTGAGAAAATGAAAGAAGATTTAGAATTTGCTAGAAGAACAGAAGAAGCTTGGAAGGAAATTGATGAGGGTAAGTTTACTTCTTATTCTAAAGAAGAATTCTTAAAGAAACTTGAAAAATGGTAGAAATTAGTTTTGAAGAAACTGATAATTTTACAAAGGCTACTGAAAAAATAAAAGACAACTTAATCAAAGTCAAAGTAAAAAAACAAATTATTAAAATTATTCAAAATCCTGAGATTGGAAAGCCAATGAGAAATGTTAGAAAAGGAACTCGTGAAGTTTATATTTCTCCTTTTAGACTTTCTTATACTTATATAAAAAAAGAAAACAAGGTTATTTTTTTAGAATTATATCATAAAAAGAAACAATAAATTATTTTTTATCTTTTTGTTCTTGAGCAACAATTAATGTCTTTTGTAATTCTCCACTAATTTTTTCTATGTTTTCATTTAAATTATCTTTAACATCCTTTAATTTTTCAATTTGTTCATTGATAATTTCTTTTGTTTCTGGAATAGTTTTTTTTACAAAATTTCTTGCTCCAACATCAACTGTTAATTCTTCAGATAGAAATTTTGTTCTTGCAAAAATTCCACGTCCAATTGGAGAGAAAATTTCTTTTCCTTTAGCTCCCTTAAGTTCATCAAGACTTAAATTTAGTGAACTCATATCCATTATGCTTTGATCTACTGCCTGTAATTGTTGTTGTAATTGCTGAATTTGTTGTTCAAACATACTTAATTTAAAAATAAGTTCTTGCTGATTATTTTCCATAATAAAATATCTTTATACTACTTTTAAAGCTTTCCTTAAAATAATACTAGAAATAATTCCTGCTCCAATATACCACCATATCCAGCTAGTGAGTACATCTGCATAAACATCTTTAATCCACCAGATTAAGAGAATTAAGGGGAGAAAGGTATATAACATTGGTTTCATTGAGTGTTTCATTAATTCTAAAGAGCATTCCATTATTTCTTTTTGAACTTCTTTCATTTTTTCAGGATTTCCTTCAGCACTTTTTAATTTAATATTACATGCTTTTTGTATATCTTTTAATTCTTGCATTCTGCTTTGATTAGTATAATATTTTGTAACTAAAGTCATTGCAAGAGTAATTAAAAAAGATATAATTACTATACTTAGTTTAGGATTTAATATCAACCACTCTTTTATCATTTTTAAAATAAGTTAAATTAGTTTTTAAATCTTAACCACTCATGAACTTTCTCATTGCAGGATTCATATCTGTTTGATGTTGTTGGGCAATACT
>CEQE01324511.1_pt1 | contig 25690 bp, 26 predicted proteins | sample 356201 | NCBI WGS metagenome assembly CEQE01 (sample SAMEA2619970, study PRJEB7988) | marine metagenome | biome: marine biome (ENVO:00000447); feature: mesopelagic zone (ENVO:00000213) & marine oxygen minimum zone (ENVO:01000065); material: "saline water (ENVO:00002010), including plankton...
GAGTCTTGAATCTTCAACGGTAAAATTGATTTATTACAATAAAAATGACGGCACTGAATATTTAGCTATTGTTATGGAAGATACATTCCCTTTTCCTGAATTGTCAGATTCAAATTTTGTTGAATTTAGGGTGTCATCTGAAATTACTGACCCGAATGACGGGACAGTTAAAAGAGATTCTGTAGCTGTTTACTCAACTGGAGGGTTATCATGGAAATCAGTCGAGAATGGATTGTTGATTCAGCAAAGCGAAGGACTTGAAAATAGCACATTTACGACTATTTCACTTGCTGATATGGATCTGGATGGAAGCATGGAAGCAATCCTAATATCAGCCGATGGAGATGTTTTTGTTCTCAATTCCAACCTAACCTACGTAGCAGGATTTCCAGTTTCTGTCAATTCCGATTCTCCGCTTCTTGCGAGAGATTTGGAAAATGATGAGCATCCCGAAATTGTGGTTCAGTCAGCAGATGGGGATATTGTTGTCTTAGATTGGAAAGGGAATGAGCTTTACAAACTTGCCAACTCACCCGATAATGCGCTGAAAATGTTGAGTCACTATGGTGGAAAGAACTGCATAGCCTCCCAATCAGTTATCTGGCAGTTTCAAGATTCTACAACTAACAATGGGAATGAATGGGTATCCCTTTATCACGATCCCACAAACCGCAGCCATTTATCAGCAGAAATTGATCTGCGGCAGTTCAGCAGTTCAAAATTGATAGATCTAAAACGAACCTATAACTACCCAAATCCCGCAACAGAAGGCTCCACTACAATCAGGGTATTTGTGGAATCGGCTGAAAGGGTGGAGGTGAATATCTACGATGTGGCTGGATATTTCGTAACCAGATTTTCTATGGATTCACCAATTCAGGGGGAAACCAATGAAACGATATGGGATATTCGTCAGATTCAAAGCGGTGTCTATTTTGCCAATGTGACAGCCACAAAGGGAAATGATTCTGAATCTAAAATTCTGAAGATTGCAGTCGTTCATTAAATTGAAATAATTCCTACCTAAATCAAAAAATGTTCAGTAATTCAGTAAGATTTATCATCCTAAATCTATTTTTTGTAATGGCCATTCTTTATGGACAGGCGTCATACAACCATCCGGAATTGGAATGGGAAACCTTTGAAACAGCCCATTTCAAAATTCATTTCACCCAGGAAACGGAACGATCTGCGAGAGAAGGTGCTTTCGTGGCTGAAACAATTTATCCCCACGTTACCGGTTTATACAACTATGAGTTGAAAAATAAAACGCACATTATTTTCCTAGATACGGATGACTTTTCAAACGGTGCCGCATATTACTATGATAACAAAATCGAAATCTGGGCATCCCCTCTCGATTTTGATTTGAGGGGAAGTCATCGGTGGCTGCAGAATGTGATTACCCACGAATTCACACACATTATTTCATTACAGAAATCCTTTAAGTTCGGAAAGAATATTCCCGGCGCATACCTTCAGTGGATTGGCTATGAAGATGAAAAACGGGAGGATGTCTTATATGGGTATCCCAATGTACTTGTTTCTTATCCCATTCCCGGTGCTACAGTCCCTCCATGGCTGGCAGAAGGTGTCGCTCAATATATGTTTGAAGGAACCACCTTTGATTTCTGGGATTCAAACAGGGATATGATCTTAAGAGACAGGGCGTTGAATGACAATCTTCTGACATTGACCGAAATGAACACATTCGGGAAATCAGGCATCGGCAACGAATCCACTTACAATGCAGGATTTGCTTTTGTCCGCTATCTTGCCAGCACGTATGGTGAGGATGTTTTTCAGGAGATCATGAGTCAACTTTCCCGACCGCTGTCAACCGGTATCAATCGGGTCATTAAAAAGGTGACCGGCTCATCGGGGAAAAAGGTGTTCCATTCATTTAAAAATACGTTGATTAATCATTATGAAGAGAGCACACGTCACATTGCTGAAAATGAGGTTAAAGGAAAAATTCTGATGAGTGAAGGGACAACCAATATTCATCCGGTCTGGAGTCCTGACGGAAAGCGGTTTGCCTATTTATCCAATAAACGGAATGATTATTTTTCTCAAACGGACCTTTATGTTTATGACTTTGAAATAGGTGAATCAGAAAAAATAATGGGTGGAGTGCTTTCTGCTCCTTCGTGGAATATCACCGGTGATTTAATTTATTATTCAAAAAAATCGAAGCCGGATAGAAGAGGATCAAAATGGTACGATATATATTCATATTCTTTTGAAGATGAAAATGAAACCAGAATCACTGAAGGGGCAAGAGCATTTTCACCGGTTGTGTTGAATGATTCTCTTCTGGCTTATCTGGCGGTTAAGGACGGAACCCACAATATTTATTTAATCCATCTGAATTCTGAAGAATCTGAACAGATTACAAATTTTGATGATGGCAAACAGCTGTTCAATTTATTTGCCGACAGCAGAAATCAAAGATTGTTATTCGATTATGTTGAAAATCATTTTAGAAATACAGCACTCCTGAATTTGGAGGATACCACCTATTCCAAACTCATTGCCACCGATGAATGGGATGAACGTGATATTGTTTCTGTCGGAGAGAATGGATATCTCTATTCCACCGATAAGTCCGGGATTTATAATTTATACCGTATTGATCCCGGCTCTGAAAAACAGGGTTATATTACAAATGTGATTGGCGGCGCCTTTATGCCGGATGTGAATCGGGATGGACAAATAGTTTACTCATTGTATGAAAATGGCGGATATAAAATTGCTTTGTTGGATTCTTTGCAATTTGTTGATGAAGGAGTGGTGGGTTATTATCCTGATCATTTTCAACAATACACTGCGTTGCCGGCACCGATAACCCGGCAAGACACCACTGCCAGTGAACAGTATGAGGACGATTTTTCACCCATGTTTCTTTTTCCCAGAGTGATGTTGGATTACAACTCCGTTAAAACGGGTTTTTACTTTTTTACCAATGAAATTCTGAATACGGTAACTGCCCTTGGCGGCGCGTCAGTAAACAGGTTTAAGGATGTGGACTTATTTCTACTTTTTGAATTGAAAAAAATGTACCCCACACTGTTTGCTGAATTTTTTTATATCACCCGGCATCTTTCTGATAACATTCAGTTGTATGAAAGTTATGAATTCAGCACTGATGTGCAATACCAGCTTTTTGCTTCTCAGGGTGGATTCAGAGTACCATTTAAGGAAATACACCAAATTGAGTTTTATGGGGCTTATGAAAATTACAGATCAAGTTCTGTATTTTTATCAGATTTTGATGATATATGGGGTAAGTCAGGAATTGATTATTTAGTTGGCAAACATATTGGAATAAAATGGAACACCACTGCCTACAAACGGACAGTGGATTATGACATCAATCCGAATAATGGATTTAACATGGAGATTGATGTAAAACAGGAGAATAACAGATTTTATAACGTTGACTCATCATATTCAGAAAACAGAATTATATTTGATGAATTCACCAATTACCGTGTTGAAGGTGAAGCAGGGATCAATCTGGAACTTCCTTTACCGTCCCGGGTTACTCTTTCAGGAAAGTTGAAAGGGGGGTGGATGTCAAAAACAGATGCCGATGACTTTTTCAATTTTTTTGGCGGTGGTCTTCCTGGGTTGAAGGGATACCCCTTTTATTCAATCGAAGGGAATAGGATGGCACTTTCATCTCTGACACTTCGGTTGCCACTCCTTAGGCAGAAACATATTCCTTTAGGGCAATTTATTCTTCAGAATATTGTGATTGGCGGAGTCGTTCAATACGGTGATGCATGGAATGGAAGCCATGATAATTTTTCCGGTATCCGCTCGGTGGGTGCCCTGATTCGGATAGGGGGTTTTTCTTTTTATAATTATCCCACAGGAATTGGTGTGGAAGTTCATAAGGGATTGGATAAATTTGTTACTGATCAAATAACCTATGATGGAGACATAAGAACATATTTCACATTATTATTTGGATTTACAGAATGAATATTAAAAACATATTAGTACTGCTTTTCTTAGGAGGAATGATATCGCAGACTGCTGGCTCGGATTGGTTCACCTACCGTCCTGAGTTTCATGGGCCTCTTTTGATGGTTCAGGATGAGGATACGCCAACTGAATCTGAACCAATACCGGAAAATGAATACCTGACAGGTAAACTGTTAATTACGACCGATCCTCCTGGCGCTGAAATCTGGATTGATGATGAAAAGATTGATGGTGTCACACCTCTCACAGTTGAAGATATTTCTGCTGAAGAGCATAAAGTTTATGCAGAATCCAGAAGAATATCAGCTCAGACATTTGAAACGATTGAGCCAAATGCAATTAAAGAAATTCATCTTGTTCTTTCTGAAGCAAAGGGAAGTATTCAGTTGAATTCGAACCCTTCTGAAGCGATAGCTTATGTTGATGGAGAAGAAATTGGAATAACACCTGTGTATGTTTCAGATTTAACAGTTGGAAAACATAGAATAGTTGTTAAAAAAGGTGATTTCTCAAGTAGTTCCACTGTTATAGTTGATGCCTACGAAACGGAAGAAGTACATCTGACTCTTTCCTACGTTTTGGGAAAATATCCGGCAAGGAGTCTTGCCATGTCGCTAATTTTACCAGGGACCGGACAGTGGTATGCTGGCGCAAAGATAAAATCATTATTTTTCATTGGAGCAGAAATTGCTGGTTGGACTGCCTGGAGTATTATGAAGAAAAACGGAGACGATAAACAGATTGAATTTGAAACATTTGCTGATGAACACTGGGATTTCTACAGCTGGTGGAAAAATATTGTTGATCCCGATCCAATATTAGAGGGGCAATTTGGTGAAGATGGTGAATACAGCGATGTTAGAATTGATGGCACACATCATCTTAATTTAATAATTGACGGCTCTGTTGTTCCTTCAGACACTCTTGAAAATATGGTTTTTAATGATACTTTAAATATTCACGTCATCAGGGACCGGGATTTTTATGAAAATATTGGCAAGTATAATCAATTTTCTGCTGGTTGGGATGATATATTAGGCTATGATTCCACAGTAACATTTTGGGCTTATGAAAATTCAGTGGGTGATACCATCGTGATGACCAATAACAGGGATAATTACCTCGACATACGCTACCACTACAACCGGTATCTCAGTTATGCCACGTATTCTATCAGTGCTGTCATGTTCAATCATATTATCAGCGCTGTTGATGCTGTCTGGACCACACGGAAGCGGGCAAAAAAACAGTCAAAAGTTGAAACATCGGTTAACTTGCAATATTCACCATACAACCGGTTTGGAATAGGCGGGTTGAAATTTTCATTCAACTGGTAACCTTTTTCAGTCCTATGGTCCGTTTTAACATTTTCCTTATCATTTTAATCATTGGCTTATTTGGATGCTCAGGTTCAAATGTAGACTTAACGGTTGATGACATTCTGGAGAGGTATGAAAAAGGTTTAAAATATTTTGAGAAGAAGAAATTTTTCAGGGCGCAGGAAGAATTTGAATATGTGCTGTTGAGGGGACGTCACACCGACAAAGCGGATGATGCCCAGTATTATCTTGCTGAATCCTATTTTTTTAACAAGGAATACCTCACGGCAATTGTGGAATATGACCGGTTGATCCGCATGATGGGAACACAAACCAACTACCTGGAATTGAGCCGTTATAGGATATGTCAATGTTATGCAGAAGAATCCCCCAAATATTATCACGATCAATCCCACACGGATAAAGCCATTGAAAAATTTCAGGAATTCATCGAAGATTTTCCTGAATCGGAATATGTTGAAGATGCGGAAGAAATGATTCAGGTGCTGCGGGCAAAACTTGCAAAAAAAGTGTACGAATCTGCATATCTATATGTAAAACTGCAGGAATATGAATCAGCTATTATTTATCTCAATTCATTATTGGATACTTATTATGATACCAGTTGGGCCGATGAAGGACGGCTCCTTTATGTCCAGTTATATCTCAAGCTTGGGAAAATTGATGAAGCCAGGGAATATCTGAACGAAATAGGATTGAAATCAAAAAATGATTCTATCTATCAAAAAGCAAAATCATTGATCGCAGAAACTCAGGAAAAGAATTCCTCAAAGAAAAAGCTGTGAAACTGTGTTTATTTGGCGGGACTTTCGATCCGCCGCATATTGGTCATCTTCTCATCGCTGATTCTGTTAATGAAATAGAACATTTCGATACATTTTTATTTGTCCCTTCGAATATAACTCCCCATAAACGGGACAGATCCATGTCTTCACCGGAAAACAGACTTGAAATGCTAAAATTATCTCTGGTGGGCACTGATTTTGAAATTTCCGAAACTGAAGTCTCAAGGGACGGAATTTCCTATACCATTAAGACCGTCATAGAGATGAAAAAGAAATACAATTTAAAAAGGGGAAATACTGTTTTCTTAATGGGAAGCGATTCATTGGTTGATTTCCATACGTGGAAAGATTATCAATCCATTTTGGACGAATGCAAAGTTTTTGCAGCGGAAAGACCAGGAATAGATATTAAATCCACCCAAAATGACGTTTTAGAAAGAGTGACTATCTGCCCGACACCAAAAATTGATGTTTCATCTGAAATCATCAGGGATAGAGTGAGAAATGGTTTTTCCATTAAGTATATGGTACTGGATTCGGTGGAGAAATATATTTTTGATAACGGGCTTTACAGATAATGACAGCTATTGAAATTATATTGTATTTAGTTGGAGGTGGAATCCTTCTTTATTATGGAGGTGATTTTCTCGTAAAAGGTGCAAGCCGGCTGGCAAGGTCTGCAGGGATTTCTCCCCTTGTCATTGGATTGACAATTGTTGCCTTCAGCACATCATTACCTGAACTGGTTGTCTCTCTTTTTGCAGCAATTGGTGGAAATGAGGGTATTGCGCTTGGAAATATCATTGGATCAAACATAGCCAATATTGGATTAATTATAGGTTTGAGCGCTACTATTTTTCACCTCTCGATTATTGGATCAAAATTTAAAAAGGATTTAAATATTCTGTTATTGCTGTCATTAATGTTTTCGGTTATTATGTTAGGGGGACAAATTAGCAAATGGGAAGGAATGATCCTTTTTTCCACCTTAATTTTATATACCTTTTACAGTTTGATAAACAGCAGGAAGGGTAATTCCAACAATAAATCAGGAAACCCATCAGCTAACAATTTCTTATTCATTGTTTTAGGAGCGGCGGCACTGTGTTTTGGAGCTAATTTTTTTGTAAAAGGCGCCGCAGAACTGGCACGAATACTCAATGTATCTGAACTTTCCATCGGATTAACGGTAGCTGCTTATGGCACATCTCTTCCTGAACTGGCAACTTCTCTGGTTGCTGCCTTTAGAAAGGAGAGTGAAATATCGGTGGGGAATATTATCGGTTCCAACATTTTTAATATGCTGTGCGTTGCCGGAATCGTTTCCATGGTGAAACCGCTGCCCGTTGATATCAGTCTCTTCAAAGTTGAAATACCTATCATGCTTCTTTATGTTCTGGCGCTGTATCCCATTTCACGGCTGAATGGAGCCATTCCAAAAGTGTACAGTCTGTTTTTACTGTTCAGTTATTTTGGATTTATCGTCTATGTTTTTTAACGGTACACTAATTTGATGAAAAAATGATTTCATTTGAAGATGTAACTTTTTTATTCAAAGATGGGATCGGGATTGAGGAAGCTGATTTTTCAATCAATAAAAATGAATTTACCTGTTTTCTTGGACCCACAGGTGCAGGAAAAACAACGCTTCTCAGGTTGATCTATATGGATTTAATACCCCAGAAAGGGAAAATCATCATTGATGAGTTTGATTCTACTACCATTAAAAAAAGACATATTCCCAAATTGAGGAGGAAAGTGGGGATGGTCTTTCAGGATTTTGCACTGCTAAATGATAGAAATGTGTTTGAAAATATTGCCATTTCACTTCATGTCATGGGAATAAAAATTCGGGAAGTCCGAGAAAGAGTGAATGCGGTGATAGATGAACTGGCATTAAATGATAGAAAAAATCATCTCCCTTCACAGCTTTCCGGCGGGGAACAACAGATTGTTTCACTAGCGAGGGCAGTTGTAAAAAAGCCAATTGTTGTACTGGCAGATGAACCTACAGGGAATTTGGATCCTGCCTCCTCCTTCAAAATTTTAAAGCTGTTAGAAAAAATTAATGAAAACGGTACAGCAGTGGTCATGGCTTCCCACGATTACAACCTTATCAAGGATAGGGGCTACCGGTTCATCAATGTGAAAGAGGGGAAAATTTACAACTAAGTATGGATACTTTTTTCTATTTGATTTCAGAAGGATTCAGAAGTCTTTGGCGTACAAAGGTAAATGCAGTGATATCCATTATTGTCATTGGAGTAACAATGAGTTTTGTGGGATTCGGTGGTGTAATCGGTCAGGAGTTTAAAAGATTGATAGAAACGGCGAGATCAAAATACGAGCTGGAAGTATTTTTTTCTCCTCTTTTGACGGATGCTGAAGCAAATCTGAAAATACAGGAAATAAGTCAGTTACCCTTTGTATTGTCTGCTAAATTGATAACAAAACAGGAAGCGGCTGAAATATTTGAAGAAGAATTTGGAGAAAATATTTTCGACCTTTTATTGGAGAATCCACTGCCATCAAGCTGTGTTGTTAAAATAAAAAGTGGAGGCCACGCAATATTGGATATCAATCCAATGATTGAAAAAATAAAATCGATTGAGTATGTAGAAGAAGTACGGTCCCATGGAAGACTAATATCTATCATTGAAAAGTATTACCAGGGGTTTAATCTTATTATAACAGGTGTCGGGGTTGTTGTTCTTTTGGGGACAATTATACTGGTATCCAACACAATTCGGCTGACCATTCATTCTCGACAGAATCTTATCAGGATTCTCAAGCTGGTAGGTGCCACCAACGCATTCATCCGAATTCCATTCTTGATTGAAGGAATTGTTGAGAGTGTTGCCGGTTCTTTAGTTGCGTGCGGCATAACTGTTGGCTATGTAAGAGGAGTAAACTCTATCTTATCATTATTTACAACCTACCAAATTCATTTGCAATTTGATCTGCTGTTATTATTTACAATCATTGTTGTCATATTCTCACTTTTTGGTAGCCTCAGGGCTGTCAAAAAGTATTTAGGATAACTTTGGAATTCAATAGGACATATACCTTGATTATCCTCAATAATGGGATTAATTTTTACGCACATAGAAATCACCGAATTTAAAGAAAATGAAAGTTGAACGAGAAAACAAGATTCTAAAATACGTAGTTGAGGATTTTATTAATACGGCAACGCCGGTTCCTTCGAAACGACTCAATGAAAAGTTCCATATTAATCTGAGTCCTGCTACAATTCGGAATGTTTTAAGCCGATTGGAAAAAAGCGGTTTATTGGATCATCTGTACACTTCCTCAGGAAGAGTACCCACTGACACAGGGTATAGATATTATGTGGACAATTTAATGGCTCCTTCCAATAAACAGTCGCTTCAGGTTCAGGGATTTATGAAGGAGCTAAACGAATTATCCTCCAATGTTGAACAAATTCTTGAATATACAGCTTCATCCCTGGGAAAAATCAGCAGCTTATTTGGATTTGCCTTCCTCGTATCTTCTTCTAAAACTGTTTTATCAGATCTTGAACTTATCAGACTAAGCTCAGGAAAAATTCTGTTTGTACTTGGTTTTAATTCTGAAACGGTAAAATCAATTGTTCTCGATATTTCAGTTGAAGTGAAAGAGGGTCATCTGGAGACTGTATTGCAGATCCTGCGAGAAAGGTTACTGGGATTATCCCTTGTTGAAATACAAAATTCAATTGGTGAAAGACTAAAAGATTACAATAAAAATCCTGGTGAGATTATGGAAGATATCATCCAGAATGTAGGGGTGTATTTCTCAAATAAAAAGACGACATACTTGACGACATCCAAAAAGGATTACCTGCTGGATAATCCTGAATTTAAAAATCCGGAATACATTCAGTCTGTGGTAACTGCTTTAGACAATGAATCGGAATTTTTAGAAGCAGTATCATTTCTCATCGGTGATGATGAAAAGGGAATATCCATTATCGGAAAAGAAAATCATAATCAATCATTCGAACAATGTTCAATTGTAGCTTCTGATTTTCAGTATGGCAATATCAAGGGACGCTTAGGTGTCATTGGACCAACGCGCATGCAGTATAATATTGTTCACGGTGTTGTGGGAATGTATTCAAAATTGTTATGCGATTTACACCATGAAAAATGAGCAAAACACAGAATTGACGTCAAAGAAGAATCAGTCATCAAAAAAAAAGTCTGGAAAAAGTAAAACTCTACAAAAGACAGCTGATAAAAAGGAAATAAAATCCTTAAAAACAGCTTTAAAGGAGCAAGAGGATAGATATTTAAGATTAAAAGCTGAATTTGACAATTACCGAAAACGGAATGAGCGGGAAATATCCCGGGTTCTGAAATATGAAGGAGAGGATGTTGTAAAAGCATTTCTTCCCGTAATGGACGATTTAGACAGGCTATTGGATTCAACTGCAGATAAAAAATCCTATAGTCTTCAAGCAGTCAAAGAGGGGATAAATTTAATTGTTGAAAAAATGCACAAGCGCCTTGCAGGGGTTGGCGCTGTCACTTTTGACTCTATTGGCCAGAAATTTAATCATGATCTCCATGAGGCGCTGATGACTCAGGAATCAGAGGAACATGATGATCAAACCATTATAGAAGAATTTGAAAAAGGGTACAGTTTTAAAGATAAAGTAATTCGCCATGCAAAAGTTGTTGTCACTACAAATTCCAAATCCTGATTAAACTGTGAAAAGAGATTATTACGAAATACTTGGGGTAGGCAGGGAAGCTTCTGAAACTGAAATTAAGCGTGCATACCGTAAAATGGCTATGAAATATCACCCTGATAAAAATCCAGACAACGTAGCTGCAGAACAAAAATTCAAAGAGTCCGCTGAAGCTTATTCGATCTTAATCGATCCCCAGAAACGGGCTCAGTATAATCAGTTCGGCCATGCAGGGTTGGAAGGCGAAAGTGGATTTGGAGGCGGAATGTCAATGGACGATATCTTCAGTCAGTTTGGAGATATTTTTGGAGGGATGCACCCTTTTGAAGATATATTTGGATTCGGGAGGCAAAGACAGTCAAGACAACAACGCGGTAGTGACCTTAGAGTAGCGCTAAGACTGACTCTGGAAGAAATTGCTACTGGTGTAGAAAAAAACCTGAAAATCAAGCACCTTAGAAACTGCGATGTTTGTGGGGGATCCGGCGCAGAACCGGGCACCAATCCTTCCCGGTGTACAACCTGTGATGGCGCAGGCCAAGTACGTCAGATTTCACGTTCTCTCTTTGGACAAACCATTGTGGCAAGAACTTGCACTCAATGTGATGGCAGTGGTGAAATAATCAGCAATCCCTGCCTTCACTGCTCTGGTAATGGTACAGTAAAAAAGACAAGTCAGGTAAAAGTCAAAGTTCCTTTGGGCGTATCGGATGGCAATTACATGTCGTTGAAAGGGCAGGGGAACGCAGGTCCGCGAAGCAGTAGTCCGGGCGATTTACTGGTATTTTTTGAAGAAACCTCTCACGAATATTTTGTCCGTGATGGTATTGATGTGATCACAGAATTAGAAATTTCTTTTGCACAGGCCGCACTTGGGGATACGATTAATATTCCAACGATTGGCGGGAAAGCGAAATTAACCATTCCTAAAGGGATACAATCTGGTCAAATACTTCGTATGCGTGGAAAGGGTCTTCCTTATTTAAACGATAAAAATAATAGAGGAGATCAACTTGTCAAAATTCAGGTTGCCACTCCAACGTCCCTTAAAACAGCGCAAAAGAGATTATTTGAGGAATTGAAAGTATCCAATGGTGAAAACCAAAAAACAAGAATCAGAAAGATAAGGACTTAAAGTATTAATTGATGACAGCAAAAGAAAAATTAGTATTACAGTTCTTATTAACATTCATGGTTATTGGACTTTGTATCGGTTTGGTTAGGCGAGTCTGGTTTCCTGAAATTGTAGAAATTGTGGAAGATTCGGCTGTGATTTCTGAAAAGATGCGACTAATTAAAGAAAATACGAGTACCATCATTACGCAATCAGATATTACTGTAACTAATAAAATATCTGAATCAACAAGAAAATCTACTTCTATTTCCATGGATCGGATAAATATAAACACAGCATCGAAAAATGAATTGATGTCACTTCCGGGGATTGGTCCTGCAATGGCAGAAAGAATAATACACTACAGGGAAGATTATGGGAATTTTTCCGGGTTAGATGATCTTGATAAGGTTAAGGGAATAGGGAATAAAAAATTGGAGAAATTGAAAGAAAAAATTTCCTTTTAATCATTTTATCATTCGTAAATAAGAGAGGATAAATGGCACAGTTAAGAGATAAAAATTTTATGTGGTGGACAAGGGACCTGCTGGAATTGGGGATCGTAATTGCACTCATCCTTTTCGTAGTTGTTATCTATGCTCCGAGGGCCATCTGGAGCGAAGAAGAAGACTCCCAGAATGATAGCAGGTTTCGAATGGAAAATGTATATGCTGTACTCGATTACTACAAACAGTTGACAGGAGTACCCACAAATGATGGTCTATGGGCATTGATGGTTGTAAACGCTGCCCGGGATTCATTAACTGCGGACTCCACATTTCTCGGTGAACAAATAATTCATTTTCCGGGGAAAGACATTTCCGTGGATATGTTCCATAGATATGATGCTGTTTATGATACCACATTCGGATTTTTAAAGAGCAGAAAGGACACCCTCGTAGATACGGTGTTTTCAATTATTAGGAGTACAGAAGAAGGGTTCGATACATCTTTTGTAAGACTTGAACATTCTGATGTTTATAGAGGAGATTCATTATTTGTTTCTATCAGCGACACAGTGATCTCGTCTCATGTTGAAGTCGTCAGTTATTATGAGTCATATATGCCGGAAAGTGCCATGTTTTTGTGTCCATTGACAAATCTACCTTATGAGATTGTAACCGATACATCAAACATTACTGTATCAAGTCCTATTAAGAAAATCTATAAAGAACCAAGATTTCTCGTATTTTCTTTTAAAACAAGTTCACATGGTAAGATCGAAAACGGCAGCCGAAGTTGGGACAGGTTTTAATAATCGATGATTGTTATTTCAATAAATGGAAACTTCATCAGAAGTGCCATAGCTGAAGTTGTCCCTCCTTCTTTTAAGATTCTGAAAATAAATGAAGCACCATTGCACAAACAATTTTATCAAAATGTTCTATCTTCAAATGAATCAAAGTCTGAGTTAAAAAAAGTTATTTCTGAGAGTATTAAATCGCTCCAATCTAAGAATCAGGATGTACTTATTTCTCTTGATGAAAAATTGGTTGAGTCACAGATTTTAAAAGCGGATTCCCGGCAGTATGAGGATAAACGTTCAGACTATCTTACGTGGTATTTGAACCAGCGTAACGGCAAAATGGAATCAGAGATTTTGCATTTTTATCAGGAATTAGGAGATAGCGAATTAGGGAACCATACAACGAACATTTTTTGTTCCTCAATCAATGGTGCAATCTTGGAGTCAATTAAATTGTCACTGAATGAAGTTGGGTGTACACCGTGTTGGATCGAACCCAATATCTGTTCACTGTCCCGAGTCATTATGGATAAATGCAAAAATAAATTTGCTAATTTCTGCGGACTTATTCCTGAGGAGTGGGGATTTACTATGCTATCATTTCAAAATGGAAAATTATCCGCAATATCTAAACTTTCTCAAATGCAAAAAAAATGGGGATTAACGAGCGTGATGGGGGATGAATCTTTCGCGATGGTTTGTTTTAATCCTTTAAAAGGAAGTATGGAGCACGTTGAAATTGAATATATCATAACAGGAGAAATGAATAAAAATCATCAAACGCTTTTTTCTGGCAATAATTCGAAAGATAAACCGGAACAAGTCAATCCATTTGACGGGATAAAATTCTCTGGCAAGAAATCATCAAAAGTTAGAAATTCAAGTAATTGCAACAATTTACTAGGTCTAATGATGAGAGGTGTCGGTATTGCCTGAAATTAACCTGATTGACAGCGAAGGATTTCAATCCACAAAACCGTTGGAAGAAATTCCTGAGGTAGTGGAACCAAAGGAACAGCCAGCACTAAAAGCACCACCACCACCACCCAAACCGGTGAAAAAAGCAAAAAAAATGAAGAAAAAAAAGAAGAAACCTGCCATTCCTTTTGAAAAGGTATTTACAATCGTGACTGCTGTTGGAATTGGTATTTTAATTATCTGGTATTTGATGGTACGTTCACATATAACTCTTGATGTGAAGGAATTTACTCCATCTGATTTTAAAGCTTATTCCGAATCCCTGACGGATTCCCCCACTGAAAAACCTTAGTTTTTCATCATACTTCATTATTATTTTCCATTAACAATATAGGGAATTGTATGCCGACAAAAATTATTTCGGGCCGATTTAAAGGATTTCCAGTCAATACGGGGAACTATAAAGATTTGAGGCCTACTTCTTCGAGAGTTCGTAGCAGTATGTTTGATATATTAGGTGATTTACATGGTAAAGATATTCTCGATTTATTTGCAGGAGCCGGAACACTGGGACTTGAAGCTTTGAGCCGCGGAGCTGAGTCAGTCACCTTCGTTGAAAAAAAACCAAGAACAGCGAATCTCATGAAAAAATATTATAACCGATTCGATAATCATCAAATTAAAGTTGTTATAAAAGATGCGTTTAAATTTTTAAAAAATTGTGGCAAAAGTTATGATGTGATAATTGCTGACCCGCCTTATGAAAAAGTAGATTTATTAATCTTAAAAGAATTATCTCTGAAATGTTTAAACAAAAATGGAAAATTGGTTATTGAAATGCAGAAGAAAGAAGCAGTTAATTTTACAACCGCAAAAATAAAAACATACGGCGATACATCTGTCGCATTTTTTGGAGGATGATATGAAAACAGCAATTTACCCCGGCACATTCGATCCCATCACCAAAGGGCATTTGGACATCATTGAACGTGCATCCAAATTGTTTGATAAACTGATTGTAACAGTGGCAGAAAACAAATTGAAAAAAGATGAACTATTCACCGTTGAAGAGCGTCTGGAAATGATACAATCAGCCATTGAACGGTATAAAAATGTAGAGCCGTCTTCCACCAAAGAATTGACTGTGGATTATGCCAAAGGTTTAAATGCCTGTGCTCTTATCCGCGGACTGAGATTTGTAAGTGATATTGAAAATGAATTTCAAATGGCGTGGATGAACCGTCATTTAAACAAGGATATTGTAACAGTTTTTCTTATGCCGAATGAAAAATATACCCATTTGAATTCGACCATTATCAGGGAGGTTGCAAAGTTAGGTGGAAATGTAGATTCCTTTGTACCTAATCTGGTGGCAGAACGGTTAAAAGAAAAATTCAAAAAATGACAAATTTCAGAGAATCTCTTCATTTAAGAGCATCGAAGCTTTATAAGACAATTGTTTTTCCCGAGGGCAGTGAAAAAAGGGTTTTTAAAGCTGCTTCAAAATTGAATAACCAGGGAATCGCCCGGGTAATTCTGTTGGGTGGTCAATATGAATTGCGCCTTATGGCGGATGATTTGGGGATATCGCTCAAGAATATTGAAATAATTACACCGGAAAAAAGTGATCTTTTCAAGTCCTTTAAAGAAACTACTGAAAGAATTTTATCAAATAAAAAAGATGATATTGATAATGCACTGAAATCACCAGAATGTTTTGGCGCTTATATGGTACACGTAGGTAAAGCGGATGGATGTGTCTGCGGGTCTGTTACAAGTACTCCAAACACCATCAGGGCTGCTATTCGGTACATAGGTCTGGATGATTCTACTGATCTTGTTTCCAGTACATTTCTTTTGTTAAGCCCCAAGGGTGACAAATTATTTACTTTTGCTGATTGTGGTGTGGTCCCTGATCCTAATGAAGAACAATTGGTTACCATCGCATTGGATTCTTCACGTACACACAAAAAATTGACGAATGAAAAACCAGTGGTGGCATTTTTGTCTTTTTCAACAAAGGGAAGCGCAGCACACAAATCACTGGATAAAATTATTAGTGCAAGCAGTAGATTTGCCAAGCTCTATCCAGATATACCAAGCGATGGGGAAATTCAATTTGATTCTGCAGTGATTGAAGAAATTTCATTACAAAAAGCGCCAAATTCTTCTGTAAAAGGTGATGCAAATGTATTAATTTTCCCTGATTTAAATGCAGGGAATATTGGCTATAAAATCGCCCAGCGACTTGGAAATTACAGCGCTTGGGGTCCCTTGCTTCAGGGATTGAGAAAACCAATGATGGACCTGTCAAGAGGATGCACTTTGGATGACATTGTTGATGTAACGTCCATTTGTTCTTTAATGAGTTAGAAAAAGAATGCCAACATACGAATATAAGTGTATTAAATGTGGAAAAGTTTTCGATCATTTTCAAAGTATGACCGAAAAATCACTCTCAAAATGTAAGTTTTGCAAAGGCAAAGTTACACGGATGATTGGAGGAGGAGCAGGAATTATTTTTAAGGGTTCCGGATTTTATATCACCGACTATAAAAACAGTTCATCTTCGAGTTCTAAAGAAAAAGATTCGTCCGGAAAATCAGAGAAGAAAAATGGGAAATCTTCAGACAAATCAAGCAAAAAGGTGAAAGAAACCAAAAGTGACTGACCGGGCAACAACCATCAGCAAAGAGGAAAAGATCAATGTTGAGAATGGGAAACTGTCTATTCCCGATAAGCCGATTATCCCCTTTATTGAAGGAGATGGCATTGGAGTTGATATCTGGGCAGCAGCGGTACGAGTGTGGGATTCGGCTGTTGAAAAAACATATAATGGTAAAAAGGAAATTGTCTGGAAAGAAATTCTTGCCGGAGAAAAAGCATACGAATCCAGTGAGGAGTGGCTTCCAGAAGAAACAATTAAGAGTATCAAGGATTATGTTGTCGCCATCAAAGGACCGTTGACCACCCCCGTAGGAGGCGGGATCAGAAGTTTAAATGTATCCCTAAGACACATACTTGATCTTTATGCATGTGTCAGGCCGGTCCGTTGGCTGAAAGGAGTACCGTCACCCGTTAAGCACCCCGAGAAACTTGACATCGTCATTTTCAGAGAGAATACAGAAGATGTTTACGCAGGTATTGAATTTAGAAGCAACAGTGATGAAGCAAAAAAAATTATTGAATTCGTCAGAGAAAATTTTGAAAAAAATATCCATCCTGAAGCAGGAGTTGGAATTAAACCTATTAGTCCATTTGGGACAAAACGGCTGGTTCGCAAGGCGGTTGATTTTGCTATGCAGCACGGAAGAAAATCCCTTACAATGATGCATAAAGGCAACATTATGAAATTCACCGAAGGTGCTTTCAGGGACTGGGGGTATGAGTTAGCTGATGAAGAATTTTCTGATGTGTTGTTAAAAGAAAGTGTTATCTGGGAAAGCCATAACGGTCAGGTTCCGGAAGATAAGATTGTTATTAAAGACAGAATTGCAGACAGCATGTTTCAGCAGTTGCTCCTGAGACCGGATGAATACGATATTATTGCAACTCCGAATTTGAACGGTGATTATCTTTCAGACGCATCGGCTGCGCAGGTAGGCGGACTTGGATTGGCACCCGGTGGAAATATCGGAGATTTTACCGCTCTTTTTGAACCCACTCACGGCACAGCGCCTAAATATGCAGGACAGGATAAGGTTAATCCCGGTTCACTGATTTTATCCGGTGTGATGCTGCTTGAATACATAGGATGGAATAAGGCAGCAGACAGCGTAGTCAGAGCTTTGGAAGAAACAATCCTTGAAAAAACAGTGACTTATGATCTTGCCCGGCAGATGGATGGTGCAACCAAAAAATCCACATCAGGGTTTGCCGATGCAATAATCAGTCATATCTGATTCCAATTTTTTAATGTAAAAAATTAAACCGGAATTCTTGGTCAATGTCGATCAAAAGTTTTAGATTAATAATCCTAAAATAAATGATTGAGGGTACACATGTTTGTTGATTACACGAAACTGAAAGTAATTGCCGGAAACGGCGGGAATGGATGCGTCAGTTTCAGAAGAGAAAAATTTATTCCGAAAGGCGGCCCCGATGGAGGCAACGGTGGACGCGGCGGACATGTTATATTTAAGGTTGATCTTCAACTTTATACACTTCAGGATATTAAATACAGAAAACGGTATAAAGCCGCGAACGGTGTACATGGGTCAGGCGGGAACAAAACCGGGAAAGGGGGGAAAGATGTGATTATTCCTGTTCCACCCGGAACGGTTTTAAGAAAAGAAGGAAATAAAGAATCAGCGGCAGATCTTACAAAAGTTGGACAGGAATTTATCGGTGCGCAAGGAGGAAGGGGAGGGAAAGGAAATACAGAATTTGCAACTGCCACACGGCAAACTCCAACCTTTGCGGAAGACGGTACTTCCGGAGAAACTTTCATTTATGAAGTTGAACTGAAACTTCTGGCAGATGTGGGACTTGTGGGTTTTCCCAATGCAGGTAAATCAACACTTTTGTCAACTCTGACGGCTGCCCGTCCCAAGATTGCAGAATATCCTTTTACAACATTGGAACCACATCTTGGTATCGTTAAATACCAGGATTTTGGATCATTCCTTATGGCGGATATTCCGGGACTCATTGAAGGCGCCAGTGAGGGTAAAGGACTTGGACACCAGTTTTTGAAGCATATCGAAAGAACGAGGGTACTTGCTATTTTGGTTGAAGCAACTTCTACTAATATTGAAAATGAATGTAAAACATTACTGGATGAATTATCACAATACAGCGAAAAACTTATCAAAAAGCCAAAAATAGTTGTAATGACAAAGATGGATTTATTGGGGGACAATTCATCACGAAAATTCAGCTCAATTTTAAATCTCGAAACATTGACAATTTCATCTGTAACCCGGCACGGTTTGGATGTGCTGGTTAATAAATTGGTCGAAATGATACATGAATAAAGTTGATTTAATAGCATTATTGAATTTGACTCAAATTTTGGGGTTGGGTCCTATCCGAATTATTTCTCTTGTCAATAAGTTTTCCTCTCCTGAGGAAGTTTTAAAAGCTTCGGTTTCGGAACTGTGCAGGGTAAATAGAATCGATTTAAAGCTGGCAGGTCAAATTAATAATTTTGATGAGTGGGATTTTGGGGACAAACAGGTTAGAAAAGCTACAAAGATGAATGTTGAAATTTTAACATACTGGGATGACGATTACCCCAGATTATTGAAAAAAATTTATGATCCACCCGTTATCCTGTTTGTTAAAGGAAATATAGAAGTATTGAATGAGGATGCCATATCCATTGTCGGGTCACGGCGCACAACGCATTATGGAACTAAGATGACAACGGAACTTGCCAGTTCACTTGGTAAAATGGGGTTTGTTATTGTCAGCGGATTTGCGAAAGGCATTGATACCATTGCCCATAAATCGGCAATTGAAACAAACAGCAAAACAACTGCAGTTTTAGGAAGTGGACTGGATATCATTTATCCTTCACAAAATAAAAAACTTTTTCCACAAATTTTGAAGAACGGCGCAGTGATTTCTGAGTTCCCTTTCGGAACAGGTCCTGATGCAAAAAATTTTCCTAAAAGAAACAGAATCATCAGCGGACTATCTCATGGTACTGTTGTTGTGGAAGCGGGGGACAAAAGCGGTGCATTGCTCACAGCGTTTAACGCAGTGGATCAAAACAGGGAAGTTTTTGCGGTTCCCGGAAGAATAACCGATTCAAATAGCATTGGCTGTAACCGCTTGATCAGGCACGGCGCCATACCTGTTTTGAATGCAGAACAGATTGCTAACACTGTCAACCCGATATTATTAAAACCACTTAAACCTGTACAAAAATCATTAAATCTGGAACTTTCCGGGGAAGAAATGAATATATATTCAGTTTTGTCAGATCACCCGAAACATATTGATACCATTGTGGAAGAGACAGATTTGACTACTCCATCAGTTTTGACAACATTATTAAGTCTTGAATTGAAAGGTGTCGTTTCTCAACTTGGAGGTAAACAGTTTGTCAGGAATTAAAAACAACCGATTACAAGTCTTGTAGTGTCGGCAAAAGGACAGTAAATTTAATGTTTATGAAGATTCGTCAAAATAATGTAGAAGAGGGCAGATGGAACAAAATCCATGAAATAATCATGGGTGCCAGTAAAATTGTATGTTCAACCCACATAAATGCAGATGGAGATGGCATAGGTTCCCAGGTTGCTTTCTGTGAATTAATGAAAACGCTGGACAAGGAATGCAGAATCATGAATCCGTCACCCATGCCGGAAGAATTTGATTTTTTAAATCACACCACAAAACTCGAATTTTACAACAAGTCAAATCACTTCGATTGGCTCAAGGGAGCAGACTTGGCAGTCATTTTTGATATCGGCGATATAAAACGGCTTCATGAATTGGGAGACGACCTACATTACCTTAAAATACCTATTTTGTCCATTGACCATCACCCCCACGCGGATACGAACAGTATTGCTTATATGGTGCATGATATTTCAGTTGCTGCAACGGGTGAACTGGTTTATGATTATATTAAATACGTTTATGATAAGTTGGGACAGCCTATGACTCTGAAACGCACCATGGCTGATGGACTTTATGTATCGCTCCTCACAGATACCGGCTCATTCAGGTTCAGTAATACTTCACCGAAAGCACATGAAATTGCAGGGGAACTACTTCACAGCGGTGTTAAACCTTACGAGATTTATGAACGAGTGTATGAAAATAATTCTTTTGAAAAAATATTTTTACAGTCATCAGCAATGAAAACAATTCAATGTGATGAAACAGGTCAATTGGCATGGTTTATTGTTGACAGAAAAATGATCAATGATTCGGGTGCTAAAGATGAAGATGTCTCGGGATTTACCGATTTGGTGCGTTCTATAAAAGGCGTAGAGGTGGCTGTGATGTTCCATGAAATTTCTGATAGCACAACACGAGCGAATTTTCGGTCGAAAGGAAGAGTTTCAATTGACAGTTTGGCACGTGAACTTGGCGGGGGTGGGCACGCTTTTGCTGCGGGTGTGACAATTAATCTTCCGATGTGTGATAGCATTGAAAAAGTGGTAGCTGAAACTAAATCAGTTATTCAAAAAACATTTGCCGAAAGCAGTAAAAAATGAAGATTACTATTGCAAAAGATGCGGGATATTGTTTCGGTGTGAGAGATGCGGTTAATCTTGCCTACGACAGTGCGAAAAAAAAAGGCGATTTGTATATGCTGGGTGACATTGTTCATAATGAACGAGTTGTGGTTGATTTATCCGATGCAGGAACAAAGGTTGTGAAAATTCTCAGTGATATTCCCAAGGATTCGCCTGTTCTTTTCCGGGCGCATGGAACTGCAACTGAAGTGTGGGATAAGGCAGAAAAAAAGGAGATGAATATCATTGACGCTACATGCCCGTTGGTAAAAGAAATACATGATGAAGTGAAAAAACTTGAAGCTGAGGGGAGACCCATAATCATAATCGGTGACCATGGACATGATGAAGTGAAGGCAATTGCGAGTCAGGTAGAAAATCCGATTATTGTTGCTACCCCGGATGAAGCTCGGAAGCTCAGAAAGATGAAACGTGTCGGAGTGGTTTCACAGTCAACGCAGACTATCGAAAATGTGCAGGAAATCATTAATATCCTCATGACGAAAGTGTTTGACCTCCGGTTTGTGAATACCATTTGTTTTCCCACAAAACGAAATCAGGAGCAGATAAAGGATTTGGCAAAAGAGAGTGATATCATGGTCATCATTGGTTCATTTACCAGCGCAAATTCCAAACGGTTGACACAGCTGGCATTAAACATCAATCCCAAAAGTTATCAAGTGAATTCAGCCGATGATGTTGAACCTGACTGGTTCGAATCATGCGAAAGAGTTGGAATTTCAGCGGGTGCATCAACGCCGGATTACCTTATTGATGAAGTGTATGAAAAAATTCAGGAAATATCAAAATCATTAGAGGAGGTGAGCCCATGAAGCAAGGTTCATTTGAAGTTAAAGTCGGATTGGCGGAAATGCTCAAAGGTGGTGTCATAATGGACGTCACCACCGCAGAGCAGGCAAAAATTGCAGAAGATTCAGGCGCTGTAGCTGTTATGGCGCTAGAACGAATTCCTGCTGATATTCGGGAAGAAGGCGGCATTGCCCGCATGTCCGATCCCAAAATGGTTCAGGAAATTCAGAAAAAAGTTTCTATCCCCGTCATGGCGAAGTGCAGAATCGGGCATTTTTCGGAAGCGCAGATTCTGGAAACGCTGGGTGTTGATTTTATCGATGAGAGTGAAGTGCTTACTCCTGCCGATGAAGCCAATCATATCAACAAGCATCCGTTTAAGGTGCCGTTTGTGTGCGGCTGCAGGGATTTGGGCGAAGCGCTGAGAAGAATCGGCGAAGGGGCAGCCATGATTCGGACGAAAGGTGAAGCAGGCAGCGGGAATATTGTGGAGGCTGTCCGGCACATGCGGAAGGTCCAAACCCAGATTAAAGAACTGACCATTCTTAGTGATGAAGAATTGATGGCGCAATCGAAAGAATTAGGCGCGCCTTACAGTCTTGTTAAACAGGTTGCAAAGCTCGGGAAACTTCCCGTTCCCAATTTCGCAGCAGGCGGCATTGCAACTCCTGCTGATGCATCACTTATGATGCAGCTTGGCGCTGAAAGTGTTTTTGTCGGTTCAGGAATTTTTAAATCGGAAGACCCCGCTGTAAGAGCGGATGCCATTGTAAAAGCGGTGACATACTTCAGTGATCCGAAGAAACTGGCGGAAGTTTCATACGGACTCAAAAGCGCCATGAAGGGGTTGGATATGTCCGAGATTCCTGAAGATGAGAGATTGCAGGAAAGGGGCTGGTAAGATTTCGGTGACAATTGGTATCCTCGGGTTGCAGGGCGCGTATGAACAGCACCGTTCGGTTCTGTCTTCTCTCAATGTATCCTGCAAAATTGTAAGGTATCCTGAAGATTTGGATGCGTGTGATGGTCTGATCATTCCCGGGGGCGAATCCACCACCATGTCCAAAATGATAAATTATATGCACTTTCGAGAATCCTTATTGAAATTCGCTGAGTCAAACCCAGTGTTCGGTATCTGTGCGGGGCTTATCCTCATGGCTAAAAATTCGGGAGATAAGAGAGTCAATTATCTCGGACTTATTGACATTGGCGTTGAGCGGAATTCATACGGTCGGCAGGTTGACTCGTTTACACAACATCTTGAAATCTTTCTCACCGGAGAAAAAACATCAATCCATGGTGTTTTTATCAGAGCGCCCAGAATTAAATCAATAGGAAACGGTGTTACTATTCTCGGAGAATTGAATGGGGAACCGATCTTTGTACAGCGTGGTAAACATTTGGCAGCGGCATTTCATCCGGAACTTTCGGGATCAACTGAGATTCACCGCTATTTTCTTTCACTCATAAAAGAGCCGGTACTTGAAAAAGCAATTTAAAATTCTAGACAAAGTTGATTATCCCGCAGATCTGAGGAAGTTATCTGATGACAAACTACTAATTCTCTGTGAGGATTTAAGGAATTACATCATTGACGTGGTAGAGGAGTTGGGAGGTCATTTTTCCTCTCCATTGGGTGTGGTGGAATTATCCGTTGCATTGCATAGGGTTTTTGATACCCCGAGAGATTTGTTATTATGGGATATCGGCCATCAGGCGTATCCCCACAAAATTCTCACAGGCCGGCGGGATGAATTTGTGACACTCCGGCAGGAAAACGGCATCAGCGGTTTTTTAAAAAGGGATGAAAGCGAATACGACGTTTTTGGCGCAGGTCATGCAAGTACCGGAATTTCAGCTGCTATGGGAATGGTAGAAGCAAGAGATCTGAAAAATGAAAATAACAGAATTGTGACAGTTATCGGTGACGGCGCTATGACAGGCGGACTTGCTTATGAGGGACTGAATTATGCCGGCACACTGAAAAGTCAGTTTCTCCTGGTTTTGAATGACAATCAGATGTCCATTTCGCCAACCGTAGGCGCTGTCTCTCACTATCTGACAAAAGTGGTTACCAACCCTCTGTACAACCGAATCCGGGATAAAATCTGGAACCTCTCCGGAAAACTTCCCCTCGGAAGGGGAGCCGTCAGGAGATTTATGCACAGCTTGCAGGAGGGCCTCAAAACCATGGTGTCACCGGGGATGATCTTTGAAGAACTGGGCATCCGCTATTTCGGTCCCATTGATGGGCACGATCTTAATGAAATGATTGAAACATTTGAAAACCTGAAAAATTTTAACCACCCTGCTGTGGTGCATGTCATCACAAAAAAGGGAACCGGGACAAAGGAAGCGGAAAATGATCCGTTGAAATATTACAGCATGGGCGGCAGAAATAATGGTCAGAAAAATAAAGATGAAGCGCCGGGATACAGCGCAGTTTTCGGTAAAATCGCCTGCGAACTGGCTGAACAGGACAAAGATGTCTGCTGTGTGGTGGCTGCCATGCGGGAGGGTACGGGACTTGCAGAATTTGCCAAAACCTACCCTGAAAAATTTTATGACGGCGGAATCGCCGAAGGTCATGTTACAACATTTGCAGCGGGACTTGCCGCATCGGGGTTAAAACCCATCGTTGCCCTTTATTCCACCTTTCTTCAGAGAAGTTTTGACATGGTTATTCACGATATTGCTATCCAGAAATTGCCTGTTATCTTTGCTCTGGACAGGGGAGGCGTTGTGGGACCCGACGGACCCACGCACCACGGCGTTTTTGATATAGCGTTTTTACAGATGATTCCTAATACTATTGTAACAGCGCCGAAGGATGGTAATGAATTGAGAAATCTGTTATTTACCGCAGTCAACCACGATTTAAAAGGACCATTTTCCGTGCGGTATCCCAAAGCATCCAGCATCAATTTTGATCCTAAAGGAAAACCGAAAATTCTAAAAATCGGATCGTGGGAAGTTCTCAGGGAGGGAAAGGATGTTGCCATTTTAGCTGTGGGAAGCATTGTGGATGAAGCGGTGAAATCTACAGATTTATTAAAAAAATCAGGCATTGCTCCCACGGTGGTAAATGCCCGGTTCATTAAGCCGTTCGACGAAACATTGCTCGCTCAACTCATGTCCACTCATGACCAAATTGTAACGGTGGAAGAAGGAGTCGTTACCGGCGGTTTTGGGACGACCATTATGAATTATTTGAATGAAAATAATTACTCAGGAAAAATTAAAATATTCGGAATTCCAGATGATTTTGTGGAACACGCAAGTCGTGGTAGTTTATTAAACCAATTAAGACTGACTTCATCTCAATTAGCAAAAAGAATTATACTTATTCTATCAAAAGATGAAACTATCAAGGAATATGCTGAAATTTAAAAATGAGTTCCTCCCTCGTTGCCCTTGCCGGACTTAGTCTATTTCTCTTAGGATACCGCTTTTATTCAAAACATATCAGTCACAGGATTTACGGTCTTGATGACTCAATAAAAACTCCCGCTCACGAATTAGCGGACGGTGTAGATTACGTTCCCACAAAAAAACATATATTGTGGGGGCATCACTACTCTTCCATCGCAGG
>CEQE01132023.1_pt1 | contig 25657 bp, 27 predicted proteins | sample 356201 | NCBI WGS metagenome assembly CEQE01 (sample SAMEA2619970, study PRJEB7988) | marine metagenome | biome: marine biome (ENVO:00000447); feature: mesopelagic zone (ENVO:00000213) & marine oxygen minimum zone (ENVO:01000065); material: "saline water (ENVO:00002010), including plankton...
TGCATATGATCAAAGTCATAATAATGCCTTATACTGCTGTAATACGGCTTATTTTCAGCACCATCAAAGCCCAAAAATATAATTGGCTTGTCAAATACTGTTGCGTCAATCGCTATGGTAGAGGGTCCAGTTATGACAAGCTCGCTGTGATAAATAGAGTCAGCCAAGTGCAGGAGGTCATTATAGCTCATTTCATTTTCTTTTCTATGTTTTTCTCCAAATGAGACTCCCGGATAATCAAATATAATATTTTTAGAATTTCTGAATTTACTCAAATCTAAAGTATCTCCTGGTGGAACACGTACCAATATCTGAAAATTCTTTAGCAATTTATTTTTTCTAATTGCATCATTGAGGATTTCAAAGAAATTCCAGTCAATATCAGAGAATTTATCACCTATCGGTGACAAGAAAATCAAATGTTTGTTTTTATCCGCATTTATTTTCTTTAAAAATTTTTCTCTTGAAGTTCTTTTTTCATTTATATATGGATCAAAATGAGGTAGTCCGGACACAAAAATATCTTTTTCTTCCATGTCAGCATATTTTTGTGCTTCTTTCTTTATAATTTCATTGTGTACTATCATTTTGTCCGGTTTTGTACGTATAATTCCTTTGGCGGTCAGATAGTCCCACGAACGCACCATACCTATTGTTAAAATTTTTCTTTTTTGTGCCTCAAGTATAAATTGTGTATCAAAAATATGTTTTATATCTGTTGAAAATACTAATTCAGGTTTATATTTTTCAAAATAATAATCCAACACTGTCTTCCCAGAGAAATAATAGTTAATTGCTCTGAATAATTTCCTTATAAATTTAAATCTACCTAAAGTTGATATACTTTGTGCTACTGTATATTGCCACTTGTTATTATATCCCCTGAATGATTTTCTAATGATTTTCATTGTTTTTGTGTGGAGTAATATAAATGAAAATTGCTGAAATATTGCAGACCTTTTTGGAAGAATATCTTTCTTGATCCCTTCAATGATTATGTTATTAAAATTCCCAAATTTTTCCTGGAAATAATCTTTCTTAAAATCCGGTACAAAAATAACAACCCGAACATTGCCGGATTCTAGTATATTCTTTAATATTCCGCTCTCTAATATTCTAGACACTAGTCCATGAAAGCTGGTTATAAAAATCGTTTTTTTATTCATTTTATCTCAATAATATGTAACAAATATGATAAGATTTAAGTTCCAATATCTTATAAGACCTCAAAATAGATAGTTATTATAGCAAAATACATATGAGTGAAAACAAAGTGAAAATCATAGTGACTTTGGGCCCATCTACACGCACAGAGGAGAATTTGCGTAAGATTAAAGAAAGCGAAGTTGATTTTGTAAGGATTAATATGTCTCACTCTTCAGCTCGCGATTTACGTTATTATATAAAACTATCAAAGAAGGTTGGTATCCCTTTTATTATTGATACAGAAGGATCACAAGTGCGAACAGGAGAATTAAAGAATGCTCCTGTCTATTTCGAAGAAGGAACGAGGGTTGTGCTTACAAATAAAAAGATTATCGGTGACAAGACAAAAATAAGTATTCATCCGGCAGAGATTCTCTCACAGCTTGATGTTGGAGATGTTATTTATTGCGACCTGGGTTCACTTATTTTAAGAGTTCATGACATTAAAGATGCTGCTTCTGGACATATTTTTGCCCAAGTAATTACTTCAGGATTTTTAGGAAATAACAAAGGAGCAATGATTCACTCTATGATGCCCAATAAAGAATACAACCTCCCTGTACTTACACAAAAAGATTATAAATCAATCAAACTAGGATTAAGCGAAGGAGTTGGTTTTATAGCAGCATCATTTATGCGTTCTGGTAAATCTGTAGATGAAGTTCGTCGTGCGACGAAAGGCAAAATGAAAATCATTTCAAAGATTGAGTGTATTGATGCGTTAGAGAATTTGTCAGAAATTATTCAAAAATCTGACTATCTTTTTATTGACAGAGGCGATTTAAGCAAAGAGATAGCAATTGAAAGAATTCCGTTTACACAAAAAATAATTATCAATGAGGCTCACAAAAAAGGAAAAAAGTTGTTTGTAGCAACAAATCTTTTGGAGACAATGATCAAAAATCCAAAACCAACACGAGCAGAAATACACGACATTGAACAAACTATCCTTGACGGAGCATACGGTATTGTTCTTGCGGCAGAAACCGCTGTTGGAAAATATCCTTTTGAATGTATTAATACATTCAATCGAATTATAGAGCATGTAAATACCCACGTTTCCCAGAAACATATTCCTCACGGCAGAAAAAGCGGTCATACACTCACAAAACCACGTTATCTGGATACGAAGAATATGACTGATTCACTTATAGAGCCTCACGGAGGACGACTGGTAAATGGACTCATTGAAAAGCCTGATAAAAAAACATTGTCTCTTTTGCCTAGTATAGCGGTTTCTGATGAACAATATATGGACGCAGAACAAATAGCACTTGGCACTTTTAGCCCTCTTGAAGGATTTCTAGGAAAAGCTGACCTTAAGTCAGTACTCGACTCTATGCGTCTTTCCAATGGTGTGGTGTGGCCTGTTCCTATCGTACTTGCAGTGTCAAAAGAAGATGCAGCTCCCCTTTCAAAAGGAAGCGATGTTGTACTCACCGACCGTTCTGGAGAACCGTTCGGTATACTTTCTCTTAAAGAAAAGTATTCTATCGACAAAAAAGAATATGCAAAGAAACTTTATAAAACACTGGACGAAACGCATCCAGGAGTACGCGAGGTTTTAAATATGCCTCCTATTCTTTTGGGAGGAAGGGTGTCGGTATTTCGACGCCGAGAATCTTCGCATAAATGTTATGAACTAACACCAAGGCAAGCACGACGACTCTTTGAGGAACGTGGGTGGAAAACAGTAGTTGGATTTCATACCAGAAATGTTCCTCATCGCGGACATGAATTCATCCAACTTGAAGCACTTAAAAAGACATACGCAGATGGTCTTTTTGTTCATCCCGTTATAGGCAAAAAAAAGGCAGGTGATTTTCAAACAACACCAATTGTGAAAAGTTACGAAATAATGACTCGTGATTTCTACCCTAAAGGTAAAGTTATATTTGGAACATTCGCTACCTTTTCACGCTATGCTGGTCCTCGTGAAGCAATCTTTACAGCACTGTGCAGAAAGAATTTTGGATGCAGTCACTTTGTTGTTGGAAGAGATCATACTGGTGTTGGAACATTTTACAAATCAAATGCATCTCATAATATATTCAACCAATTTTCTGATTTAGGAATAAAAACAGTAAAATTTGATAAAGTATTTTATTCTAAAAAATATAAATCTCATGTGCATGAAAAAGACGCGCCAATTCATAATAAGAAAGATAAACTTAATATCAGCGGTACCGAAGCACGAAAGATATTTGAAAATGGAAAAACTCCTCCAAAGTGGTTTATGCGTCCAGAAATCTCTCACATTATTACAGATGTATACAAAAAATCAGAGAATATATTTGTAAAAGAAAAAAGGGGAAATGTGATATGGTTTACCGGTTTAAGTGGCTCTGGTAAAACAACTCTCGCACAGAAACTTTACAGTGAGTTGAAAGCACGAGGTAAAAATGTCGCCTTACTTGACGGCGATGAGGTGCGAAATATACGCGGCAAACGACTTGGTTTTTCGCGTAAAGATATACGAGAAAACAATTTGCTCATTGCCGAACATGCAAAAAAGATAAGCACCGAATACGATATCGTACTTGTAGCAGTTATCTCGCCTTACCAGAAGGACAGAGAACAAACACGGTATATAATTGGAGAAAAATATATTGAAGTTTTTGTTAATTGTCCCTTAAATATTTGTGAGAAACGCGACAGCAAAGGACTTTACAAAAAAGCTCGTGCAGGAGAAATTAACAATTTCATTGGTTTAAGTAAAAAAAATCCATACGAATCTCCACTCAATCCAGATATAGAGATAAAAGCTGATAAGATTTCTGTAAAAGAGAGCGCGCGCAAAATTATTGCCAAATTATTTCCAAAAATCAAGCCGTCTGTTTAATAGTGTTTCAAGTTCTTCTATTTCATTTTTGTAGAATTCTTTAAGTTGCTCATGCATGGCAGAATCTATAGTAGATTTTTCAAATTTTTGAGAATTTCTTTTATATCTGTTTAAATGTTTGAGTTTTCGTAATAGTTTACGTACACCTAGTTTTCTAAATATAGGGCGTACTGTATTCGGTATATTTTTATAAAAACTAATGAGAATATTTATAATACTCTGTGCATATAACGAATAGAATTTTCTCTTTGTACGATCATAGATATATCTATTAATACTTGGTGGCACTACAGATGGATCAACCCCAAGAAATGAAAATAATTTTTGTATTTCCTGTTTTGGATTTTTTAAAAATTCTTCATAAAATATAATGTAGATATTTTTTTTCGGAAAAAGCATCTGATAGTATTTGATATAATAGGCATATGAGCCATGAGCAAGATATTTGTATTTATCTTCATGGTTAACAATATATCGAAAACTATAGAACGGCATGATGGTCGCATTATATTTTCTGTTTATGTATTGCGAGTGCGCGCGTAAGGCAGGGTTGCGGAGACACATAATAATTTTTGCATCAGGATTGTGTTTTTTTATACGTAGCGCAGCTTTTTCTGAATATAGATACAAATTGGACCATTCGCCTTTTATTTTTTCTTTCACACCACAATGTTTGAAGCGTTTAGCAAGCCACGAGATTCCTTGGTTATATCTATTGTCATATAAAAAGAAGTGAGGTTCTGTCTCACTTAAAACACAAACATCAGGATGCTCTGAAAGACACTTGCTAATCCATGTTGTTCCAGCTCGTGGCGTTGCAACGCCAACAAAATTAAGTTTTAAATCTTTATTTACCATGTTTTGCTATAAAAAATAGTTTCTTTACACGTTTAGATGATTCTAAAAAAAGTTTTTTAAAGAATATCCTATCATCCTTATTATAAGTAAAAAAGTCCTTGGATAATGAAATCTTTATCTCCTTTTTTGCAATACGCCAGTATATCAATGTTCCTATGACAACTGATATAATAACTCGTTCAAACGCCATTCCAAACAATCCAAAAAAATGAAGCAGTATTACAGGAAGTAAAAGACCTAATATTATATAAACAGTATTTATATAAAATAGATATTTCTGCCTGCGCAAGGCAACAAGAAAAGCAGTGCCAATACTGCGGAAACTCAAGGCAAACAGTGCCAAAAGAAGCACTTGGAATAGTGGAACGGAATCGGCATACTGAGGAAATACGATTGTAATGCCAGGAGATACTATGAAAAATCCTACTGCGACAAATATCATTGCGATAATAAACAGATATTTTGTTCCTCTAATAAGTATTTTCTTGGATCTTTGTTTATCATGTATTTCATGCGGTATAAGGGCTGCAAGAGTGGCTGTTGGGAAAAGCCCCTTCAATGCTCCGTACAGTGATTCGGCAACTGAAAATACAGCAACCGCTTCAGTATTTATGAAAAATTTGATGATCCATAGCCGTATGTCCGCAGTGCTTCTTGATAAAGACTGGCTAAATAAAGACCACTTACCATAAGTTCTTACAATGCGTAGCATTATCTTATCTTTGGCAGTAGTGATATTCTTCCACGGATTATACAGCTTAATAAAAGAAGGAATAAAAATGATCATTGCCACAAAAGAAGCGCCTATATGGGCTATGAAGGCTTCCTGCATTCCAAATGAAGTAAAATATATAAAATAAAGCATAGTTACTAGCTTTAAACTTTTGTATACAATCGGACGAAAAGCTATTAATCCGAATTTAAGCCTTGCACGAAACAAAATTTTCATTGAGCTATAGAACGCATCAATCAAGAAAAGCGGCGAGAGTATGCGAAACAAAGATGCGACATCCTGATCATAAAAATCTGCGACAATATTTGCTCCGAAGAATAAAAAAAGTGACAGGAATAGAGAAGAAAATACTCTGAACTTAAAATTTTCAAGATATAATTTCTTTGCACTGCTCTCATCGCCTTTTGCTAAAAAACGAGATATATCATTGAATATAACACCTATTAATGATTTAAGAAAAAATCCTGAAAAAATTGAGTATACAGACAATACAAGAATATATACACCGTATTTAAATACCTCAAGGTTTGAAATTATAATAAAAGCGTTTACCGCACCAAGTAATTTAGCGACAATCCCCCATCCGCCTAAAAGCACCTCGCCTTTTACGTAAGATTTTAGAAATGAATGATTTTTATCTGACATGTTGTATTAATTGAAGAAAAGACTTCGCTGTTTTTTGCCATGAAAATTCTTTTACACGTTCCGAGCTTTTTTCTGAAAGTTTCCGTCTGAATTCTTTGTCATTTGAAATTTTAATCATAGCACTTTTTATCTCATCTACGTTTAGTGGGTCAACTAAAATCCCTGCGCCACCTGTAACTTCTGCAGAACCTTGCCCTCTTGAGGTAATAGTTGGCGTGCCACATGCTCCTGCTTCAAGTACAGGGAAACCAAAACTTTCAATCAAGCTTGGGAACACAAGCGCTTCCGCGTTTCTATACAAAGATGAAAGTTCAGCGTCATTTGCATGACCAAAAAATATTATATCGTCTTTCAGATTATTCTTGCCAATATATTCAAAAACTTTTTCTGAATACTTGTTCCCTGTCTTTCCGGCTATAACAAGCTTGTGCGGTAGATTGTTCTTTTTGAATTCTTTGAATGCTTTTACGATATTTAATGTATTTTTTCTCTCTTTTACAGCTCCTATTGTAAAAAAATACGGTTTCGGAATAGCAAGATTTTTAGGCGGTATTTTACAAATATCTCTAAAACCATTGTAAATTATAGCTATTTTAGCACTATTCACTCCAAATAATTTCATGTCTTCATTTTTTGTATATTCCGATATAGCAACAACCTTGTCCGCCTTATTTAGAGATAATTTATGAAAATAATGCAGTATTTTTGAAAAAATATACTGTTTTAGATTTTCTGCCTTAACATAATGATACGGAAAATCGTGTGTTATAACAATTGTTCTTTTTAATTTATAAAAAAGTGGGAGAGTAGGAGTTACAAATATATAAACATCTGATTTCTTCGCAAACAAAAATCCTATGTCGCGCCATAATTTCCCAAAACCAAGCGAAACAACTTTGAAGTTTTCACCTTTAAGATCAAGTGATGCTTTTGACTTTGTATAAATTATATATTTATTTTCTTTATCAATCTCAAGAAGCGCTTTTGTAAGCTCATAAGCATATCGTCCAAGCCCTGACGGTTTATCTTCTCCATATGGATGTAAAATTATTCCTATAGTCATATTTTATCTTCAAAAAAATTAATTGCATGCTGTGCACGATTTTCCCATGAAAATTCTTTGACTTTCTCGTATGCATTCTTTGCTCTCCTGGCTGCTTCTTGTTTATTATTCATCACTTCACTTATTGTATTTTCTAGATCATCCTCATCATCAGGATTATGAAAAAATACTTCCTCGTTTGTCACAATCTGTTCAATTGCAGGAGTCCTTGATACAACAATTGGTGTTTTATAATTCATAGATACAAAAAGTTTCATAGGTGATGTGTATTTATAGGAATATTCATTCCTTTTTGTACCTGTGACTAATACAACATCAGCTGCTTTTGACCAAACGGGAATTTCAGAGATATTTATCTGTCCCAAAAAGTTAATATTATCAGGAATCTCAACATTAAATCCTTTTATATCTTCAAGTTCATTTTTTGTTCCGCCTGCGAAATAAAACTTCACTTCTTTTTTCTTTTGAGCTACTTTAATAATAGTATCAAGGCCTTTCCAATCTTGGAAACTTCCTCCGTAGAAGACAATCTTTCCATCTTCACTAAGCCCCAAATGTTTTCTTGCATCTTTCCTACGGCCTGAAAAAGTTCTCTCCAAATTAACGCCATTTGGAAATACTATAATTCTATTTTCGAGCCTGTTGAACGCTCTGACAAGCTGGTTTTTTGTGAAATCATTTATTGTAATAACCCCACTGATATGCTTCATAAGCCACTTATAAGGCCATGTGCGACGTTTTGGACCATGTATATCAAAGAATATTGGCCTCTCTAAAAGAGGGAGGAATATAAAGGAAATTGGGTCAATATCCATAGAGTATATTACGTATTTATCTCTCTGACATAGCAAGTATATGTAAGATGATATGCCAAATATTAACGAAGAGAAAACAAACCCTAAATAAGTATGTTGGACTATATTTATAGTCCATAGCTTTTTAACTTTAAATCTGGTCTGTATATCATAATATTTAAATGGATCATCTTTAACTTTATTTTTTCTTCTTGGGACAATGAGTGTTACATCAGTGCCACTGTGTATAAAGGCCTCACACATTTTTGCGATTTGAAGACCGTGCGCTTTCTCTGTTGGAAAACGAATATTTGCAACATAATTTATTTTTTCTTGCATATAACTAAATATCCAGAAGTCATAATGTTCTTCACTTCATTTTTATTATTTATCTCTCCATACTGTTTCGTAAGTACAAAAGAAAACAATTTTGTGATTTTTGAAAGAATAAACCAAAAAAGTTTAAATGGTTTGAAGTGTAGCGTGTCTGTTTGATATCCAATTCTCTGCATCAACACTCCAAGTGTCTCTATAGTATTTTCATCTTCATGAAGCTCAACTATTTCAAAATCTTTTAAAAGATTTTTAAGTCCATACTCTGTAAATCGAAAATAATCATTTGGAACTTCATGAAGTGGCATAATAAATCTTGTCGTCAAAATTAAAAGCCCGTCTTTTTTCAAAACTCTTTTCATTTCTTCTATTGCCTTGAATGGATTGCAAAAATGTTCAAGCGCTTCAGTGCATAAAACATTGTCAAATTCCCCATTCTCAAATACTTTCATATCATGAACATCAGCAACTACATCCACATCATTGTCATCTACAATATCCATAGAGACTCTATTTGGAAAAAATCCTTTATATGGATTCCCACCGCTTCCTACATCAAGCGTACGCAGAAGTGAAGCATATTTTTTTATATGCCTGTCAAAATTCTTTCTTGTCATTTTTGACATTAATCCTGTTTTGTAAAGAGCGGAGACCGCTCCTTTTTTTATCTTTGATGTCATGTTTATTTATATTTTATTTCTTTCTTTAAATTACGCGCAAGTAAATTTAGACTATGCTTTTCTACGGCTTCATACCTAAGTAATTTACCGATTTTCTCCATTTCTTCATCAGATAATGACAAGATATATTCTACTCTATCTGCTAAATTCTCAGCCGATCCGTCAAAAAAGAGCTCCGGTGGCACACTTCCCTTGAGAGATTCGTTCTCTATAATAGATATTGTCTCGCAGGCCATTGCCTCAATAATTGCTTTATCAAAGCTTCCGGAAGGCGTTAAATTGACGAAAATACTAGCTTTATTGCATATATCCGGTATTTCTTTATATGAAATGCCTCTTTGAAAGATAACCTTATTTTTATGCTCTAAGACACGGGCTGTATCTCTTGTTTTTTCATAATATTTTCTATCTCTATCTGTTGGATTCCCATATATATATGCTTCAAATTCAATACCCTTTTTATCTAATTCAACAAGAGCATTTATTAAAACATCTATATTTTTAACAGGAGAGATTCTTCCAAATGAAAGTATAAATCCTTTTTCTTTTTCTATACTTCTATTTCTTTTAAACATTTCCGTATCAATACCAATCGGCATAATCTTTGATTTCTTGAAACGTGCCATGTATGCAAATGGTGATGTATAAAATACTTTCTTGGAGAATATTTTTGCAATTCTTGCTCTTACTCCGCCTTTTTTGTGATTATACCAGAGATATATGTTTTTTCTCAAAATCATTCGGAACAATCCTCCTAAGACAGCGTATTCCGGATTCATATGGACAAATACTGCATCATATTTTTTTCTTTCTCTGAAAATATACTTATAGAAATTAAATATGTATTTAATTCTTGATTTTCCATTTTCTTTTCCGAGAGAAAGTACTTTTACATTTTTTGGTAAATCATATTCACCAACCTGTAAAGCTATTACTGTTATAAATTCATAATACTTTGCAAATTCCAAAATCCACCGGTGAAAAAAACCAAGAATATCGTCATCTTTATCAACTTTTTGAGTGACTATTAATAATTTCATTCTGTATGAGATTTATCAAAGTCTTTTCCATATACACTCCCAAGTAACCTTAAATCTTTACCGCTGTTTTGTAAAAGTTTAATATTTTTTCGTGCCATTTTTTCAAGTAAATCTTTACCTTCCTTGTCATTGATCATCTGATTATATATCTTAGAAAAAGCTGCGAAATCTTTTATAAAACAATTGCCACCAGCTCCGCGCCCACTTTTATGAATTGGGTCCAAATGAGTACTGCCGATACGTGAATCTGCCGTCATATTATTTTGTATCACTTTCCAATCAACACCATCAAAGCTTTGTGATAAATCATAAAGCATATTTATGAATGTTACTTTAAAATAAAACCAGCAATTTCCTCCATATTTGGTAAGTTCTGCCTCTTTTGCGGTACATATTGTTTTGTAATTAGCATTTGGAAGTATATTCATTACTTTTTGCGCTACATCTTTATATTTTTGTGAATTTACAGGTAAGCCTATGATATTTCTGTCTGGATGTGACGCGTCTTTCTGCGCTGTAACTTCAGTAAGAAACTCTGGGGAATGTAATACAAAAATATTTGGGTTTTCTTTTTGTATGCTCTCGGTTGTCCCTGGTAAAATAGTTGATTTTATTACAGCAATTTTTCCCTTTCCAACAAGTTTTATAACTTTCTTTATAACACTATCATCAAATCCATCTGGAGTTGTCGGTGTTGGTACAGCTATAAAAACAATATCACAATCCTCAATATGTTCTTCATTTTTATAATGAGGTTCTTCAAGGGCATAACGGACAATATGAAATCCACGTTTTTCAAAATCATTGGCATAATTTTTTCCTATAAATCCTTGTCCTATAAATCCTATTTTTTCTTTTTGCATATAAATGATTGTTTGAATCTCTCTAAATATTCTTGTTTATTCTCATATGGATAATTCTTAAGGTCACCTGTTTTTCTCCCACTTTCTATATATTTAACTATATTTAGAGCCACAGAGTCACGTTCTGTGATTTGGGCTCCTGCCTCAAAAGCAATGCCTGCATCTGTAGAGAGCACATAAAGCCCCGAGGCAAGAGCCTCTATTATAGCCATTCCATAGCCTTCATAGTCCGATGTTACTAAAAGAAGGTCTGCGGTTTTGTAGTATGAATAAATAGTTTTTTTATTCTGCCATCCATCAAAGATAATACTGTCTTGTGATTTTAGCGTTTTACGCTTACTGCCATCCCCAACAATTACAAGTCCTGTTTTGGGATATTTCTTCACCACATCTTTCATTGCAGATATTGCAAGTGGAATATTTTTCTCTTTCTCCAGTCGTGATATCATCAGAATTATATTCTCAAACTGTGGATATTTTTTGCGCAAATCTACGGTTATAGATACATTTCTTATTTTTTCTATATCAATAAATATTGGGAGGAGTTGAATTTTCGAGTCTTGTACTATATTTTTAAGTGACTCTGCAATTCTTTTACTTACAACACGAACACAATCTGCTTTGGGAAGAAGAAACTTTGCAATAGTTGTCCTTAATATGTTTAAAATTGAATTTTTAACAAAATATGGACTCAGGAAATCTGTGTGCACTTGCAATTGCAGTTTAATTTTAAATTTACGCGCTATAGTCCATCCGACAAATCCCGTTTCAAAAGGATCCTGACATGTAATAATTGAATTATGGATTTGGAATTTGGAATTATGAATAATTTGTTTACCTAATTTTGTTGCGTCACATATATAAAATAATTTACCAATTGAGTTGGTTGGATAAATAAATATATTTGGTGCTATTTTTAAATTATTAAATCCCCTGTGTGTATATACAATAATATGAAGCTCATCAAAAAGTTTTCCGTATTCTAACATACGATTTTTTATATCACTTTCGTCATCAAATATTTTTTTGTCTATACTTAACATTAGAACTTTCATATATTTTTTAACACTTCTGCTGTCTCCCTGATCATCCTCTCTTCGCTGAATTCCTGAACTTTCTTTTTCGCTTCTTTTACCAATTTATCTGCATATTTTCTGTCTTTTAAAAGTTTATTGACTGCCTTTTCAATTCCTTTTTTGTCATTATAGTCAATAAGTAAGCCATTTTTTTCATTTTCAATAATTTCAGGATTCCCACCTACATCGGTTGTCACAATCGGCACTCCGACATCCATCACTTCAAGAAGTTGGTGTGAGAATCCTTCGTATCCAGTATTGAGCACAAATATATCAGATGCCTTAATGTACCTAAGAAGCACATCTTTTTTAAGTGCACCTGTAAGAGCGATATCATTGGAAAGCCCTTTCTCGTCAATTAATTTTTGGAGTTTCTCCATATCGGAGCCAGAACCAGCGATAATGAGTTTTGCATCTTTAAATTTACTTTTAATGTTGGGGAAAATTTCAATTAAAGTATCAAAACCTTTCCAAGGAACAAGCCTCCCTATACTTATTATCAATTCCCCTTTGAATTGTAGAAGTGTCCGCAGAGTTTGCCTATTGCCACATTCTACTCCACACTTAAATCCATTGTGAATGATATTGATGTTATTTTTATCAATTCCCCACATTGAGATGATTTTTTTAAGATAATTACTTGGAACAATTATTGTTTCAGCATTTTTTGCCACCCATCTTTCAATTTTTCTTCTCATTTCTGTCAGCATGTCATACTTTTTATTCTGAAATTCTTCAACGTTTGAAAATTTTAATGAAACTTTGCTTTGTTGGTATTGTTCCCACGCATAATCTCCCACGACTTTCAATAAGAACTTTTTTTGCAGAATTTTAGATGCAAGTACGGCGGAAAATCCTACACTTACAGGATCCTGCGCAAAAATGACATCTGTCTTTTTTGCCCTGTTAATAATTTTGAAGAAATATACAATATGGCGAATAATTTTCGGCAAATATCTAACTTCTCCAAAACTTATAATTGTTATATCAAATCCACGCTTCGGCAGTTCATCAAAAAGCAATTTCGAATATGTAGCCGGGCCACCAATATCCGGCGGAAAAAGTCCTGTTGCTACAAGAATGTTTTTATTGGAGTTTTCTTTCATTTTATCAAAAACTTTTCCCTTCATATCTCTTGCAATTAAATCCCAGTCATATTTCTCTGATACCATCTGCTTTGCATTTTTTATTATCTTCTCCCTCAATTTATTGTTTTTTACAAGAAGTTCAATCTTCTCCGATATGCCCCTTGAATCATGAACGCCACAATAAAGCCCAGTATAGCCGTCTTTCAGGAAATCTGTAATGCCACCCACTTGAGTTGCTATAATAGGAACGCCGGAGGCCATGGCCTCAATAAAAGAGCTCCCCAGTCCTTCCGTAAGAGACGGGCGTACGAATACATCAGAAATATGCAGATATTGTGGCAGCTCATTATGTTTTATATCCCCAAGAAACAGTACTCTTTTTACAAGCTGAAGATCATTTGTCATCTGTCTCAATTGATAAAAAAGAGAGCCAGTTCCTGCAATCAATAATTTGTAATTTGAAGGTAGAAAAGTTAGAGCTTTGATAATATCTTCAACAGCATTCTTCTCCACAAGCCGTGAGGTGGTAATAATAACTTTCTCTTTTTCTGTAATTCCTAATTCCTTCTTTAGTTTTTTTAATTGAGAATTGGTAATTGAAAATTGAAAATTCTTAATGTCCGCTCCATTGGGAATTACTTCAAGTCCTCCCTCATACCCCATATCATAAGCCCACTGCCTGAGATATTTTGAGATAACCTGCACAAAATCAGCTTTTGTAAAAATCTTTTTAAAAAGCCCTCCGATAACAAACCAGAAAACTCCGGCTCTCTCTTTCGGATAACTCAAGCGATCTCCCTCTTGAAGAGTCAGAAGAAATTTGAGCTTAGGATAAGTCAATTTAAGAAACAAAGCCGCAAAACCATTCCTGCCCGCCATCATTGACCAGATAATGTCATATCTATTTTTTCTATGAAGCGCCAACGCTTTGAAATACGCTAAAAATGGAAAAAGTAATTTCGGGGATATGATTCTGTGAACATTTACATTTCCAATTTTTTCAAAACTCAGCAATGTTTTATCAAAACGCAGAGTCACCATGTCAAATGCAAAATCGCCTTTTTCAAGACGGTCTGTTATCTCTTTAATGGCAATTTCCGCCCCTGCCATAGTAGGATGATATGATGTAGAAAAAATCAATATCTTTCGCATATTACCAATATATAACCACATCTGACAAAAAAAGTCCCCCGCCTGAAGCGAGGGACTTTCCTGTCTTTATTCCTCTTTTTTAAATGGAAATCCCAAGCTTTTCAGGTATTCCTTCGCTTCTTTTCTGTTTTTTGCACTTGTCACGATTGTAATGGAGAATCCAAATATATCTTTAAGATCTTCATCCGATGTTTCCGGAAAAACTGTATGTTCTTTAACACCGATTGTAAAGTTTCCCATTTCATCAATTGACGTCGCTCCAAGCCCCCTGAAGTCCCTCATTCTTGGTATTGCTATGTGAATGAGCCTGTCCAGAAAATCATACATTCTCTGTCCCCGAAGTGTTACCTGATAGCCAACAACATCACCTTGCCGTGTTTTAAAGACGGCGATTGATTTCTTTGCGCCTTTTGCAGCTTCTTTCTGTCCTGTAATTTTAGCAAGACGATCCTGTATAACTTTTATTTTGTTCTTATCTTTAATTGAACCGATGCCGGCAGAAACAACTACTTTCTCAATTTTAGGTGTCTGCATCGAATTTTTATATCCAAGCGGACCCTTTAGGATATTAAAAACTTTATTTTGTTTTTCTTTAATTAAAATCATGATTTCTTTGCGTTTGAGACATGTATCGGCATTGTTTTATCTAAGATTTGTCCTTTTTGATTGTTCTTCGTAGGTTTTTGATGTCTTTTTTTGATATTTACCCCTTCAACAATAATCTGATCTTTTTTTGGAAGTGCACGCAAAACCTTCCCAGATTTCCCTTTGTCCTTGCCAGATATTATTACTACATTATCCCCTTTTTTAATAAACATAAATTATAAAATTAAAAATTGGAAATTAAAAATTTATAATACTTGTATTATGCTATACCACTTCAGGTGCAAGCGATACAATTTTTTGATAACCACGCTCCGCAATCTCTCTTGGAATTGGCCCAAAAACCCTTCCCGCTCTCGGTTCTTTTTTCTCTTTTTCTATAATCACAACAGCATTCTCGTCAAATGAGATGTAGGAACCGTCTGTCCTCCTGAAAGGCTTTTTTTGACGCACTACAACCGCTCTTAATATCTCCTTTTTCTTAACCTGCTTTCGTGGCTCGGCGCTCTGCACAGAAAGCACAACGACGTCCCCAATGCGCGCATATCTCTTCTTTGAATCCCCTATAATCTTAAAAACCCTGCCGATTTTTGCTCCGGAGTTGTCTGTCACCTTTACCAATGTTTGTGGCTGAATCATGATTAAATTATTTTAAATGCCTTGTCTTTCGATATAGGTTTTGTTGATTCAATATTTACTTTATCTCCCACTTTATGCATATTGTCTTTATCATGTGCTTTATATTTTTTAACTCGTTTTATATACTTACCGTATTTTGGATGTTTTACAAATCGTTCAACCGCTACAACAGCCGTATCTTTCATTTTGTCAGACACAACAATTCCAGAAAGGACTTTTTTCTTTTTCTCTGTTGTATTATCCATGTTTTTTTCTTGCATTTAATTCAGTTAAAATCCTTGCAACTTCACGCTTAAGATTTTTCCCCTCTTTCACATTCCGCACCTTGCTTCCCGCAATGCCAAATCGAAACGCACGAAGCTTTTCGCGTTTTTCGCGAATCTCTTTATCCAGTTCTTTTTCGTTTTTGCTTTTTAAATCTTTCATATTATCTGCTTACGACTTTTGACGTAAGAGGCAGTTTCGCTCCAGCTTTTCTGAGAGCCTCTCTTGCCACTGACTCCTCCACACCATCCACTTCAAATATTATAGCTCCGGGCAGAACTTCAAACTGATATCCCTGAATATCTCCTTTTCCTTTTCCCATTCCGACTTCCGCAGGTTTTGCGGTAAACGGCCTGTCTGGGAAAACTCTTATCCATACTCGTCCGGATTTCCCCATTGATCTTGATATAACTCTTCGTGCGGCCTCAATCTGATTTGATTTTATTCTCACATACTTCATTGATTTGAGTCCGTATGCGCCGAATGAGAGTTTTGTTCCGCGTGTTGCCGCACTGATTTTTTTCGGGTTCTTTCGTCTTGTCTGCCATTTTCTGTACTTTACTTTCTTTGGAAACAGCATAATTATTTCGTTACTTTTTTATCAGAAAAGATGTCTCCTTTATAAATCCATACTTTAATGCCCAGTACTCCATACGGAAGATACGCTTTCTCTTTCGCAAAATCAATATCTGCGCGAAATGTCTGAAGCGGTATTCGCCCTTTCTTGAGCTCCTCTCTCCGTGACATTTCCGCTCCTCCCAGTCGTCCTGAGAGGGCTATACGTACGCCCAAAACGTCACGATTTGCCATTACTTTGTCAATCGTCTGTTTCATAACCCTTCTGAAGGTCATTCTCTTTTCAAGCGCTTCAGCCACCATCTGAGAAACTACAGCGGCATTTGACTCTGGAGACCTTATTTCCTCAATGTCCAGTTTAATCTCTGGAGAGTCCGTAAGATGAAGTTTTGAGATAACTTTTACAATGTCATTTTTAAGCTTCAGCGCTCCCTCACCGCTTCTTCCTATGATAAGTCCAGGGCGCGATGTTTTGATGATTATCCTTAAAGTTTTTTCTCCTCTCTCTATTTCAACAGAGCTCACATAAAATCCGCGCAAGCGCTTCTCAAGATACTGCCGGATTTCCGTATCGCATTTTATAAACTCGCGGTATCTCTTCGGATCAGCGGAAAACCATCGGGATTTCCAGTCCCTTAAAATTCCCAATCTATGTGCGTATGGATGTACTGTATGTGTCATAAAATAGTTGTTAGTTTTTAGCTTTTAGCTTTTTAGAAGTTTTTATTTGCGGTTTGGTATTTGATGCTTGTGATTTTTTCGATTGTTCTTCAAGAGCAATCGAGATGTGGCTTGTTTTTTTGCGTATCGGTGCAGCCCTTCCGCGCGCCCTTGGCCTGTATCTTTTGAAAACAATTCCTTCATTTACTTGTATGTCTTTTATAATTAAATTGTTTTTATCTCCTCCGGCTGAAGTTTTTGCATTTGCAACAGCAGATTCAACCAATTTTTTTATAAAACCATTTGCCCTCTTACCTCCAGTTGAAAGAAGAGTGAGTGCACGATTCACTTCCTTGCCGCGAATAGAGTCTGCGACTAAACGAACCTTGCGTGGTGATTGTCTGTAGTTTTTAAGTGTTGCGTGCATAATATTATTTCTTAGTTTCAGTTACTTCCTTGGCTGCTTTTGCCGCCGCAATCTCATTTTCTTTTTTCTTCTGTTCAAGCTCTTTCTGCATCTTACCGCCGTGTCGCAAGAATTTCTTTGTTATAGAAAACTCTCCAAATCTATGCCCAACCATTTCTTCTGTCACAAAAACGTCAATATGCTCCTTGCCGTTGTGAACTCCAAATGTAAAACCGACCATTTCAGGCGAAATCTGGCTTCTGCGCGCCCATGTTTTAACAGCACCCTTAATATCTCCGGGCTTCTTTCCCTCTACTTTCTTGAGAAGTTTTCCATCAACATATGGTCCTTTTTTAAGTGATCTTGACATATTGCCTAAAAAAACAAGCTCCTTCGAGCTTGTAAAAAGCTTATCAAATAAGGATAAAATGTCAAACGGATTCAGCGGTTTTTTATCGTCTCTTTCCGACTTTTCTTCTCTGAACAATAAGCTTATTGGAGTACTTTTTGGCGCGGCGGGTCTTTTGCCCTTTTCCTGTCGGTTTGCCCCATTTAGATACTGCGCGCCGTCTGCCTCGCCCTGCTCGGCCTTCCCCTCCTCCGTATGGATGGTCAACCGGATTCATAGCAGAGCCTCTGACAGTTGGTCTCCTGCCCATCCAGCGAGAGCGGCCTGCCTTTCCGATATTTATAAGCCGATGCTCTTCATTACTTACTTCTCCAATTGAGCCCCAGGCTTTTTCACTCACCTTTCTAACTTCAGAGGAAGGCATCTTCAGATGAGTAAATCCCGCATCGTTTGCGATAACTTCCGCGTAATTGCCCGCGGAGCGCGCGATCTTTGCTCCGCCTTCAGGTTTCAATTCAACATTGTATACAAAAGTACCGACGGGAATATTCTTAAGCGGAAGAGAATTCCCTATTTTAACCGCAGCGTTCTCTGACGCTATAATACTGTCTCCGACTTTCACGGTTTTAGGCAGAAGAACATATCTTTTCTCTCCGTCTTTGTATGAAATGAGAGATATAAATCCTGATCTGTTCGGATCATACTCAACGGTCTTTACAGCCCCTGGAATATCACGCTTGTCATATCTGAAACTCACATCTCGCCAAAGCTTTTTATGTCCGCTTCCTCTATGACGCATAGTAATTCTCCCACTATTGTTTCTCCCGACAGCGCGCTTAACTCCTTTACTTAGGGCTCTATGTGGCTCAGAGGAGGTCAATGTTTTTTTGTATGAGACCCCTGACATTTTCCGTCTTCCTGGCGTTGTTGGCTTATATTTTTTCATTATACTATTTCAATTTTATCTCCTTTTTTAAGATACACATATGCTTTCTTTCCTCCTGCTTTTACTCCATAGAGCCCACGAAACCGTGAAGAAATTTTCTTTGAAGGAATTTTTATGATATTTATCTTAACAGGGTTTACATTGTAATATTGTTTTATTGTGTCTGCAATATCTTTTTTCGTAGTATTTTTGTTAACTTCAAATACATACACGCCACGTTCAGCTTGCATTGTAGCTTTTTCTGTAATGCGCGGTCGCATTAGTACAGAGGATTGTTCTATATTGGTTTTTCTTCGTTTTTTATTTTGCATCTTGGTTTTTTATTTTTGCATTCAAAATATTTATTGACTCTTTTGGGTTGGACAGAATCAGATACTTATATTTCAAAACTTGGACAGGGTTTAAATTTCTTGCTTCATCAACAGAGACATTCCTGAAATTCCCAAAGCTTTTTTCGGTATTTTTATTTTTCTCACCAAGAGAAATCAGTGCTGCATTTTTCTTTTTTGTTGCAAGGTTTTTGAAACCAGAAATATTTGAAAGGGAATTAAGTACTTTTTTTGCATGTGCAGATTTCGGCTCTGAAAATGTAAATGTATCAACAAAAATTATTTCCTTATCTTTTAGTTTCTTCGACAATGCGATGAAAAGTGCTCTTGCTTTCATTTTTTTGTTTATTCTTTTTCTGTAATCTTTCTCTTTTCTGGGGCCGAATGTAACGCCTCCTCCGCGCCAGATTGGAGAACGAATAGAGCCATGTCGCGCCTGGCCTGTTCCTTTTTGCCTCCACGGTTTTCTTCCGCCACCTTTTACCTCGCTTCTGTCTTTGCTATGAGCAATAGGCAGCCTTTTATTTGCCTGCATAGAGATAACAACTTGATGAACTAAATCATTATTCCAGGGCACATTGAAAATGCTCTCCGGCAGTGTAACTGTGCTGGTCTCTTTGCCTTCTTGATTGTAGATTTTTGACTTCATAATAATCAATTTCCTTTGATCTCAACAAGTGTTCCTCTTCTGCCAGGCACAGCACCTTTTATAATGAGCTGTTTATTTTCTTTGTTAATCTGAAGTATCTGCGCTTTTTTTATTGTTACACGCTCCGTTCCCATTCTCCCACCCATCCTCGTTCCTTTAAATACTCTTTGAGGACCGGTCGCTCCGATTGAGCCTGGCTCACGTTCGGAGTGCTTCTGGCCGTGTGAGCGCGGACCACCGTGAAAGCCGTGCCGTTTTACAACACCCTGAAAGCCTTTGCCTTTTGATATTGCTGAGATTTCAATTTTATCCCCTTCATTAAAAACGGAGATGTCAATCTTGTCTCCTATTTTATACTCTTCCGCTGTATTTCTAAACTCTTTAAATCCACGAAAATTGCCAAGTTTTTTTGTATGCCCTTTCTGGGCTTTGTTTATTTTTTTCTCTTTTTTTTCTCCATATCCAACCTGCACTGCCTCATATCCATCTTTCTCCTTACTTTTTACTTGAGTAACAATAACAGGTCCCGTATTAAGTACAGTTGCCGAATGCACCCGTCCTTCCTTATCAAAAATCTGGGTCATATTCTGTTTTGTCCCTATAATAAACTTCATATACTATGAGTTATAAATATACACGAAAGTACGAATATAACTAAGAAATTTATATATTCGTACTGATTTATAATTCGTATTACTATATCATCTTTACATCAATGTTGACACCGGACGGAAGGCTTAAGTTTGTAAGCGCCTCGATTACCTTAGGAGACGGGTTTAGGATATCAATTACTCTTTTATGCACTCTCATTTCAAACTGTTCTCGCGCGTCTTTGTGTACAAACGATGATCTGTTTACGGTATACTTTTTGATTTCCGTCGGAAGAGGAATGGGGCCCACAAGCTTTGCATCATAACGTAATATCGTGTCCATAATCTGTTTTACCGAGCTATCAAGGACTTTATGTTCGTATGCGCGAACACGGATCCGAAGTTTCTGCACTTCACCTTTTTTCGATACCTTTGCTTTAACTGCCTTTAGTTTTGGTTTTGAAGATACTGCCTTTTTTGTAACCGTTGTCTTCTTCTTTGCCTGTCTGCCGGCAGGTTTGGCTGGCACCTTTTTAGTAGTTTTGCTTTTGGTTGTCGCCATCTTTTATTTACACAATAATCTTTGTCACGACTCCCGCACCAACAGTTTTGCCTCCTTCGCGGACAGCAAATCTCTGCTTTTCTTCAAGTGCGATTGGGGAAACAAGCTTTACCTTAAACTTTGTATTGTCTCCTGGCATAACCATCTCTGTTCCTTCAGGTAAAGTTGCCTCACCTGTGACATCAGTTGTTCTGATGTAGAACTGCGGCTTGTAACCGGTAAAAAACGGTGTATGTCGTCCTCCTTCTTCTTTTGTAAGGATATATGCCTCCGCTTCAAATTCAGTGTGAGGAGTCACGGATCCTGGTTTTGCAAGAACCTGTCCTCTGTGAATGTCTTCTTTCTTGATGCCGCGAAGAAGAATGCCAGCATTGTCTCCTGCTTGTCCTTCTTCAAGCGATTTATTGAACATTTCAATTCCAGTCACTGTTGATTTTGTCGTTTCTTTTATTCCGACAATCTCAATTTCCTCACCAACTTTTATTTTCCCTCTCTCAACTCGCCCTGTAACAACAGCACCCCTTCCTTCAATTGAGAAAATGTCTTCAATAGGCATAAGAAATGGCTTCTCTGTTTCTCTCTTTGGAATAGGAATGTATTCGTCAAGAGCTTTAGTAAGCTCAAGAATTTTCTTTGCCCACTCATCATCAACGGACTTAACATCAAGCGCTTTAAGGCCTGAGCCGCGAATAATTGGTGCATTATCGCCATCAAATTCATATTTATTCAAGAGCTCTCGTACCTCCTCTTCAACAAGATCAACAAGTTCTTTATCGTCAACCTGATCAACTTTATTGAGAAATACAATAACTTTTGGCACGCCAACTTGCTTTGCAAGGAGTATATGCTCCCTCGTCTGGGGCATCACGCCGTCAGGTGCCGCGACCACAAGGATTGCCCCATCCATCTGAGCAGCACCTGTAATCATGTTTTTAATATAGTCCGCATGCCCCGGCGCATCAATGTGCGCATAGTGGCGCGCGTCTGTTGCATACTCATTATGGGAAAGAGCGATTGTAATACCGCGTGCTTTCTCCTCAGGAGCGCTGTCTATTTCGTCAACCTTTCTCATCTTGACTGTATTTCCCGCCAAATTCAAAATGTGCAGGATTGCTGCAGTCAAGGTGGTTTTTCCGTGGTCAACGTGGCCAATCGTACCTACATTAATATGCGGCTTTGACCTGTCAAATGCTTCTGCCATAATAATTTTATTATATTAATAATTATTTTCTAATAATAAGCGACAACGCTTCGCACTCAACAAAAAAGCGCGTAAAGCGATAATTAATATATTAGCAGAATGTAAAAAAAAGTGCAAGATATATGTGAACTTAGTTAGATGTATGTAAAAAAAGACAAATGGATTGTAATAATACATTTGTCTTTTACTTTACGCGCAGTCTTATAAAGATTTGAGTATTTTCTTTATCTTTTCTTTGCCAGCATCATTTAATCTCATCTTAGTACGAGGGCGTTTAAGTCGTCTTTCCGGGATATCTGTATCAACTAAAGTTTTGATACATTCTTCACTCTCCCAATCGATTTCTCTACCTTCTATCCAATAATATTTACCTTTTTTATTTTTCAAGGCAGTTAATTTAGGAGTTAAATCCTGCATATCTATATTGATTCTAATCTCTGACAAACGAGCTCTGATCCACGGTGAAGTAACAAACTTATCTTCGGGTATTCCATTTAAGAGAACCAATATTATTTTAGCAAGACTTTCACCTGTTTTACTCATATTTTCAAGAATTTTTGTCAAATCTTTTTCATCTATACAGCTCTCAGCTAAAACATTGTTACTCATTTTTACCTCCTCTCTTTATCTTTATATTTGATTTTAATAAATCTGTTCCTCTCCGCATTCTATACAAATCTCAAAAAAAAGCAAACGAATTACAATGATTTATTTGCCTTTTATATAATTCTCCTTTCTTATAAAAGAGCGGGGGTAAGTCTTCTACTCATTTTATTACTATTTGTTGTTTTTGTGATGAAGTAATTCCACCATTCATCGCAATTTGATTTAGCAAGGTATGGACTTTCTACTGTTTTTTCATCCACACCGCTTATTCATAAGTCAAATAAAATTATTTTCTCACTTCTATTATCTCTTCTGCCACATTCTGCGGCACTACTTCATAATGGTCAAACTCCATAGTGGACGATGCTCGCCCTTCTGTCATTGAGCGAAGCGTTGTTGTATAACCAAACATCTCCGAGAGCGGAACTTTTGCATTTACAACTCTGTTCATTCCGCGGTCTTCCATACTCTCAATCTGTCCGCGCTTTGAGCTCAGATTTCCAGTGATGTCACCCATAAATTTCTCCGGTGTTACGATTTCAATTTTCATAATCGGCTCAAGTAAAACTGGGCTTGCTTTTTTTGCAGCATCTTGAAATGCCTTCGAGCCCGCAATCTTAAAAGCTATCTCTGATGAGTCAACATCGTGATGCGAGCCATCAAAAAGTTCGGCCGATATGTCAACAAGTTTGTATCCCGCAACAGTGCCTCGCTCCATTCCTTCTTTAATTCCTTTCTCAACCGCAGGAATAAACTCTATGGGAATAACCCCTCCTTTGATGCTGTTGATAAATTCAAATCCTTCTGCCCTTTTGATATTCTTGGGCACTTTAACACCCTCTTTAAGAGGTTCGAGCGGCTTGATTCTTATCTTGACATGACCGTACTGCCCACGCCCGCCTGATTGCTTGATGTATTTTGTCTCCGCCTCCGCCTGCTTTTGAATCGTCTCTTTGTATGCAACTTGCGGTTTCCCGACATTTGCCTCAACTGAAAATTCTCTTTTCATCCGGTCAACTAAAATATCCAAGTGGAGCTCTCCCATTCCGGAAATTATAGTCTCTAGTGTCTCTTGGTCAGAGGAAACTTTAAATGTAGGGTCCTCATCGGAGAGTTTTTTAAGCGCAATCCCCATTTTCTCCTGATCAGCTTTTGTCTTAGGTTCAATGCGGAGGTTTACCACCGGATCGGGGAAATCAATCTTCTCAAGAATAATCTGGTTTGCTTCGTCGCAGAGTGTATCTGATGTCCTGGTATTTTTAAGGCCCACAGCAGCAGCAATCTCTCCCGCATAAACTTTCTTTACTTCTTCGCGCGAGTTCGCATGCATTCTCAAGATTCTCCCTATTCTCTCTTTTTCGCCCGTTGAAGTATTGTAGACATAAGAACCTGCTTCAAGCGTACCGGAGTACACGCGAAAATATGTAAGTTGTCCTACAAAAGGGTCTGTCTGAAGTTTGAATGCAAGAGCCGCAAATGGTTCATCATCCGATGCTTTTCTTCCAATCTCCTCTTCTGTCTTTGGGTCAATTCCCTTTACCGGCGGAATATCAAGAGGAGATGGAAGATAATCAACAACCGCGTCAAGTACGAGTTGGACTCCTTTGTTTTTAAGTGCGGAGCCAGTAAATACCGGTACAAGCTCATTGGCAATTACCGCTTTTCTAATTACTTTTTTAATTTCATCTATTGGAATTTCTTTTCCTTCCAGAAAATCTTCCATAAGCTTCTCATCGTTTTCAACTACTTTTTCTATAAGTTCTTCCCGCAGTTTTTCCGCATCTTTCTTTAGATTCTCTGGCACTTCACCAACTCTTACAGTATTCCCCATCTCACCTTCAAAGTAACATGCTTTCATTTTCAGCAAGTCCACTACTCCTTCAAATTTTTCCTCTTCGCCAATCGGAATCTGCATACGAACAGCGTTTTTTGTAAGACGCTCCAAAATCGTTTTGAATGAGCGCTCAAAGCTTGCGCCTGTTCTGTCTATCTTGTTTATAAAACAAATTCTTGGAACTTTATATTTGTCCGCCTGACGCCATACTGTTTCTGACTGTGGCTCAACTCCCGCAACTCCGTCAAATACAACAACTCCTCCATCAAGCACTTTAAGAGACCTCTCCACCTCAACTGTGAAGTCAACGTGTCCAGGTGTGTCAATGATATTTACTCTATATTCTTTGGATTTGTCATTCTTTTCCTCATATGTTGCAGTCCAGAAGGCAGTTGTTGCGGCGGAAGTAATAGTGATTCCACGCTCTCTCTCCTGCTCCATCCAGTCCATCACTGCCTCCCCTTCATGCACCTCACCAATCTTATGAGACACGCCAGTGTAAAAGAGCACGCGCTCCGTAGTCGTTGTTTTTCCAGCATCAATGTGGGCAATGATTCCGGTGTTTCTTACTCTCTCTAGTGGATAATCCCTTTCCATAAAATTAAAATGGCCTTTCGGCCATGTTGCATACACTATACAGTATTATAAAAACCCAGGCAAGGGCGGAAAAGGGTTTTATTTAGTTTTTGGTGCAACCGATTTCGATTTGGGTGGCAGTGCAGGTGGCGCCTGTTCTCCAATGCGGCCAAGGCCAACAATAATATCTTTTTCCTTGCCCCCGAGTTGATTTTCTTTCTGCTTTTTGAATTGCATATCCACATGTCTCTATTGTAGTATTTCCTCTATAATGCGAACCTGTTGAACAAGCAGTACCATCTTCTCTATATGTCCCATGCGTACACTGGCCAGATCTGCCATCACAAAAATTACCACTTGAGCTGCTATAATTTTCTTTTGGAGTCCACCCAGACGGACAATTTGTGTTAGGGAAATAACATGCACCATCACTTTCTACCCAATCTGCTCCCGCATTAATACAGTCAGTATAATTAGGGTCTACTGCTGGTACT